>JAABUU010000035.1_pt1 | contig 306018 bp, 331 predicted proteins | sample 5559301 | NCBI WGS metagenome assembly JAABUU01 (sample SAMN10711884, study PRJNA513360) | rock metagenome | isolation source: Antarctica rocks | place: Antarctica: Victoria Land, Richard Nunatak white | reverse complement strand
GCCCCCCCCCCCCCCCCATGGGCAACCATCACCGCCACACGGCCATACGACGACATTCACCATGGGATGGTCAATGTGACTCATCAATCCCACGCCAGGCAGACGAGGAATGAACAAAGGGACGATTACAACAGGAATAACGATATAATGGTAAAATGGGGGGTGTGCAACTATCGGTCTAGGCAGGAGTAGAATACGGTATGGACCTGTCCAAGCCAGTGTGAGGTAAGTAAGGTAGTCAATTGTCTCAAGGTAAAGCACTGTAGGTATACTGTAGTAGTAGTCGTGGTGGTAGTTCATAAGATACCTACCTAGTCGAAGCCTTTCTCGCAGTGGGCGAGCCTGCCTATCAGAGAGACCAAAGGCGATCAGAGCGTGTGGCGGACCTGCGGTGATCAATGCTCATGCGTCACTCTAGGCTCCAACCAGTTAGTACGGCACTCGGACGCTAGAGTAAGCGGTGGACGAGTCGACGACCCTTCTTCACTCAACGACCTCCTCAAGGCGTCAGTCCATTGAATGCTCCCATGTCCGGCTTGGCTGTCTTCCGTACGAGTAATCTATCAACGTATCTTTCGCGTTGGTGCCGCCGGTATCACGGTATTCTAAAGTACGTCTGCCACTCTACCCTGAAGGATCCGCAGAAGAGGGTGTGCTGCAAATGCCTCCTGCGACTGCGATCCAATCACTTCCCCAGAAGTCGCCACACCAACACCACCCCCAACTACCTGCTAAACTACTTCACCGTATCTTTGGCCTGCCAACTTTCCACTTTCCCTATCAAAGCACCACCCTCTTTTCTTGTTTCCTAGTAACCTCTTCCACTGCCCAACACGAGTTCACCCAACACCGAGAAAACACCCCCCTCCCTCTAACAAGATCAGATCTCTTCGTCACAAGCACTGCATATCGCGCACCTGCGCCGCTGGAAGTATCGACGCCTTGACCGCGTAAGACAAAGCGGTCATTCCTCGAACCTCGAAAAACCCTCATTGGCAACCCCCCATCGCAATCTAAACTAATCCCGCCTTACCCTTTGCTTGACTACCTCCTTACCCTTAAGTAACTCTACCTATCGTCCAAGCTGTCTTACCCCACAAAAGATCATCTGCACGAAATTATCCGTCTCCCGCCGCGCATTACCTCTGCATCTTGCAGCTCGCCAACTTCGGCCTATCCCATCCATGTTCCCGTCCATCTCGCCAGCCTAATCCGGGGAAGTGTCGACAATCATCCAAAGATCATCGACCGTTGATATTGCCTGAAACGTATCGCTCGACAGTCGCTTGGTGCATTAGCTAGTGCAAACGTACGACGGGACGTGCGGCGACCGGCCTCTTCTTTCATCAAGCGCTTCCTGGGTGTGCCAGATAGGATAAAAGTACCTACTGTACTTACCTGACCAAGTACCGATGGCATCTGCGTCGTTCCGAGAGTCGATGAACTCCATGGGCTGGTCTCGACGGGATCCAGATGTCCCCGTCACCACCAACTCCTCGACGCCCATCCTCTCTAGGCTGCAGAGGCTGAACCCTTTTGGCGACTCGGGCTATGTTAGGCTTCCGACCCACGAAGGCCCACCTGGAGCCCCGTTGCCTGCTCCAAGTCGCAGGGAAGAGGATGAGGGTTTCTTTGCACGTGAGTACCAACAACATTTCCCATATATATTCAGATATTTGGTACTTGCGATAAGCGCTATCGATAGGACTTTAGCTGCTGCGTAGCCGTTATCGTCACACGCATGGCTTCATGCAACCATCCGCTCGCGTTGGACGCATGTCGACTATGCCCGTTGTGTCAAATTCTGTACTGACCAAAAATGTCGCATCAACAGTAAGCAGATGGGATCGGCTACTCATCTTTGGTGCGTGCAATCTGGCAGCGCTGGCGTGCTTTGTGATCTGCTTCGCTTTGTTCCCGGTTTTTGCTACCATGAAAATTCGAAAGTTTGTTATTTTGTGAGTAACCCTGCTTGACATTGTCTATCCCTCCCCCCCAAAGCCTGCTTTGTCGGCACAACGCGTACCCACGCCCACACTTTTTCCCCCCATATATTCGTACACAACCTTCTGGAAGGGCGCATGATAAGCCTCGACCACGGAACGGTGCAGTCGATCGAGCAGGTGTTTCGACTGCCTAGAAGTAGCATTGTTCCACCTCGCACTCTGTATCTACCTTCAAAATACGAACGCGTTTGCGCTGACAATCCCATGTATGATCAAGATGGACCATGGGCTCTGTACTATTTTTGGCATCTTGGGCGGTCCTGATGGGCCCGGTCACGTATGCCCAGCATCTCATCTCGACACCACGACTTCCGTTTACAGCGGCATACTTCGGTTCCATCGGACTGACATTGTTCTTCGCCATCAAGGTACGTCGTATTTCATTCCTTTCCACGGTCCGTGTATCTCCAATTTGGTTCATGAATGAGACTGCACACCCTCCAATCCAGTCCTTCGGGTTTGATCAATGACCTGCTGACCACTCGGCTCACATGACAGCTGCACAGCACTACCCTGACACTTGTGTCCGCTATCTTCCAGTTAGCGTCGCTTGTTTGGTATCTTGTCAGCTATTTCCCCATGGGAGGCACAGGGTTGAGGTTTGCCGCACGCTTCGGAACCAACAGGCTTTCGGCTTGGATGACAGATTGATATACGTGATGATCCTCTCCAAACCTAGTACAATATTATCAAGCGCGATTCCTAAGCCCTTTGGTGAAGCCTGATTGTGGCGATTATCTTGATGCATTGACCATGAAGATTGCGATCTTGCAGCGAAAATCAACAAAATGTTACACACCGATCATCCTGCCTGGACCGACGTCGCCATCGGGCGCCTAACTGGGGCAAGCTGCGTTCACCGCATGCTTCGCCGTTGGGATTACTCCATGGGAAAGCGAATCAGTGCGCATTTTAGCACATCCTGCGCCGGCACTTTCGAACCATGGACCTATGGATTTGCGTACTTCCCACATGCAGCGTCTGATCTCCGGGTCTCAACGGCCATTCTGCAGCCCAATGAAAGGAACAGAAAGCATTTACATGTGCCCATTACTATATCAAGCCCTCCATTTCGTTGCACGCATTTCCAATCAAGGCAACAGGACGGCATGCACCGCCGCATGCGCCTACGTAACCCTGGTCGGCTCCTAAACAATCGACTTCAACCCCATCGTTGATCTTCCTGGCCATTTGTTATGCCCGCCGGCGCCATTCAAGTCGTGCTACAGTAGCACTACTTACTTCCCTCTGATATCAGACCGAAACCGTCCCGCTTCACACTTCCCCACTTTCTTCGAGTCACTCAACGGCCACAGCCATCTTCTTGCTACTCTCTTCGATTCGCTCTAGCCCAATGTTTTCCTACTGCTGTCGAATCATGTCGTTGTCGGACCGTTCTCTCTTATCACCAACCTTGAGAAGTCCGAGCCGAACCTTCTTACCCCGTCTTCGGTGTAACACACCAACAGCAGTTTTTGATTTTCCTTCCACCCCCACTCTCTCCTGTACCCCGCCCTTCCAACAAAGGCACTTGAAACTCTTCGCCCGAACAACTTTCTCACGTCATGACATTCCAAGAACCATACTTCGAGTCGTTCTTCGTTCTTCGTGACCATCAACCGCGCCATGGCTTCTCTGAAGGGTCTACGGCGGTCGATTTCGGGATCGGTGTCTGAGTATCTCAAACACGGGCCGCGCCTCCATTTCCATCATCCATATGTTGTTAACGGCCTATTTTGGTCACTTCTTCCCCCACACGCTCGGTCCTAAAACCACGGCTCCTCATCCATCGATCCCGTCATTCAACTGTCATGCCGGCCTCATGCTGTACCCCCAACCTCAACGGTTACTGTCTTTACTTCAACGTCTTTGTCAGTCGTCGCGCCGTAACACCCGCTCTTTCGACCGTCCCGCACTTCAGTTCTGGGATGTGGAGTTTTGCTGCTCCACTTTCCTCGTCACTTGGTCTTGCTATGATGACCGCTCCTTCAGTCATCCCGAGGTTTGGGCCTTCAGAACTCGTCGGTGTCACGTCGTCGGACTTTGGCGCTGTCATTTGACGGCGCTGTCTCATTCTTGCCTGAAGCGCTCAGACTCATCCTCCCCGACTTGCTACCGCTGATTCGAGTCGTGAGGACCGAGCTCGCTCGACTGTTGCAAATCCCTTCTTGGCAATATGGAGGGTCTCAGAGATTCAATTATGTCCATAGTTTGCCGATCTCCTTCACTCCCCCAAGCAGTCCTCGTCAGCTCTGCTTTATTCCCCAGCACTTGCCAGCTCTAGCCGCCCAGCCTCTAGCTCCGCCGTTCCCATCTCCCTGAAAACCCTTCACGCTCGCCCCTCGCCAGTCCTGATCCTCGTCGACTTGCTACTCATAACCTTGTTCTTGTCAGCCATTGTCTCATTCACACATCCTTCGCTCCTAAACCAATTTTCGAGTCTTCAAAAGAGCCTATACACATGCAATTCCATCGACGGGCAGAGGACCATGAAGAGCAAGCTTACCACTTCGTCCGCCTTTTGGTATCTACATCGCAAACGTATTAATAAAAAACCTTTAAGAAATTTCTCTTTTAATACCTGGACATGGAATACGCCAAGGACAAAGAATCCCGATAAGTAGCTACTACAACAACCCAAGACACCGCACGGTAGAGTTGTTGCTCTCCCCAACGATAGAAGCAAAAGAGCGGAAACAGTGGTCAAAGGTATAAAGCTGAAAATACGATAGCAAACTTTAGAGCGTCGACTTTCCGCGTCTCTTTCGAAGCGGTTTCAAGAGGGGATCAGTAGCGGTCATCATTCTTTGAACGATCCTCATAGTGCACCATACGTTCAATATACCCCACAAAACATCCACGCTCTTTTGCATCAAAGCATTTCGCGGATCACACTGATTCCCCATCCCCCAGTCTGGCGACCTCTTTCCCTTGACCAATCCTTCTGTCTCGACCGCGCCAACACATATTCATCCGCCTCCCCTTTGACTAAAACAATTCAGCTATTCTATATTACCGACCCAACCGTCCAAAATCGCCTAGAAACCTCCTCTGGTACCTAGACTATGAGGGCCCTAAACTTTCAAGGAGCATAGCCCTCTCGTCCCTTCCTTTCCCTCTCCCTCTGATCCCGCCTCAACCCCTCCAACCCCGCTAATCCCCAACTCCAACTCTAATCCTGTCTCCCACAAGCCCTCTCATCAAGATCCAATCCAACCCAACAGACACAGCGAGAACAGCAGAATCCCCGCAACAGGAAGGATTACTGTGGTGGACTGAGTATTCGCACCGCTTCGGTACGTGTATATCGTTGGACGAGTGAAGGAGAGGGGACTTGGAGAGGGTGGGGCGGGGGGAGGATGAGTGCAGATGGAGATGGAAGATGGAAAGGGGGAAGATGGGGTGGAGGAGACAGGTGGGAAAGGTGTGGGGGGTAGAGAAGGTGCGGAGAAAGCGTTACTGTCCGTCCTCTCAAAGAAGGAAAAAGGAACCACAGGACCAACGGTGGAGGTTTGCGGTGTGAGAGAGGGACGATGACGACGACAACGACGACGACGACGAGGAAGAAGAGGCAAGAAGAAGATTGCAGCAGTCGCGAAGCACGACAAAGAGCGCCCCATCGACTCAAGGCTACTCTATATATATCAACAACTGTAGGTTACGTTCAGGTTCCCCAAAAACCCTATTCCCTCTCCATCTTCCTCTTCCTCTCAGCCTCTTTCCATCCTTTCTCGAAGTAAGAAAAAGGACCTACCCGGTTCTCTATATGCGAAATGCGGAATGCCGCGATGTACATAGCCAGGGTACTACATAGCTGGGTTTAGAAGCTGTTTTGTCTTGAGGGAGGAGGGGATTGGTTTGGCTAGCTATTGCAAGTATGTAATATGGTGGGGGATGGCTCTGAGACTCGACGCCGCTGGTCGAGAGATTTTACTCTCTTTGTGGTTTTTTTCTCACGTTGGACGGCGGGGATGTCGTGGCGGTTGGTTCTTGCAATGCAGCAAGGTTGCTGGAATATGGTGTGAATGATGAGATAGGCACGTCGTCAAAGGATTTTGGCATGGCAAAAGCTACAATTCTATCACGCACGCTGGTGATACCGCTACCTGTCAACCTCCTTGAAAAACCATCGTAATCAATCCAAACCACTGTGGTATCTGTAGCTCATAACCCCTACTACCGCCTGGCCTGTTCGCACTCCCTCAAGAACTTGTAAATCCCCTCAAGACCTTCATACTCCTCGCTAGCACACCTCTCAGTGCTCTTGGAACGCAGATCCGCGTCTGACTGCTGATAATGATGGTAACCCATTGGAGGATCCTCGCTGCCGAAATCGCTAGCCCGTAGGCTCTCATATCCCTCCGGCGACTCCAGAGGCGTGAGGATGGGATCTTGATGCATCAGCTCTGTAAAGGTGGTTATAGTGCTTAATGTGCTGGAGTAAGGGGTAACAGAACGACGCTCAGAGGGCGAGAGCATGTGCCGCCAATTGAGCTTTTCTGGCTCCCGTTTTGTGGCAGCTGGTTCAAAGTACTCATCCGCGCTTTCGCTTATAGCATCACTGGTAGAAGCGAAGGGAAACAGTAATGCCATCTCAGCCGCCTTGTCGCCACGCCACGCCTCGTCTTCCTTCACAACGCCCCTCCTGACGCCTACTTCATCGCATAGGCTCTCGACGGCTTTCGCATCGCAACCTGGGAAGCGGACGACGAGGGTAGGGCCGGTGGGGGTGTTGGCGAGGGTTAGCGGGAGATCCCCGAGAGAGGCTAAACGGCGGAGGTCGGTGAGGATGAGGGAGAGATCGCGGAGGGCGCGGGCAAAGTCGGTGGCGAGGGTGTCCAGAAGACCAGAAGTGTTGAGGGTGGAGGTGGAGGGAGAGAATGAAGGACCGAGCGCAGTAACGATAGGGCTGACCCGGAATTCAAGGGATGAACCAAGACTAGGGATAGGTTTAGACAGGCTTTCAAGAACCTGATCCTGCGTCTTCGTAACCGCCTTGTACTTCTTCGCTCCGGATCTTGGGTCAATACCATCGTAGCGGGCTTTCCCACCACCAACGACAAAAGCTCGGATACCTGCGCTGACGTTCTGTACCACTTGGGCTTGGGCAGAGGGAGTGTGGCTGAAATGCCGCACGCCTTGTCTTCCACTGCCGCCAAGGGAGTACCCTCCGGCTGTGCGAGGCAGAGCTCCGCCTGTCAAGTTCGGGCGAAGAGTCGACGTGAACGGCGCGGCCCCGCTGCGTACGACAGCTCTGCTGGTCTTCGAAACGGGAAAAGAGGCCCGGTTGTATGGGCCTGCGTGACGAGAAGCAGAGGTGAGTTTTCGGGTGCTCTGGGAGAACCAGCGGAGCTGAGAGCGTGATTGGCGGAATTGCGCTAAGGGGTGGATTGGTTGGGTTTGAGCATAGATACGAATGGGCTGAAGGACTGCATTCCCGGCGGTGCTGGTTGATGTCGAGAGTTTGGAGCGAATGACGGCATTGGCCTTTTCGAGAGCGAATCTGGGTGGTGTCAGTATGGATTAAGTTGGGAGATATAGAGGGGAGAGTACTTGAGGATTCTCATGGTCTTGGGGACTAAGAGATGCCCGCTGGAAGGCGCCATCGTTGAGGTTGTGATGGATGCAACTGTGAACTCAACAACAAGAAACAATGGACAGCGGATAGGTGTGGCAACTGCGCACCGCCACCTATGTCCCAATCCAGTAACGCGTCGGTCATACGTTTTCCCGTTCCGTCTATAGCGTAAAGCACATCGTGGTGACTCTCTCTTGAGGCTTTCTCGCTCTTTGCTTAGGTGTTGAAGTGGTCATGGTGCAGGACAATATTTTTGCAATGATTGGATATTTTTGGTTCAGATATGTACCAGCGGAAGCATAAAATCTACGGACGCATGCAGAACCATCGACATAGCCAATGTCGTACGTCTCACGGATGGTGAAGTGTTCGCGTTTGGCAAAAGGCTCGTCTTCAAGCATGAAGATCGAGTGACTAGATTTCAAGATCTTTTCCTTGTTCCATGAGCATGGAAGGCCGAGTGACTGATCCACAATCCGTTTCTTCCTGGACGTCTGGATGCTCTTTGAAATACTTGTCTTGATGCTGCAAGATTCCTCCATGCCCTGTTGCCAGACCCTTGGAATTTGCTGGATTTCGAGCGCATGCGTAAGTTGAAAGAAAAGAAAAAGTCTATGTAAGCCGTAGCAGCATCAATTTTCCAGCCAACAGATAAAAACTCCAAGACTCTGAAGCTCCTCGAATATGCTATCAATAGAACGCCGTCATAACTTTTGCCTTGGTTAGGGTCCGAGAAAGTGTTTGGTAGCAGTACATCGCTCGTAGAGTCCGCTTCGAGCATGTAGGATTTCCCCTTGCTCATATGTCCAGATTGTGAAGGGCGGGATCAGTAGCCTTGGATTCAGCGTTCGAGCTCAGCTTTGAGTTCTGCGTCAATTATGTTGTCGATCTTCTTGCGGTTTTTTAGGTTGAACGCGCCGTTCCTCCAAGCAGCTCTCAATTTGTCAAAAGCCAACCTCTTCGTGGCCAGGCTGTCATCTTTCACCAAATCCACAAAGTCGCGAGCGATCTCGTCAGTGATAACCTTTTGGCCCAAGATCGACTCGTCATAGTACTGTATCAAGTTCCGAATGCCTACTGTCGATTCATGCTGTTTGGCATCTTCAAACGCTACCTGCCGAAATTCTTCGTACATGCGTATGTTGAAATTTCGAATAAGGAAATGAGACCAGAATTGGTAGAGAATATCCATGTCGCGGTGGCAGTTACCTACCCCAACTTGTTCACGCTGCTTCAAGGCATTTCGTTGGAACACATTGTATGATTCGTGGGTCAGATCATTCGGCAAAGAATCAATCGGGGTGTCTTTGTCCTTGACCCAGAAGACAGGTGATGCATTTGTATTGACTTGTCGGCTGGGTGATCCTAGGTGGAATGGACTTCGAGATCTCTGAGATCTGCTCATGTCAACGCTACAATTTGTCAGTAACACGAACCAATGAGGTCTGGAAATTGGATGCACCAAACTTACAGATCTAACGGAGTATCGCCGTTGGTCATTGGCCTGGATTGGCGCTCCTCAAGTTTGAAGAGCTCGTCATGAATGGTTCGGCCGTCAATGGATCCATTCGAAAAGGTACGAGAAGACTGCGAATGGAAAGGAGGAGGCAGAGGCGTCGAAGGGTTGATTGGTTTGCGAACAACAATCATCAGACTCTCAACCTGCTCATCTGTAAATGAGCTTGCTCCATTCGGACTAGCATCCAAGGACAAGCTGCGAGTATATAGAGAGGGAATTCCAGGAGCAAAGTCTGGTACTGCGGCAGACAGTGGCGTTTGCGTGACTGAAGCATCGCTGATGTTCCCATTTGCCATCACCAAAGGAGCAGGGGCAGACGGGACGAAGGGGGCAGCCATGCCGTCAGAAGGCATGTATTGAGTGTCTTCCGGTCTCGTAATCGCGCCATTAAACTTGGGCAAAGGTCCTTGACGTTCATCATAGCCATATGGGGCATCAGAGATTGGTAGATGTGGAACGCGCGGCTGCTGCGAGGGTGTGAGGCCATCATTCTGCGCTGATGAATCGCGTTCCTCCATATTGAGTACCCACTGCTGCCATCCTTCGCGTTTACGCAGGCGGTCGATACCGTCGGTTCCCTGGCGGAACTCAATGTTTGGTGAATTCAGGCAAACATGTCTGATCAGTTCCATATCTTGGGTGAGTTGTCTGATACGATTGAACTTCGCCAAAACACTGAGGAATACAAATCCTTGGGAGTCCATATGTTTGCGGAGAAACATGTCTTTGCAGAGATTATCTACTGAAAAGTAGTATTCCCTGAATATGCATTAGTTGTGCTTCAGGATTTCACTACATCGAATACATACATTTGCATCGAGACCATGCCGTATAGTGATACTTGCTCCATGTATGCATTAAATGGCATAGCGCTCATAATACCCTGGTTACCAGGCTGATAGCCGTATTGGTTCGCTAAATCTGTCTGAAGATTGGGCAGATGCGGCGCTCCAGAATGAGGTCCATTGGGGAATCTACCGTACGGTGCTGAATGCGGTATGGACTGAGAACGCGAACTCGAGCGGAAATGTCTGCCATGTGATTGGGAGGACAGGAAGGGACCACCCTGTGATTGTGCTGCTTGTCGTTCATGGCTTGAGTGTGACTTCGAAGGCTGAGGTGGCACCGGAGACTGGTATTGATATGGGTGGCCGTTGGGAAAGCCCTGTCCATTTGTTACGGTTGAGGTTGAAAAACCATGGTTTCCACCTCTTCCGCGAAGTCCTCCACGACCACGTTCTGACCGTCCTTCACCGCGTTCGCGCATTGGCATATAGCCATGGAAGTCCCTTGAGAAATCGGGTGGCCGCATTGTTCCCTCACTCCGTCGTTCGGATCCAGCAGACTTGGGATGCCCATGTGTGTCATGTGGCACACTTTGCCGTCTCTCATCCTTAGTTGGAGTGGTGTGTGCAGGTTTTGCAGCATTAGATGCTCTATTACTTGCTGAGACATTTGGATCGATCTGGATGGATTTTATTTCTGCACCACCAGACGTCCTTCTAGGTTCATTCGCAGCTGGTCCGTTCTGACTTCCTGATTTGGTCCCCAGATCGCTTTCTTTATGTTTTTCTCCCCTCACAGTATCAGCAGTGTTTCGTTGTTCTCTCAACGTGGGAGGCCCGGCGCTCGCCGCTCTCTTCGGTCTTGAAGCATTTGAGGTATTCTTAGACAAGCTCAGGTCTGCTCTTCCGCGCTCGCCAGCGCCAGCCAGGACTGCACCAGTGGAGTTGCCTAGCTGTCCTGTCGTTTGCTTTTCAATACTATTACCTCCATGGGCCACGCTGCCTCCGTGACCGACACCTCCTCCGCGAGCACCACCTTCCCTACCACGCGTAGGTCTCCCTCCTTTACGGGAGAGAGGTAGAGGGGTATTGAATACGGCGGATGGTACATATGGTACCGGCATCCATTTCTCCTTTCCATGAGGCTTCGTGGTTGGAACTTTATCTCTCTCGCCCTTCTCCACCCTATCATGGGCCTTCTTCTTCTCTTCACCTTGCGCGCTGTCTGGCGTTGGCCAAGAAATCGCATCTCCAGGAGGTGGAGGCGGGGCCATTACTGTAGGCTTTTCTGCTTCCGGTGATCGTGCAGGTCGATGAGCGCCGCCTGCACTCTATCAGTAACTTACTGCGTGGATAACTGGGCATGATATTACCTTCTTCGCCGTTCCTTGATTTACCATCTGCTGACTTGATACCGTCCTTGACAGCTCTTGGCGCTGTCCGCTCGTCTGGAGGCCCAACATTACCCTTAGCCTTCTTCTTGGTATCTTGCCTCTTCAAGTCTACATCATTCTCCAACCCCCTAGGTGGGCCGTTCATGCTTCCGTACCGGACGTTTGAGGTTGCTAATTCCGATTTTGCAGCCGGAGCTACCTGCTTTAAAGCTTTGCTTTTTGCATCTTGGGCTTCTTTCCGTTGCTGCCAAAAGTTGATGGCTGGTGGTGGTGCTTCCTTAAGCGACACAGGTAGTGGTGGTTCCTCATCCCATGCGGTACCTGCACTCTGTTCCTTCTCTGCGCCGACCTTCTCTCCGGTTTTTGCTCCATTCTGAGACGTTTGTGAATGCTTTTCCCAGGTCGAATCCGAAGAACCATTGGGTGTTGAGAACAGGTCATCCTCCTTCGGCAATGTAGACGTTGAGGCAGTACCAAAGCCAGGCGAGGATGGCGTAGAGTTAACAGCCTGATCACGCCCCCCAGACTGAGGATAGCATGTTAAAGATGTGTTTGTTGGTGCGGTCTCTCCACTGTTAGACGACACGGAGTCTGGTTCATTGCTGGTCTTTAAATCGCCTCCATGCGATTCACGACCTTCGCTCGCGGTCCGTTTGGTCATGGGTCGATCTGAGACCATTGATACAGGTTTGGAGTCTGGTATTGAAGTTCTCCTGGGAGTCATTTCTGTAATCTCTGAAGAGGTCTTGCCAGAAGGGAGGGCCGAAGGCACGGAGGGATACATTCCTTTCGCAGCTTGAGCGTATGAAAAAGCTGGCGCAGCCTGCGGCAGCTCCCCAACAGGCTTTTGTGTTGCCGCTGACATCCTTTCGTTCAGACTTGGTTTGTAAAAGCCCAGTACGTTGCTTTTTCTGCAGCTATCGGATATTTATATGGTAAAAAACCAACGGTTGACAGGAGGAGGGGTACAACCTCCACCCACACCTTGCTCCACCAGGCACAGCCCACTTAATCGTCTTCCAGCTCTTGAGTGGTGACGAAATTTTCCTCTGAGACTTATGATACGCTAAAGCCGATGGACAGTTTCCGTATTCCCGTAGATACTCAAGGCGCGTGCGAATCTTAAATGCCTAATGGAAAACAAAAGCTGAGATACTGGATATGTTTATCGTAGGCACAGTCAGGAAACCGCTTGGGAAGCCTTCACCCGTTTTCGACGACGGACAAATAGCGCAGATGTTGAGCCGAGGTCAGCAAAACTACAGTCTTTTATGTTGCCAAACGTGAGCTCTCGAAGGTGGAAGGTTGTCAAATTGGGCGAAGAGATGCAGGCTTGGCTGCGGTGGTGGAGGGTTATTAAATCGGCAATATCAGTCTTGAGTCCAAAGTGAAGGCGTGGGCGTGGGCGCAAACTGCTCAAAACGTCAACACAAACACGTCAATCAGATTGTCCTGGAGCTTCATGATTGACCAGGGTAGTAAAGGACTTACACCCTGAGTAAGCTCTCGTATTGGGAGGTATAAAGTGTGGGAAAATTCCAGTCACGGCGTGAGATCCGTAGGCTGCTAGGCAGATCAACTCAAGATTACTCGTACCCTCATGAGTGGAGCATCAACAACCGTAACTAATTCTGTGAGCGGTAAAACTTTGTAAATTGCGTTTGAGAGATCGCCGCAAGGTCTAACATGCACGATATGTATGGAGGAAAGACGTTGGGGAGGTGGTAACGAAGTAATTGCGGAGGTGGAGGAGTACTTCGGTACCTTTGAAAAGTTTCTGTAGTGTGCGTCGTTCGTAGCATGACATAAGTGAGCCGGAATAACCTCCACAACACCAATAATTATTTTATTCGAACTACGCAACGAGTCAAGAAGCTCTGTATCACGAATGTAAGAATCTCCAGGTAGGAAAATTCCAATTCCCAATTGCTTATGTGTGCAGTCCGAGAAATGCTCAATTCAAATAACACGCTAGACTAGAAAGTGTATAACTCCGTTCATAAGGAACCTATGCCCTGAGAGAGGTATTTTCCAGTACCCAGACTCCTTGCTAGGCTCAGATACGCCTCCGCGGTATTCAGGTACGAAGAACGCCTGCAAAGCTGAGACCGAGGTATCATCAATTCATTCCGCTCGCTCGCAGATATCTCGTGAAGCTGTGTTCCTCCGTGGATGTACTGGATCCCCTTTCATCTGCTAATGCCTTCTTGTAGCGACGCGAGAGCACATCGTCTGTAGACCCTCCTTCCCCAGCCTCAGCTTCATCAGAGCCATCTTCTTCAGCCCCTGCATCCGCATCTTCCATGTCACTGATGGTGTCCATGTCTTGCTCCTGTGAAGCTCTTGCTGTTCTCAATCCAGCCGATGGTTCCCGGTCAGAGTCGGAGACGTTCATGTCTTTCATCAGTTTTCCAAGTTCTTTCCCCCTCTTGCCTTCCTTCTCCTGCTGCCTCTCTTCTCTCCGTTTTTCAAGCTCAGGTTTGTAATCTCTCTCGAATTCTTTTGCTTTTTCGCTGACGGCTTCAAAAAATTCATTGACACCTTGTCCTGTCATGGAGCTCACCCCTACAACGTTTAGGTGACGATAGAACTCTTCTAACATGAGACTCATGCTGTTTAGCAACGATCCCATGTATCCACTACCACCACCGAGGCCACCACTGCCACCCTCTGCCCCGCCAAAACTGCCACTATCTTCTTCCTGTTTCAAAGCGGCTTGGAAAGCTTCAAAGTCTGTCATCCATTCTTTTGCAAAGTCTGCATCCTTGACATCGGTTTTGTTGAAAACTAAGATCATTGGAAGCTTTGTTTTGTAAAGAATACTGCAAGCGTAAAGCATATTGCTCATGAAGGTGCTGGTCGATGTAGTCCGGGGTGTATCAATGATGTATGCAATGACGGTGGGAAAGGTAGATGCCAATGAGTCAAGCAGTATGCTCCCAGATGCACTCCACACAAAAACTTCAATCTGTCCGGGTGTATCAACAATAATGTTCTTAATCGGCTTAGCATTAGGTGTCTTTGGATCTGGACTTGTACGCTTCTCTAATATATTCATGACCTGATCAATTTTGGTTGCAAAAATATTGAGAGAAGTCAAAATGCCGCCATTTGGCCCAAGATTATATTCTTTCATGACCTCCTTGTAGTTGAGCGAGTCTCTTATGTCAATGTTGCTGTCAAATGGGACGTTGCGGACAGCAGGGTCTAAATTTACGACATACGGCGGCTCGCGCTTTGAGTGGAGATGAGAGTTGATTCTTTGCACGAATGTGGTCTTTCCTGAGCCTGGAGGAGCACTTAGAGTTAGCTGGAGTTCAGTACTCCCACAACGCGCAGAGATGACCATTTTACTCACCGGCCATCCCGACACAGACTATCGCTACTGGCGGTACAGCGGCCATTGATAGGGGTTGAGTATTGTCACTGCAACTTCGTGTCTGGACTCATGAGCAGTTTCAATGTCTAAGCCGAAAATGACTGATTTCGATGCTGACTGCTGAAGCCGAGGTCGAGGCACGTCAGGCTAGTACCTAAGCGAAATTCGGCCTTGGAAAACTCGCTTACGCGTCCAGACATCAAAAACTAGCTAGAATATACAACCATCATGGTCAACGCCATGTTGCACCGAATCCTGTCAACAACTTGAGCGCGGAGAAGCCGCGGTATGTAGAGAACGTCCGCCTGACAACATGACCTTCATCTATTGTGGTAATCGCCAATGCTCACTCCGTTGCCTTCCTCTGCATGAAGTCTTGTTTAGAACAGGATGCTGTCGGTGCCAATCCAAGACCAAGGAAGTATTGGGCCAGGAGCATGAAAGTATACGGATCTAGCTCCGAAATTTAATAAGATATTCGACCGTCACTGTGCGCTTCCCTCGGTATTGAAGCGCCATTTGAAATAAGACGCATCCTATCCTTTGGCCCTGCTTATACAGTGAAAAGACTAACCATGTCCTCAGATGAGATGGTCTTTCGTGAAGGCGGCGCTGGTGCGCTGTTTCTCACAAGGCATATTAAAGGATCTCTGGCGAACTACGTCTAAGCACCTTCTCGCTCACTTTGAAAAGCGGGCGCAAAGAAGAGTGGGTCTGGGAGGTATCAACACGTAGATGGATAAAGTCTACATAAATATACCTCAAGGACTAAAGCAGCTTCCTGTTAGAGTGGGCGCCAGAGTCTCCTACCTTAACTCGTAGCAGCCGTCTTCTCTACCTTCCAATCTCAGATACAGCGACGGGCCTCGATTTTGACCTTCATGTCAGCTTGAGCGAGACTCGCCACTCCCACACAAGTCCAAATTGGTTGGTGGTATGGCATCCATTGCTTGAAGCTGCGCACCATAGTGGCAACGACGCAGTCGTCCAAGGGAAGATGGTATGCATTGACGCGGAAGACCTGTTGCCATCCGAGACCGCCTGCATTTGTGAGAACAAGATCCACATCTGTAAATGCCTGGTCTATCTGGTCCTCGAGCTTTGCATGGCAGTGGCCTGTCTTGGATCCCACCCGGCTATGCTCAAATATGGTCAGTGTGTATGGGCTGAAGGAATACTGATTCCTGGTACCTTGCCCAGCACACTCGATCCTGTCGCCAATGTGTACGGCCTGGCTGTACCAGAGCTGCTCTTGGCTCCACTTCCCAAGGCCTTCATACGAGTAGTATCCAAGGTTCGACATTGTCGCGGTTGTCCGAAATGATGTTTGATATTAAGAGTCTGAAAATGTGCTCACTTTATTGATCTCGCGGCAGGGAAGATTGAAGCTTCACTCCTTTCTCTGTCTTTCAGTCATAGATCGACTACAGTCCACCGAATTTCTCCACTTAAGACCGCTCTATATCCTCCCAAGACTCGGCAATGCTCCTACTGGCGCGTTTGCATTACGTGAGATTGATTCATCACCAGGTTTTGGCACAGTGACGCTCCAGACTTGTTGAGTCGGTTCTTGACCGTGGTCAGGCTGTTGATCTATTTCAGCGGTGTTCTGTATCCTGCGATCATGCACATGATCAATCCGATAAGAAAAGTACTATATTGGAATAGTGTTGAATTGAGGAGAAGTCCAACCAACTCTACAGATTCCATTTAGGCTAAACATACCAGAAGAAGGCGCATCAAGATTCTTACAAAGCAGTTCCATTCTTTAGCTGGCGATAGGCAGCAAGATTGATTTCAAATCTCAGCAAACCTCAACCGCGAGGCGAATATACACAGCCACCAATTGGTGAACATATTTCCGAAAACATGCTCAAATTAACGCTTCATATAACGAATTTTGAATATATAGTACTTTCCTCGACTGTCTTTCTGCTCAAGGCATTTACAAATCCAATTTCGGCCCTCTCTGATATTATTGGCTCGGCACGCTGGGGTAATCAATCGTCGCCAATGAAGGCTACATCTTTCTACAGTTTCCTTACTTTCTTTTGCATCACTATTGCCATGCCTGCGGGTCACTCTCCACAGCTTCCAAACCGCGTTCTGGTAGGCGTTACAGTCCCAGATACACCTCTCATCCAAGATGCTCTCGACTACGCTCGGCAGCACACCACGCCCGGGATTTTCAACCACGTAATGCGCTCATGGCTCTACGGCGTTATCATATCCTCTCGTGTCCCCGCTTTCCAGAACGTGGACAAAGAAGTCCATGCTGTCTCCACCATCCTGCACGACCTCGGCTGGGACCCTTCCGGCGCGCTCATCACCCCTGACAAGCGCTTCGAAGTCGACGGCGCCAACGCAGCCCGAGAATTCCTCCGCTCCAAAGCCCCCAGCTAGGACCATCACAAACAGCAGCTTGTGTGGGACTCGATCGCGCTGCACACGACTCCATCCTTCGCAGCCCACAAACAAGTCGAGGTAGCTGTGACCAGCATTGGGTATGTGTTTTAGGAGCCATTCTCATTTTTTGGACACTCGTTATGAGACCAAACCGACCTTTTGTTCCCTTCTTCTTTCTCCCGATACATTTCGAAATATGGTAATGCTGACTTCGAGATTACCGACAAGCATAACCGCGGACTTTTCAGGCGCAAATAACGTGTCCGCTCCGGGCCTTACTTGGGATGAATGGAACGCTATCGCTGAGGCGCTGCCCCGTAGTGGCTTTAAGGATGAGGTGAAGGGCATTGCTGTCCACCTGTGCCAGACTAAGAAGGCGACCACAGCCGACAACTGGGTTGGCGAGTAGGGAGAGAAATACATTCCTGGTTTCAACCTGACGGGATACCGTCCGATTGATTTCATACTCTCTGGTGTGCCTTGAAGGGTGACCAAAGACTTAACTCATCGCTGATGCTGGGACAACTACAAGGTTTCGAGCGATTTGGTGTTGGTCCAGATGGCCTTGGTGAATTTGTATTCAGAAGATTTATTCTTCTTTGCAGCCGCGTACGAGTATGTGCCGTAGCAATATAACTCATAGAAATATTAAATCAAGTTGATTGAAATCTAGACTTTTCCCTATTAATCTAGACCTGGTTCTTGGAGAAATCTAGAAGTCGGACTAATGCAATTTCGAAATTCAATCTTCTCTGCGATAAGTTGCTTCAAACACCTACCACGTTAAACAATAACCCTTCGTTATTGCGCAGTAAAATCGAACAAGACATCGATAGACTAGATGATGATCTTTCTAGGGTTTGTCTTTAGAAGTTACGCAAATGCGGCTGTTAAAGATATATACAGAGCGCTCCCTTCTTCTCGACGATAATAGACTTCTCTCTACGTAAAATACTGAAAAGGTATCTCGAAAGTTAGTAAGATCGACCGTACCTGGTCCTACCAAGGTGATGAGCTATGAGGACATCGTCGAAGCACAGACGAACCGTGATGTAAAAGCAGCCGGTCGTTTTTCTAAATGCAGCAAGTCGGCACCTCCAGCGGGTCAAGAGATAAGGTTCACGTTCTCAAGAAGTGAAAAGGGATTATTGCTCGATTTTGCATTTTGATTGAATTATTCGAGGTTATAGATTTGATGTTATTGAATCACATCTGCTTCACTTAGTCGGAAACCATTTCAAAAGAACCACGACAGGCATTCATATCGGAGATTGACATAGATACCACCTGGCCAGAACGTAAGTCCTAGCGCTAATACATCATTGTTAAGGTCTGATCTCTTTGTTCTGTAGTCAGGAGGAAGGCAAGTATGAGGCACCAGAGCATATGTTTGAAGTACTTCGGTCTTCCAGTGAGGCGAGCGAAGGCCTATGAGCCCTCGAAGATGGGGCTTCATATCGGCCTTGGTAACATTGGGAGCAACGGGTATACACTGCGTCTTTTTGGAAGCAATGGATAACATCATTAGAAAAGTCGAGGATGATATTGCCAAGCGCTCGTCCCACGGCTTCTGACGTTGACAACAGCATGCGCAACGACCTCAGACTTGGGATGAATCAAGTTTATATCAAGGTCTTCAACTCAACATGTTGACAGCAGTACGATAGGGAGCTCTTTTGTGCTCTCTATATCCTGTTTGTATCCTGTTTGTATCCTGTTTGTATCCTGTTTGGGCCTATGTCCGGTCGGCGTCGGGACACTACGAACTTACACAGCAACAGGCAGTGCGTCTTTCATAGCTCCCATATTCACCTGATCCGTTGTTGCGTCCTGCCGATACTCGTCACGTCTTCCATAATCTTCCTTGTTATGTTGTATGTCTCGTTCACGGTCTTTTGCTTTTTCACGGACGGTGGTTCCTGCTCACCTGGCAGGCCAGGCTTGGGTTAATCTTCTACCCTCTGGCATATCCTCGGCTCCCAGTAGGGCGTAGAATAACAGAAGAAGTTACTAGGGGAGAGGTAGGAGTGGAAGGAAAGCGTGTGGAAAACGAGTTAACATGATGATGAGGGCTAAGGATGTAACGGCAATTTGCGTGGTTATTAGAAAGATGAAGCAGAGAGGGTGGCCAGACCTTCAGGGGGAGGAGCCAAGCGCGATGGACGAAGACGCGAGCTGGAGGTACGAGCGGTTTAGTGGAAGATGCTGCAAGCGAGAATGGTCGATAGCGAGTAACTTGCTCTGCTGCAGATATTATTTATAGTTGGCGACGTGAACGAAGGGCAGTTGGGAGAGTCGAATGGGTCTGACGCTGGCCTGCCTTTTGGCCTCAAGCTAGGGCCTCAGGCGCCTGGCCTGCAGCACAAAAGCCTCATTGCTTGGCGGGACCACTCAGGCAGTCAGGCAGGTCTCCACATGCTACTGAATAGGGGAGATGGTAATCTCCGCCTTCATAGGGCTGATAGGGCTGGGGCCCGTTAGTAGAGTTTTCACCTGCTCGCTCCTACTCCTAGATAGCCTTCTAATAGCAACAACCACAATATCAATATGCCCCCATATGACCTCGTATTCCAACAGCTACCCTACGTGCCAACGCAACTCTCAGCTGCTGATCGGCTCTGCCACGTATTAAGCAGAGAAATCAGAATTTACTCGAAGTGTTCCCTTCACCGTCTTAGATCTTTCCTAAATCTCATCTCTGACGCTAGCGTGTTGATGGTCTCACCGTAAATGCCAGAACTCCTGTCATGACGGACCCGCTTTCCGTTGCCGCTGGGCTTGCGGGGCTAATCACGCTTGGTATCCAAGTGACCAAATCTCTCATCGAGTTCTACACCTCATACAGGGGTCAAGACACCGATGTGGCCCGAACGACGGGGAGCCTCGAGAGTCTCCTGAGCACATTTCGATGTCTTCACGATGCACTGCGGAGTCGTATTTTTCGGCCTGATGAGCAAGGTCTGATCAAGAACATCGAATCTTCCCTCTATAAATGCGACGAGCTCATTCAAGAACTCAAAAAAGAGTGTGAAAAGTTTGATAAAGCCTCGATCAGCGGCATCAAGGGCACAATCAAAGTCGCTGGGCGCCGAGCAGCATACCCGCTCCGACAAAGTACCCTCCAGAAGCTCCATGAAGACATCAGCGAGATACGTGAAAATTTATCACTAGCTCTTGAAGTGCTGCAGCTCAGAGACCACCAAACCACTCAAGACGATATCACCGAACTCAAGTCGCTTGTCGAGGTTGTGAGAGCGAGCCAGATCTCATCGACGATCCGTGACTGGCTCAAGGCGCCGGACGCAACTGTCAACCATAACGCTGCGTGCACTAAACGCCATCAAAGCACGGGCATGTGGTTCGTCAAGGGTCCTATCTTTGACACCTGGTTGACTCGGAATAGATCCTTCCTCTGGCTCAATGGGTTTGCAGGATGTGGGAAATCTGTCTTGTGCTCGACGGCCATCCAGTATACATTTCGTCATAAACGGTCTGATCGAGGTGTGGGCATTGCATTTTTCTATTTTACGTTTAATGATGAATCCAAACAAGACGAGTCAGCTATGCTACGCGCTCTGCTATTACAACTGTCAGGCCAACTCGCCGATAGTCACACAGACCTCGCCCGTCTACATGATTCGTACTGCACTGGCATCCCTCCGGCAATAGTCCTGACAGAGCATCTCCGACACCTGATTCAAAAGTTCGATCAGGTGTATATCCTGTTTGACGCACTGGACGAGAGTCCTCGATATGGCCAACGGGACCAGGTCCTCAATACAATTGAAACGATGCGGAAGTGGCTCTTGCGGGGACTGCACCTGTTGGTTACCAGTCGAGACGAGCCTGACATCCGCGAATCTCTGAGTCCTGTGGGGAATGAAGAATTGATCATGAAAAATGCCGAGATTAACCACGACATCAGCAACTTCATCTCCGGACAACTGGAAATCGACCCGAAGCTACGAAAGTGGCGTGCGCATCATGACCGAATCCAACAAGTATTGGCCGAGCGGGCTCAGGGGGTGTAAGTGAGCTAGAGCTGTATCTTTGTTGATACTGACAAGACACAGATTTCGTTGGGTCGAATGCCAATTCGAGTCTCTCAGGCGATGTCCTCGGAGTGAATGTCATCTGGAACGGTGCCTGCAGTCATTGCCACGAAGTTTGGACGAGACATATGAGCGAATCCTGTGCAGTATCGACGAGGGATCAATTAAAGATGCCCGGCGAATCCTGACTCTATTGTGCTTCTCGTTTCGCCCATTGACGGTACAAGAAGTCATTGACGGAATCGCTGTCGACCTTGACGAGCCGGCATGTCTTAATCTCCGACGTCGACTACAGGACGCGGACGATCTCCGTGAGATATGTCCCGGCCTGATCGACGTCGGCGTCAAGAGAAATGATGAGACACAGTTTGAGTCTGACCGCTACAATAATATAGAAGGAACGGCGCCGACCGTTCGTATCGCTCACTTCTCTGTACAAGAATACCTCGAATCCGATCGCATCACACAGCAGAAAGCCGCTTCACTTGCATTACAAAGTGCCTCCGCACATGCAGAGATTGCGCAAATATGTCTTATATACTTACAGGAGCCGGGGCTGTCCAGCGGAACACTCGATCAGACAAAGCTCAAGGAATTTCCACTCGCTCACTTTGCTGCCCTGTTTTGGCATCACCATTACAGGAACGCTACCAGCGCGACGTCTCGACTAAATCGTCTGATCTTGAGAATATTCCAACAGCACCAAGGCTCCTTCTACACTTGGGTGAAACTTCATAATCCGGACAGGCCATGGGTTACACGAGTGGACTTATCGCTCGACTCAAGCGACATTGCATCTCCAGTATACTATGCATCATTGCTGGGGCTTGATATAGTTCTATATGAGCTAATAAGTATTTGCCAAGAACTTACCAGCGAGGGAAGGGATCTGATAAATGCTCGAGGTGGATATTGTGGTAATGCGCTGCAGGCGGCATCAGAGGAAGGTCACGAAAAGGTAGTGCAGATATTGATCGATGCCGGAGCCGATGTGACTGCTCAAGGTGAAGATTATAGCAACGCACTGTACGCGGCATCAGAGAGAGGTCACGAAAAGGTAGTGCAAATATTGATCGATGCCAGAGCCGATGTGATTACTCAAGATACATACGATCACGCATTACACGCGGCATCATTGAAAGGTCACGAAAAGATAGTGCAGATATTGATCGATGCCGGAGCCGATGTGAATGCTCAAGGTAGATACGATAACGCACTGTACACGGCATCAAAGAAAGGTCACGAAAAGATAGTGCAGATATTGATCAATGCCGAAGCCGATGTGATTACTCAAGATACATACGATCACGCATTGCACGCGGCATCTTTGGAAGGTCACGAAAAGGTAGTGCAGATATTGATCGATGCCGGAGCCGATGTAAATGCTCAAAATGAATATCATAATCACGCACTGAACGCGGCATCATTGAATGGTCACGAAAAGGTAGTGCAGATATTGATCGATGCCGGAGCCGATGTGACTGCTCAAGGTGAAGATTATAGCAACGCACTGTACGCGGCATCGTTGAATGGTCACGAAAAGATAGTGGAGATATTGATCGATGCCGAAGCCGATGTGACTGCTCAAGGTGAAGATTATAGCAACGCACTGTACGCGGCATCGTTGAATGGTCACGAAAAGATAGTGGAGATATTGATCGATGCCGAAGCCGATGTGAATGCTCAAGATGAAGATTATAGCAACGCACTGTACGCGGCATCGTTGAATGGTCACGAAAAGGTAGTGCAGATATTGATCGATGCCGGAGCCGATGTGAATGTTCGAGATGAATATTATAATCTCGCACTGAACGCGGCATCATTGAATGGTCACGAAAAGATAGTGCAGATATTAATCGATGCCGGAGCCGATGTGAATGCTGAAGGTGAATTTTATGGTCACGCACTGAACGCGGCATCAATGGGAGGTCACGAAAAGGTAGTGCAGATATTGATCGATGCCGGAGCCGATGTGAATGCTCGAGGTGGATATTATGGTAATGCGCTGCAGGCGGCATTAGAGGGAGGTCACGAAAAGGTGGTGCAGATGTTGATCGATGCTGGCGCTGTGGAGCGGGAATATAGCATTAAAGACAGCAAAAGCGATCTTGGATAAGTTAAGATTCCCAGCAATGGTAACAATCTGTATCACAAGAGCCTTTTCTTTTTGAGGGGTGAGGCAATGCTTGGCTGCTTTCTCTCGACTGCCTTCCATGAGCATGGTCGTTCAAAGTAGACATCGGAGCACCGTATAAAACTGACAGGGCGGTATAAGTTGCATGGTTTGTGAAATCAAAGACACTGAAGGGCAAGGCGACGGTTAAATCTGGAGTCTGAGTTGTGGATAGCAGTTGTTGATGGAAGGCCTACTCCAAAATTCAGTAAAATTAAGCCAGATAATACCAAAAGGCCACGTTTGACATAACTAAAATTAGAATCCGTGGAATACTTTGCAACGGTCTAACACATCCAGCTGTTACCGGGCCAGTATAGGACCGTCTCAGATATCTTCAGGAGGTACTTGCATGATCGAGGAGTGGTGACAAAACAAGCACTGTGGACACCAGAAAACGTATACAATGGCTCGATAACTGGTTCAAGCAGCAGAAGAGATGCGCCTTTTGATTTGAATCTCAGATGTCTTGATATCACGGAATGCGACCAGTGCAAGGAAATAGGCCAGACTTTGGTGTTTCCTGCATCGATGTAGGTAAGACAGCGAAAAGGTCGTTCAGACAGAGGTAATTCTAGGACTTACGTTGATGAGATGAATCCAGATATGTCTAAGAGTAACATCAACTGGCTTTCACTTCTTCCGTATTGTAGTGTAGTAAATTAGAAAAGGTCAAATTCAAGGTACCTTTGTCGAGTCCGCTTACGCAGTTATCAGGTGTCTATCAACTATTATACGCTTAGCTTAGCTATTTGGAAAAAGGTGGCTCGGCGCCAATCAGATTCCTGGGGCTGGTCTGTTATCTCTAGGATGAGTTGCCTCGTTGGAGACTTTAGGTAGAAAGGATGTCTAGATTTAGCGGCCCTAGACCCTCGTGGCTGGAGGCCCTAGGCATGGCCTTCATATCACATCCTTGATTACTTGCACTCATATTTCGTCCCATAGACTTGTTCCATCAATCCAGTCTCTGCAGTAACTTTAAGAGCAAGTCGTTCGCCAATGCACAGGCGGTTATCTTGAGTCGTAATTAACCGAGGCACGCGAGGATTCTCTCTTGTTGGCGCTTCTTTTGCACGTCACATTCCACGAAGTCTCCTTTGCAACTCGTCTGCTAGTATGACTCTAGAAGACTTTGAAAAGTCTCTGGGTGAGAGTAGAAAGAGCAAACACCACAGAGAGACCACTGAACACGGCGAGAGGACCAGGAAGCGCTTGAAGCATCATCATAAACATCGTCACAGGAGCGTCGAGGACGAGCACAGGCACAAGCGGTCTAGACACTCCAGGAGTCGTGATGCCGACAGTAATGAAGAGCAGACGCCGGTAGGGGATCCTGGACCTGGTATATATAAGTCTCAGACCGAAGACGACGAGGAATGGGTAGAAAAAGATGTTGCTACCATTAGCATAGATGCGGAGCGCCATGGCATGCGTCCGCCCGATGTTCAGGCAGAGCTGAAGAGAGACTCTTGGATGGAGGCTCCACCTGCTCTTGAAATTGACTATACGCAAAAGGGTTACAAGAAGCCTACTGAACCGACTACTTCAAAACCGTCAAAAGTAGACTTCGAGCTTAAAATACATGAAAACGAATTGAACAAACACCATTTGGAGGCCCTAGCGGACGGCAAAGACGTTCCCGATAAAATTGCTAACGAACCTGCTCAGCACGAAGTAGAATACACATTTGGCGATGAAGGTGCACAGTGGAGAATGACCAAGCTCAAGGCGGTGTTTAGGCAAGCGGATGAGACAGGTAACACAGTTGATGATATAGCCATGGAGCGCTTCGGAGATTTGCGGGCATTTGATGATGCTAGAGAGGAGCAGATAGAGTTGGAACGAAGGGAAACTTATGGCGAAGGTTACGTTGGGAAAGAAAAACCGAGTGGAGAGCTATTCCAACGGCGAAATTTAGATGCTGGCGTACGAAACAACCACTCTCTCCTTAATCAGGATGATGACCGGGCTGAAGATCTCCCACGCGCTATAAAAACGGAACCATCGCCAGCGACAACTGTACGACTGGATCCAACTGCGTTGAATCGACTCAAAGCCCAAATGCTCAAAGCGAAACTACGTGGCTCCTCAGATGCTGCAGCCCTCAAAGCAGAGTATGACAATGCTATTACCTCCTTCGCCGCTCGTCAAGAGCCTAATGTAGTCGTCCTGGGAGCTATGGAGAGCAGAATGTTAGCGGGCGGGCGGAAGGGGGAAGTCCAAGCCGTTAACAACAAGCGAGGGCGAGAGAGAGGGCTAGTAGAGGAGAATGAAGATATGAGCATAGAGGATATGGTTCGAGAAGAGCGACGAACACGGAATCAAGCTGGCGGCGATGGAAAACGCTTTGCAGAAAGAATAGCGAAGGATGGCAAGTTCGATGTAATCAAATTCATCTTTGCCAAGGGTAGGCATTTGCTAATTGTTTACAGAATGATCTGGATTACATGGATGAAAACGCCACTAAACTGGCGAAACGTGTTCAAAAGTCTGAGATCAATCTGAAAAACATTGCAATATCAGATTTCCAGAAGATGAACCGTATCTTAGATAATTGTCCACTTTGCTACAAAGAAGATACGAATACGCCTCCGATTGCGCCCATTGTTTCTTTAGCGACTAGGGTGTACCTTACTTTACCCACCGAGCCCGAGATAAGTGAAGGCGGAGCATGTATCATACCAGTGCAACATCGGGGGAATCTCCTTGAGTGTGATGATGACGAATGGGAGGAGATCCGAGTGAGGTCGTTTCTAAACTTAGAAGTCATGGATTGCTAACATGATCATAGAACTTCATGAAAAGCCTCACTCGAATGTATCATGACCAAGGCAGAGATGTCATCTTCTACGAGAATGCTGCTGTCCCACAGCGAAAAAAACACGCTGGGATGGAGGTGGTTCCACTTCCATATAACCTTGGGGAAACCGCCCCCGCCTTCTTTAAAGAAGCAATTTTGGTATCCGACGAGGAGTGGACCCAACACAAGAAACTGATTGATACACTTGCCAAAGCTAAAGGAGGACTTGGGAAGCTAGCTTTTCGGCGAACGCTTGTGAAAGAGATGCCTTACTTTCACGTCTGGTTCGAAATCGATGGTGGATTAGGTCATATTGTCGAAGATGCAAATCGCTGGCCAAAGGGCGACCTCTTTGCGAGGGAAATTATCGGCGGCATACTCGATAGAGAACCAGATGTGATCAAGAAGCAAGGAAGATGGAATCAGGGAGGAGATAGAAGGGTTGAAGGATTCCGCAAGCGATGGAGGAAATTTGATTGGACGAGAGTTTTGACTGGTACGGATGCGCCGTCATGAATTCTATCCAGGTCCAGAAAGGAGAACGTATCCATGCTGCGCAGACTCGCCTAATGTGATTATCAAGATCCCGAAACTCTAGCGTTTTATATGCTCCATCGGCCATGTGATTGCGGATCCGGAGGCCATGCGCCCTTGGTGCTGGTATCCGCACCTTACGAGGAACTCGGACTTTTTAAAAACTCTCATGGTTATCCGCTGCAGGGGGCCCTTTAACCCATTTGAAAAAGGGCTTTTAGGATCGGGCTATGGCATAAAACCACTATCTATTGGTCGTAGCGGCTCGTAGTCCGATTTCGAGCTTAGAGCTGGTGAAGCTCCCTAAAAGCTGACTGGCAGGTTCAAATTCAAATATCCTGACGCGGGTTTGACAGCTGTGGAAGGCCGATTGCCAAAGTAGAGGAGGGGTTGTTTTAGACCGAGGAGCAGGAGATGGGTTTTGGCATCTTGCTTCGGATTGGCCTATGGAACGGAAGAGCAGAAGCGACGGCGGATCCCTCCTCCTGCCAGGGCCATGCCTCGCATATCGATCGAGGGAACGTGAGGCATGCACGTGGTACAGATACGAGCATGCTGCATCAGTGCTGCACAATCATCACCAGGCCCTGTCGATCGATGTTCTTGGAATGTGATGACCGCTCTCGTGTTTGTGTCCTTCTCCCTTGGTCAGTCTGAAGTAACGCTTTATTGCCTCATCATTGTTTCAAGTTAAATAGAAGGCGGGATGTCTTCATTAAACATAGGGAGCCTATCAATTTTGAAGACGTAGAGGAGATAGTTACATAGGCAGCCTATCAGAGTTTAGGCCGCGCTGATGATGCACCTGTGAATATCCGCGTCGTTCTCCAGGCTGCACAACATCCAACATATGCAGTGTTGCAGCTTATAGTGACTTGACTGTCCTGATCGACCAACAATGATGCTTCGTCAGGAGCCGCAAGCTGAGACTAACCAGGAAGGTTTCTGTAGCTCAAACAACCCTTCGCTTAGGACCGAGTGGCTTGCGCGAATAACGGGTCGCCTCCGCCCGTTGTCCTTTTCGATTTTCCTTCTCGAAGTGACGAAGAACCGAATTGAGTTCTCCTAGTGCTGCCCCTAAGATCCTTCTCTGCTGGCTTCCATTCCATGCGACCCAACAACCACCTCATCTCATGAGCCTTCACCGCGCGCACGACCAGGTCCTGTTAGATGCGCGGCCAAGGTTCATGGAAACATCATGCTTGCTACCGCTGCAGATGCCAGTCGGAGATGCCAGTCGGCTTGCTCCGGAGGACATGCCACCCACATGTCCAAGGCTTGTAACGTCAACCCTAGGGCCATGCTCCGACCCTGTCTGTGCATCAGCAGGTCATTTGTCAAGTGCTTTGTTGCAGTAGCGGGCCTCTGTGGTTACCAAAAAGGTACATCATCATCATCATCAACAACAACAGGCAGGACACACAGCTGTCGGTGATTGACAATGATCCGTGTCTGGAAGTCAAGAACAGATTGAAGACGGCGACGAAGATGAAACTCTCTTCAATCACCCAAGCTTTTCAACCCATCCCTCTTCGCTAACACGCTTGACAGGCGTTGGGGCTCGGTAGCGAAAACCCTTGACATATCTGTGTCCATGAAGACCATTTACAGATGGTCCGCTTTCCATTTCCGAACGGGCTTTGCATGATTTGATAGAAGCAGGTGGGATGTAGTTAGTAGACCAGAGTTCTTGAGGGAATTCAGGCAGATGCGCTAGTGCCAGAAACAGCAACGGAAAGGCTGCCCATTGACGTTTCACAATCTCTCCATTTCAAATAAGAATTAATCTTCCCCCCCTTCGCCTCTATCAATAAATACCTTAGATGGATAATAATAATAGTAATAATGATGATGCTCGCTTGTCGTTATTTATTGTTATTGACATCAAATCAGCCCCCAATCTTTAATTCCTTAATGCATGCAAGATGATGGTATTCTAGATGATCGATCAGAGCCGAAAGACTTTGACGCGATCTTGCTCTTCTAACACCTCTGGGTAAAGTAGTGAATCCAGTTGAATTCTAGATTCTAGAATCCCCCCGCGCCACTTTTTACTACGGCCACCATTCCCGTACTCTGCCACAGCGGCATAATTTGAATTCTTCGAGCTATCCTCCCTTGAGCGCAAACCCCCTCGGTGTCCTCGATCACCCCCCAACCGCTGCATCTCCAAGTCCCGACGTGTGTGTGTGTGTATGTGTGTTGTGGACATGTCACAACCCAACAGCAATCAATCGCGTCAATCGACTTCGTATCCCTCACCACACTCATACCCATCTCCGTCCATGTCCGCCTATGCGTATCCGCCACCGACACAAGGCCAGGGCGCAGAAGCATATCGCGCGTCTCCGACCGGATCAAACGTGTCGCTTCCATCGCTCAACCTACCTCCTATCCGTGCCATCGACGGTCGGGAACAGCAGCCATCGCAACAACAGCAACAGCAAGGCGGTCAGGCCGCGGTGGGATCTGCCTTGCCACCTCCAATGGCTCAATACTACCACAATCAGGGACAATCGCTGCCACCTCCTCCGCAACACATGAATGTCACATCCGATCCCAACCAACCGCTTCGCTACCCTCTTCCACCGACCGATGGGGGGAGGATTATGTCTGGCGGGAGACACAAGAAGGAGATAAAGCGGAGAACGAAGACAGGCTGTCTTACGTGTCGCAAACGACGGATAAAGGTACGGGTATACCCTTCTTGTAATCGCAACAGCATCAAGTACTCGTGAGCTTCGTCTTCGATGCAGTTGTAATTGTATTCGTTTAGCATTTACCGAGTTTCTTTCTTGGTTTGCGATCGGTTAAGTCCCGCTTCAAGCGAGTGTCACCACGCTCTTTCATCACCGAGCGATAATGGGTGCTCAATCTCAACAACACCTCGAGCCTTTGCTGACATGGTTGCTTATTCTCAACTAGTGTGATGAAGCACATCCGGCCTGTCGAAACTGCCAGAAAAGCAAGAGGGAGTGCTTAGGTTACGACCCGATCTTCAAATCACAGCCAGGTCCTGCTGCTATCCAACCTGCTCCTAGCGCACCGCCCTCCATGCAAGCCACATCAGCGACTGCGTCGCCTTACCCACCTCCTCCTCAAGGATATATGCCTGCAGGCTCTCACTCCTATGCCCCAAATCATGCAGCCGGCGCAAGCTCACCAGGTTCGTCAGCGGAACCCTACGACTACAGTGCCGCCATAGATCCAGCGCTTGAAGGAGCCGGCACACCTCAGTTGCAGAACACCAACAACTCATACGACGGAGCGCAAGACTTCAAGCAAAGCCTGGACAACGCAACTCCCTATCCGCCAAGTGCGTCGGGGCAAAACCACAGAGGTAAACCACCCTTGCTCGTCAACACATTGAACAACAAGCACCAAAGAATATAATCTTGCTGACACTATCATCGTAGCGAAGCGGACAAAGATCGATGACCTTCTAGCTATCAATGGCGTCCATCCTCCTCCACCAACGGCATCCGCAGGACCTATTAATTACGATGAGATTAAGAACATTTACAATACCGTTTACGCCCCTGGTATCGACAAGTTTTTAGAGACTTCGTGGTTCCGACTAAAAGGGATAGACCACCTACTAAAAGATCGTCTCTTGTGCGAGCAATTCACCACCCTAATTTCAAGATATACCATCGAGCCCCAACACCCTCAATACTATCAAATGACCGCTGCCACTCAAAGTCTTGAGGCTAGTGTTGTCTGGTCCATGATGGGTCTGTGTCGTCATGTAGCTAACACGCCCAATACCACCAATGGTCAAGCCAGCCATCCTGAAGTGGATGACGATGTAAAAGACGCTGCTGCGAGGCTGGAAGTCTTTGAAAAACTTATTTCCGGGGAGTACCTTGATCCCGAGCCAGAACTCAAGACGGAGAACACAACCAACGGCACTGCTTTCGAGGAACAGCTCAAGTATCGCGAACGCGAGTTCTGGCGTCTCGTGAGCACTTTTCTTACCATACGCGACGATGAGGCTAGCTCAGCCAAGGAAATCGACGACACCCTTGGCAGCTGTCGGAGCCTCCTGGATAGCCGCGAGAACCGGGATGTCGTTTACTCTATTGCGATTGCTCGACATGTTGGACAGCGGATGGCAGAGTTCCCAAACAACATACAGCAGCCCGCCAGCAACGATGAACAAGACGCCAGAACCAAGCTCTATGTTGCCAAGAAATTCATCGAGGACGAGGCGAACGGAAAAGGGACGAACCAGGTTATCCAGAGGCTGTGCGGGATGGCTATGAGATCGTGGACCGTGAGACGGTGAGCCGACGGAGGTCTCTGCACGTGTGTTGAAGAGCATGGAGTCTGATGGTACGGCCATTTGACCGGTTCAGAGCTTGAGCCAACTGGCAGGAACAAAAATGGTACGACGGTAACGGACGGGCTGGCTCGATCCCAGGACGAATGCCTAGGGCTTCCTTACGACGGGATGTTACAAGTCCAAACGAAAAATGGAGGATATACGATCTTCAATTTAAGCTGCAGATGCAAGCACTGCGTCCGCCAGGCTAATGGCTTGTACTCGTACCGCAATCATGGAGCTCTAGCTAGATAATAGTAATGCTGCTATTGAACACTTGCAATTTCTCTCCTAATCGACATGGGTTGCTAATCTCTACGAGTAGATTTCGAGATATCACACTGACTGCTGCGTTTACAAGCAACGACTCGGTGCAAAATGCACATCTACAATCTTATTTACTTTAGGCGAGAATTCCGCCCCCAGTATCTCTTATCGCCGCGATATACAGCCGACGCTTTCTGCCCTCCGAAGTCGCTGATCCGCAATCAATTACTCCCGCAGCGGCTTTACCATCCCAACACCCCATTATTTTCCTCTCACCACAATCTCCCCGCCCCACCACCATGTCCTCTAAGCCCAAAGTCCTCCTCCTCGGAGGAATTGAGCAGTACCTTCCTCCCCTCGCTTCCCTCAACCGCACCACCTACTAACGTCCCCACTCCTTTGCCAGCGCCCCCGCCCAAGAAGCCTGGGACTCCCTCTCCTCAATCGCCGAGCTCGTCACGACCAAAGCGAAAAACCGCGCCGAGTTCTGTGCGGAGTGTCGGAGTGGCGCTTTTGATGGGCTCAAGGTCGTTTATCGGACGTTTGAGAGTGTGGGGATTACGGGGAAGATAAACGGGGAGGTGGTGCGGGAGTTGGCGAGGGCGGGGTGTCGGTTTATCTGTCATAATGGTGGGTGAGGCTGTGTTTTTATCTTGGAGCGGGGATTTTGTGTGGGAGGGAGGGGGGGCTGGAAGAATGTTTTCTTTTTCCGCCTATCAATTCTTATTTGTCGACCGTCTCCGCTCGCCCAACATTCTTTCTTTCCATCTTCTAGAGCATGACGCTCATCCCTCCCAGGCGCCGGCTACGACCAAATCGACGTCCCCGCCTGCACCTCGGCCTCGATTCGCGTCTCCCACGTGCCCACCGCCGTCGACGCCGCCACCGCCGACACCGCCATCTTCCTCCTCCTCGGCACCCTGCGCAACTACAACGCCGCCCTGCAGAACCTGCGCCAAGGCTCCTGGCGCGGCAACCCGCCTCCGCCGCTGGGCCATGACCCCGAGGGCAAAGTGCTGGGGATTTTGGGCATGGGGGGCATCGGGAGGAATATGAAGAAGAAGGCGGAGGCGTTTGGCATGAGGGTTGTCTATCATAACCGGAAGGAGTTGAGCGAGGAGATGGCCGGCGGGGCGCGGTATGTGGGGTTTGAGGAGCTGCTGAAGACGAGTGATGTTGTCAGTCTGAATTTACCACTAAATGTACGTCTCCTTCCCCCCCCAACATCCACTGCCCTCCTCCAACCACCACCCCCCCCAAAACACCCTCAAACTAACCAAAACCCCCCCCCTTCCCCCACCCCTCAGCACTCGACCCACCACCTCCTCTCCACCGCGCAATTCGCGCTCATGAAACCCACCGCCACCCTCATCAACACAGCCCGCGGCGCCATCATCGACGAAGCCGCCCTCGTCGCCGCCCTCGCCGCCAACACCATCGCCAGCGTCGGCCTCGACGTCTTCGAGAACGAGCCCGCCGTGCACCCGGGCTTGGCCGCCGATCCGAGGGTGCTGCTGCTGCCGCACATGGGCACTTGGACCGTGGAGACGCAGACGGAGATGGAGCTGTGGAATTTGCGGAATGTGAGGGCGGCGTTGGAGGGGGGGGGGTTGGTGAGTCCGGTGGCGGAGCAGGAGGGGATGGAGGGGGGGGTTTGAGGGGTGAGGTGGTGGGGGGATGAGATGAGATGATATGGTGAGTTTGTTGTTGGTGGAAAGGGAGGGGGGGAGGAGGGATGGGTGTGTTCATGAAGAGGGGAATGGTGGGGAATGATCCGGATGGCGTAGAATGCGGGTATAGAGAACGCTTTGCCTCATGGATAGAAACGATGGCGGATGACAAAGCTCTAGAGTTCATATCGAAGCGTTAGATATCTTTGATCCTGTGCGAAGGGGAAGGATTGAGGTGGATCGGTTGTGGAATCAGCTTGTTGCGCTATGCTGTGTGCATGACCCTCTTTCCGACTGTATGTATCGCATATGCATCTCACATTAGCCTTCTCCACCTCCGCTCCGCGTCTATTACCCTTCCATTACGCCGGTCTCGTATCCTCTCCCTCTACCCTCGTCTTCTCATCACGGCCAACCACATTTACCACCCCACCGTCCAAAGGAGCTCCTCTTCCACGATACCCTAATCTACACCGTCAACCACCAAACTTACCACTCGACTCAGTCGTCAGGATCCCCCACAAGCCCCATCTCCCACCCACTCATCTCTTTCTTCTCCATCCCGAACCAACTCTTTACCTCTTCGGTCCAGGACTTGTCAATTTCCTGGTTGGCAGGGCTGCCGTCGATAACTCTCATATTTAGTTCTCTGGTTGTGTTGTCTACTGCTTCTTGAGGAGCGAGCTCAAACTGACGCATTCGCTCCGCAATCCGCCCATCCAGGACCATCTTCTCCCTCCACGGCCTCTCCCTTTCTTCTCCATCTTGGTTCTCAGCCCATGCGCTCTTATGCCACTCTGCCTCCTCTCCCTTTAGCACGTCTTCTTGCTCCCACCTCCTCTTGCCCTGCGCCACTGCGCCTTGGAGATCTATAATTGTAGGCGAGTCAGGATCCGCGGCGGTGACGAAATCGGTTTCGCAGTCGAAGGGACGAGAGCTCGAGGCTAGAACGAGGGCGGCGACCTGCCGGCCTGTCTCATCGGCTAGGCGCCGCCGCGTTAGAAAACGATAGAGGCGGGTGGGGGTGTTTAGGAAGCCGAGGAGATGGGGGAAGGGGAGGGTGAGGGTGGGGGGGAGTTGTTCGGGAAGAGACAGGGGAAGGGGAAATGTGGGGTAGAGGTTGGTGGATATGTAGGGGGGTGTGGGGGTGGAAGGCTTTTTGTTTTCGACTGGGGGTTTGGGAGGCGGTGACGAGGGGTCCGCCTGAGCGGAAAAGGATTCAGCGGTTGAGGAGGGGTCGGAGGATGGGGTCTCTCGAGAAAGGGAAATGGTAGGCGTGTCGGGCGCTGGAGGAGGGTCGATTGGCAATTCTTCTGGAGGGCGAGGGGGATCTAAAGGTCCTAGCCATCCCTCATGCAGGCCGCGGATGTATTCTTTCCATGTGTGTCTGCCAAGAATCAAATCCCCTGGCACGCCATCCCATTCCCTCGTTCCTGTGTGCTGGCGCAATTGGCCGACTACGTCTTCCTCTGGAGGCTCTTCAGCCTCGGCCTTCTCTCTCCTCTTTCTCCTCAATTTCCTGATCTTCTCTACCAACCCCGCTCTCACATCTCCCTCTCGCCTTCCCTCAATAACGTCCCAGTCCAGCGCCCCAGCTACGAGAATCGGCTTTACATATTCATGAAAATGCTCTCTCGCCGCCCTTAAACCATCACCCGGAGGCGCAGAAAGGAATATTGTGATTTTGCGCGGCATGGTCTGTACGGGGAGAGACTCGTATGCAAGGTGAGAAACGAGGTTGCACCATCTTTTTTGAGCGCGCTTTTTGTGGTGGCGGTCGTAGAGAAGGGCGGTGGTAAAGGCGCCGGTGATGGAGAGGAAGATGAGCCAATTACGCGAGGGGAGCTTGAGGCGGAGATTGGGGAGACCTGTAGTGGTGTGAGAAGAGTAGGACAGCTTATTCGGAGTGGAACAAGTTACCCATCATGCGGAAGACGGGGTTTTGGACTGGTTTGGGCGGTGCTTTAGGGGAAGTCTTTGAAGTAGAAGATACCGATGCATCTTTTACAGCTTCTGCTGATACAGGCTTCGGCTTATCTGCCATGGTGTAGACTTGGAGAGCTACGAGAGCCTTTGGTCCAAGCTATCTCATCCATCAACTTTTTCTGCATAGGCCAGCCCTAAACGCTAAGGGAACCTTGCTTGTCTCGCACGCCATTGCCTAATGCGGCATATTGTATACATTATGCGCTTAGGCGATACATACATTTCTACAGCATGGCTTCTCATGGGACAACGAGGATGTGAAGAATCTCATATGTAGACCCACGAGTAACTTCTCTATCTACTCCACACCAGCCAACCCTCCCTACTCGTTTTCACCCCTCTTTCCCGTTTGCCTTTTCGACGTGATCGGCGTCTCCATGCCTCGCACTCCATTAATAGCTTTCAAAATGCTTGTAGAATGCGCCGCTTCGCAGAAAGAAATACCGCAGATCGAAGCAGATGTCTTGTACTTTAATTCCAATGTCATGTCTCGTTCTTCGCAAAAGCACTGGCTTCCGGCCATCGTGCGTGGGCGGCAGCGATGTAATCATCGCGGATTCTCTGCTCCGCCTTCCACGCATTGAGCAGCTTCAGCCCACGGATCGCATCATTTAAGGATGCCGAGTCGAGAGCTAATGTTCTAAGGATATCTTTATGATTGTCCTCATGAGTCTTAGGCTCCAGAAAATATCGAGTACTAATGCCGACTTGGACGTGAGCGGCGCTGTTATGGTGTTTTGAACGATAATCAGAATTGTATTGCGACAAGTCAGCGTCTTTTGAGAGGATCGGGGAGAATTCTGACTCTATGACCTCGGATAATTTTGCATTCAGCGGCTCAGGTATAGAATTGAGGGCGCGGCGATACCGAACTGTTTGTTCGTGCGTGGTAGGATTTGAGCTGTCAATCGACCGAGCTGCGAGCAGGCAGCGGAGAGCAAGAAGATACTTTTCTGAATATAGTTTAGGACATTGCATATATTGCTGTACGTTTAGATGTACTTACTTCTTCGGATGAAAACCTCGAAACCTGCATGTTGCGCCTCGATATTTTTCGAACTGAACTCCAACAGTGGTGTCACAAACTTCATGGCGTCCACCAGAGGTTCCGAAGTTTGCAAGAGCTTTGTACCCTTGGGATCCTTGTCTTCCTTTTTGGTTTCAGCATCTGGGTTTCCTCCGGCAGTCTTCTTCGTATCCTTCTTCTCTGCTTCCATCTGCTCCTGCTTTTCCTTCTCCTTCCTGGCCTTTTTCTGGGCCTTTTTGCGTTCGGCGGCGTCCAATTTCTCAAGATTACCGTTCATACCATTTGTCATAGACTCATTGGCAAGATGTGGGTGGTCATGCAGCATGACGTATATTTTGGCAGCAGATATTGCAGACCGAGAGAAAAAAGGATCCTCCCTAAGGCGGTCCTCCCATCTGATCATGTCAACGTACGCTCTGATCTGACCTTTTCGTAACGAAAAGGTGTGGAAGTCAAATTGGTCCTCTTGCCATATCTCGAAAATATTGTATATTGAAGTGAATCGTTTCAACGCCAGACCGAGTTTGCCTTGGCGTAAGTACGCTTCTCCATCCTCCGTGATAAACCATACACATTGCATGTCATGAAGGTCTCCAAGTGGGCCTCCTACAGCCTCGTTTCTCGTAAATTTGCCCATATTCGTAATGGCTCCATCATTGTCGTGGTTTCGTAATTGGTACTTCGCGGCCTTCGTGTTAATGTAACGATCTCTTACGTCCAGAGTTCTTGCATGTTCCATCGTCTCTGCAGCTTTTGGAATATCACCATAGTGCTTCCAAATCCTAGCTTTCGTCATTTGGAGATCCACCGAATCATGCTTCGATTCTATTGCTTTGTTGACAATTTTCATGGCTTTGGCCAGATCCCGGCTTAGATGGTAATTGTAGTGCTGCGCAAGGAAATATCGTACAGAATCATCAAACAGTGATGCGTCACCGTTGACTTGCTTCTCCACAGAACCGTTAGGTTGTCGAGTATGCGTACCAGCTGCGTAGCTTTCTACCAGATCCTGTATTGCGTCTCGTTTTCTTTCATCGGCGTATAGAGCTTTGATGTTAGCAAATGTCGAAGGTATCCCCTTGTGGAGCATATGCTGTAGGTATTGATCGGCCACTTCCCGAAAGTCATCACCCTCTAGGAAATCTAACGGAATCCTTCGGGCAGCATCACCTCTAGGATTCTTCTCTACAAATTCATCATACATGCTCTTCAATGATTTGACGTCCGTCTTGGTTAAGTCTAAGGTAGCTTGAAGCCCTTCGTAATAGGGCCGATACTCAGCATTCCGGCCTAGCAGTGCCCGGTACGCTTTCTCTGCGTCTTGATTTCTACCCAGCTTCAGTAGGTACTGTGCTCGCATTTCCATGACCGCTGTTCGATCTAAATTGTTCTTAGACACGGCGTCGAGGTGTTCTAAAGCCCGCTCTGTCTCTCCCATCTCGGCAATAATTGTATTCTTATACAAAACAGCCTCAGAATGCTCAGTGTCCGATCTTGGCGGTGGTGATCTGAGTGTGTCTTCATAGGTAGAAAGAGTCTGTTCAGCATCAGCTAATTCACCGGCCAAATGTTGCGCTATTGCAAGTGCTGTCCAATTTTGCCGCAATCCACTCCGTGATTGTAGTATTGTCCGCCGACTCTGGATATAGCCCTGATAGTCCCGCATCTGCATTTGTAGTAGAGCTAGATCCTTCTGTATCTGCTGCGAGTCCGGTTCCAGCTTCAAGGCAAATCGGTATGCTTTAATAGCCTCCTCGAAATCCTTGACATATCTCCACAGCAGCCCATACACATGCCAACATATGTGCGATTTCATGTCATTTTTCAACGCTATCTTTGCCAAGGCAAAAGCTTCGGCCGAATTTCCCTGTGAGTTGATGATCAGGGCTTTCATTGCTTGGGTATCTCCATGGTTGGGGATCTTTCGAAGTATCTGATCTGCTGCCTTGAGGCCTTTGACAGTTGTTAGCTGGGTTCAGAACCACGAAGCGCACAACGCTACCTTTCTTGAACTGCTTATTTTCATAATTCTTGACCACCTGAGTAAAGAGCGAGCGCTCCTTTGAGGGCAGCTGCTGAGGCATGGTGACTCAAGCCACAGAATATGCAATTATGATTCTTGGCTGGGGGGGATCTGGTGGGTACCCAGTCGCTTCTCCAAAGCACACCTGCAACAGATGGTATGCGGCCACTTTCAGCACTCCATTGTCCTACTAGCTCAAATCAGTTCCGGCAATGACAACCCAGAAGTAGTGACTCTCGAATTCTAATTTGAAGGACGATCAATCTGCGAGGATCATGTTACCGGGCTTTGCGGATAAGCCTAAGATGCCTCACTTACGGCGGTAGAAATTCCGAGGTTGTTCACGGCAGATCTCGGACACGAAATTCAAGAGCCGAGAGCGTCAATTGCAACAGAAACTATTTCTGAGTATAGTCCTATGCATATATGTCTATTACGGCCATCTGGCAGACTAGGATATTCTAAAGATTAAGAAATCAATGGAGAGTTATGGATTGAACATGGCTTCTGACGATCTTTTCCATGCTCTATCGCGAGCGACCTCAACCATCCTGCGGAGACTCGCCGTGGTTGCGGTTTACTCAGGTTGGTGTTATATAGACAAACGGGCACACCGTGCCAGAATGCAGATTCCTGAACCATCCAAGAACTGGTGAGGTAGACAACATACGCAGGGGCGAAGAGAGCAGATTGGTGCCAGTACTCGTAATACTGCAAAGGCAGATCTCCAACTCATATGGCTGGACTTGAATATACAGTTTCGTCCCTGTCGTGGCCATGAATTATATTCTGCGATACACACATCAAGGTCTACAGCCGTACCACACCAACGCTCGTTCCCATGCTCTTTGACCCTGTAACTGCTATTTCGACTGGTTTTGCATGTCATCGATGATCCTCTCGAAGTGCCCGCCATCTTTTAAGAGCCTCTTCCCAGCCGACCCCAACATCTCCACACCGTTCCGCTACCAAGCCCCATGTTCTTGCTCTTATGATGTTTTCTACGCTCCTCTCATTCCGGACGAGGTTTGCCAACGACTCAGTTCGAGCTTCTCTTGGAAAAAGCCGTCCACTGTAGGGGTCAAGTCGCTCGTCGACGACCCTTTCTCTATCTTTAATCGACTCGGCCTGTTTCAAGACCAGATCCGGGTCGTTAGGATCTAGTGCTACGCCGGCGCAGTAATTCAGAACGTCCGATCTTGTCTGCCACGATCGGTAGAGCGTATTATTTTTAAATGTCTCACACGACTGAGAATCCACTGGTCGTCGGGCCGCAGGCCGTTCCTGCCGCTGTGATGTGGAAGCCGGATCAAATCCTGCTCTTGAGGGGTTCATCAACGCATTGAGGTTCTGTATTATCGAGTCATCGATCATGCCACGAGACATCCGGAGGAAATCTGCTCTTGGGTATACCTTGATTAGCTCGAGTGTATCAGGCCGAGGGGTTATCGGTAGGCCGCACCACGTAGCGCTATCTCGTTGAAGCAAAATTGTGGTGTCAAAGTCGGCGTACTCGAAGGTTGTGACATTTCGTTCAATGGTTTCTGCAAAGCTACGTCTTTCTTCTGTCTTCTCTGAGCCCAGAAAAGCCCCGCCACCTTGGAGTAGAAGCCTGGAGTTTCAACAGCAGTAGCGATTTTTATTATGGGTTAGGTAATGTACTTGGTTGGCAGACGTATATTCAGAGAAAATAAATTAAACGTTGATGATTGAACTTGGGGTTTTCGTTATACTAAAATGACTCTTGTGGTTGAGACTCAAAACCCTTGCACGATACGCCAACACGTGACATGGTGACCTACTCGTCTTCCAACTCCATACGAGATTCCATTCTCTTCATTCTGCGACGAACACGAAATTTTAGTAGGTATCTCTGCCATTCATGCTTTGAATGCTGATGAACTCAAGCTGGAGCATTCTTGTCCTATTGTGTTCTCTCACTCTACGTGCTTCACTTGCTTATTGTCCACTTCCTGCCTCGGTCTTTCGACCAGCTTTCGTCTGACGTATGAAATATATACGTTTTCTAACCAAAGTTCAAAAAAGCTACGATAATGCCTGAGATTGGAGAAGGTATAAATACATACACTGCTATAAACCACCGACACTGACGAAGTAACCAGTTGCCCGCATTGTCCACTACATTCACAAGCATCTTGTGGGCAAAACCTTGGCTGTAGTAAAGGCGCAACATGACGAAAATGTATTTGGAAAAGTTGGTACCTCGGCCGCCGAATTCGAGAAGGCTTTGACAGGCAAAAAAGTCCTTGATGCCAGGCAGCAAGGCAAATATTTTTGGTAAGCACGGATCCGGCGCTCTCGAGTCTTTGGACATCTCAAGTGTTTTCGATTATCCCGGAAAATTTCTCTCAAAGAGGCTGTTTGTTATTCTTATGCCTCAACGACATGTTCTAACTGTCGTTCATATACCAAAAATTGCATGTTTGCACCTTTCAAAATATGATTGATTGCTAGGGTTACTATCAAGCCGATACTTGGGTAGATCTCGAGATCTTTAGATTTTTGGAAACCGAGAAAGGAGAATAAAGGTGCACAGCTATTCGCTGTCTCTACCCCATACATACGTTTTGTACGCTCTCCCACGCTAGCCCGTGGTGTGAACCTGTACCTCCAAATCTTCCATGGGGCTTTGTCTGTAGAGTATTCATTTTAAACTACCTCCACGTCTCGAGTTTTCCGTATAATTTCTTTTCCTTGTCCACAATCAGCCAGCTACATCAACCTAATTATTCATAGGCTCGTGATGTCCTTCCCACCCCACCCACTTTTCCATTTTGGCATGACAGGGTGGTGGAAAATCCGCAACGAAGAAACAGCTTATTACAAGCCTACTAAACCCGAGGAGCCGACATGGCCGCCTAAGTTTTGGAAGTTCACGCTCGAAACCGCCGAAGAACCAAAAACTGAAGCCGCTTTTGTTGATTCTCGGAGATTCGCGAGGATACGCCTTGTCGACTGCGCAGCAGAGGATATGCGAGACACCAGTCCACTGAAAGAGAACGGTCCCGATCCCGTGATTGATAAGGATATATTGACCGAAGAATGGTTGACAGAGAAGCTTGGAAGCAAAAAAGTCCCAGTCAAAGCTCTATTATTAGACCAGGCGAACATCAGTGGTATAGGTAACTGGGTGAGCATGTTTCCATAATTCATGAGTCTATCCTAATAGAGCAGTGCTAACTCTGCATTCTTGTAGGTTGGGTAAGTGTTTGCAAGAGACATCATTTTATAGTTCGTGACACTAAACATTACTTCATATTCCAGTGATGAGTTACTCTACCACGCGCGCATCCACCCAGAACAGTACAGCAATACTCTTTCAGCATCGCAAATCAAACAATTGCATACCTCTCTGCACTATGTATGCGGTCTTGCCGTCTCAACCTTGTCGGACAGCAGTAAGTACCCCGAGGAATGGCTCTTCAAGCATCGGTGGGGCAAAGGCAAGAAAGATGACCCGAAGAAGCTACCAAACGGCGCAAGTATCAAGCATATTACTGTGGGAGGAAGAACGAGCGCCATAGTGCCAAACGTACAAAAGAAGACGGGACCAATAGCGGGAGATCTTGAAGGTGGCGACGCAGAAGACGGAGAAGCGAATAGGGATGAGGAGGTTAAAGCCAAAGCAAAGCCGCGCGGAAGTAAAGGGCAAAATTTAAAGACTAAGAAAGAGGAGATCGAAGACGAAGAGGAGGCAGAAGCTGAACCAGCACCAAAGACATCAACAGACAGGAAACGTTCTATCAAATACGTAGAGGAAGAAATCAACCCCGAAGCTTTCGACGGCGACCACCACGGGGCTGAAGAAGATAAGCCACCACGCAAGAAGAGAAAAGAAAATGTCAAGAATGAGACGAATAGCGAGGTCAAGACGCACAAAGGGAAGAAAGGGAAGGCGGCTGGTGAGGAGCCCCTTAACGGACAGAGAAGATCGGCAAGGGCGAGTAGGAACGGGAGGTGATGTGAACCATTGAGTGGGCTTGCGAAAGGCAAAAGCTTGAACGGGGAGTGCATACCGTATTGTTAGGAATGTGTAAAATATCAACATTAGATTCTGGTATACATGTGAGATTCCGGGGTGTCTCTTTCACATTTGAGGATTCTTACTGTACTCTTTGGTCCCAATACTACTTGGCTCCTCTAGGAGCATTTACCCTTCGGAAGGTTACTGTTGTTCGAAAAAACCCTCGAGAGCCGAGGACAGAACAATAAAGCAAACCCAAGATGGAGAGACGGTCAAGCGCACCGTCATGGCCAATGATTGGTTCATCACCGATTATTGGATATGACCGATAGCAATAGGTCCCAATAGCTGCAGCATTTTCCGCGATTTGTCCACGTTGTTAAGGTACCCGGTCTTGTCAGTCCACTGACTGGATCTCGAACGTTGAAAGTGACAGCGGCAACTCAACAGCCTGCCTGCAGCGGCTATTGGATTTTTTTAATTGCATACTGCATACATGTTGCAGCGCTAGAAGCATGTACGTTAACACCAAAAGGGTCCCCATTTCCTCTCTTTGCCCTATCATTCTTGCAGACAGTGTGACTGAACTGTCAATTGCCATGCCCCGCCCTGCAGTGTCGCATGCTCCTTTCAACTTAGCGGCGCCACAGAAATCTCTGTCAAGGGTATTCCTTGTCTGCATGAAAGAATAATCTCAAAAAGTTTGATGCTGCTTGTATGATGGAGAGGTCTTGTCTCGTCGAAGACACAGCCTGCAAGTGTTCTTGTAGTTGGAAATTGAACCTCTCAACACCTGCTGGAGGACCCAAGCACTGAGTTGACTCTATTGGCCCGTTAAGCGAGATCTTATCGGTCCGTGCCGCCGGACAAGGAGAATCAGTGATACCGACTTATATTCGTAAACCTCAACTCACCTCCTGTCTTCCTCTCTTCGTGGTCGTCAGTCACGACACCACCGTGTGGCTATCCTTGAGCGCGGACCTTACAGTCTGTTCTGAAGTTCAGTCAAATTGTACTCCAACCTTCTAACGACGCTAGTTGCACGCGTGAACCTTCTGTAACGTTACAAGCAGGGGGCGATCAACGAGTCCGGAAAAAAAACAGTACCAGCACGATCTTCAACGACCATGGACCCCAACAATCGTCTCCATTTGGACTTTGGTGGTGGGGGATACAACAACGAGCGCAATTACCCTGCGACCAACGAGCGTGTCTTCCCAACGACCCCCTCGACCTTCCCACAACCTATCTTCCCAAACCAAGGCGGCCAGCTCCCTCAAAATTATGGTGCAGCTCAGATCCAGAGTCCAGGTGGATATGGCCCAGCAGGAGGGTATTTTGGAAACAGCCCGTACCAACAACAGTACCAAAGCCAACAAGTCCAGTACCAACAGTACCAGCAACAGAGCCTCCAATCTCCACAACCGTCTTATCAGCAACGTCAAGGAGGTTACAACACCAATGATCCTACTTCAGGCCTTGCCCATCAGTTCTCCAACCAGAACCTAGGAAGTTCACAGCGTCAAGGAAGCCCTTTTGGTCGTCAACCTTCGCCGAGCCAGAGACCCCGTACGGGCGGTGCTCCACCTCAGCAAAATTATGGAAGCCTTCTGACGCCGTCAGTACCTGGACCGAACCCTCAATCTCAATATGATGATCCACCTGAGAAGAATCCCGAGAAGTACTCTTCAAATGTCGCCAAGCGCGGTCAGGGACTTCATGCGCTTGTGGAAGCATTCTTCAAGGAGAACATCACTCGTGCTCGTGATCGTAACGTTCGGTAAGAAGCTCGACGATTACTTTTTTTTTCTTGGGTCATGAGCCAGGCTGATGATCGCAATAGTGCTCGAGAATTGGAGGATCTCATGAGGGACCCGAAAAAACCAGAGCACCTGAAGAAATCACGAAAGGAACAGATGTTAAAGGCAGAAGCTCAGTATCTCCGCTTTTTGCGTACCAAAGAATCACCGAGTAATTTCTCGACCAAGAAAGTCATCGGAAAAGGGGCATTTGGAGAGGTGAAATTAGTCCAACGTAAGACTGATGGAAAGATATATGCCCTCAAGTCACTTGTAAAGACAGAGATGTTTAAGAAAGACCAACTGGCCCACGTACGTGCAGAACGTGACATTCTGGCAGAGTCAGACAGCCCCTGGGTTGTCAAGCTGCATACCACATTCCAGGACCCAACCTACCTGTACATGTTGATGGAATTCCTACCTGGAGGAGACCTGATGACCATGTTAATCAAATATGAGATCTTCTCGGAGGATATAACAAGGTTTTACATGGCTGAAATCGTTCTGGCAATCGAAGCTGTGCATAAGCTTGGATACGTTCATCGGTGAGTCTTGGCAATTGCTCCTCTTTCTTTGATCATCCTGTTGCTGTCTGATTGAGTTCTACTCTACTCTATGATTATGTCGAAAGCGTGTTTGGCAAATTCTGGGATTTCTAATCCTTGAACTCCACATCTCGAAATACTGTTCGATTTCTTTGCTGAGAGTTAGTGGTGGTGAACTTTGATGGAGGACGCGCGGCGGAAGTGCAGGTCGAAGAAGCCATCCGCCAGGTCCGCTGGGCTCTGAACAAGTTTCCGCGACGATTCTTATCCATCCGGGGTGGAAACCAAACACTCATACCCCCGCTAAATCGCTAGGGCTAAGCTCCTAGGGTCTCTGTGTTCTTTTACAAACGAAACACATTCGGAGCACCTACTCTACTTTCACTCTGCATACATCAACCCAAGCACACATACCACTCTCCAGATTATCAGATTTTGTCAAGCATAATATTTGGTTCTACTTTCCTTCGCTCCTTCCAGCAATGCCACGGTTTCTATTCAAAATATGCATGTATGTGTGCGTCCTGAACTGGGTGCTAAATTTGTAAAAGCGACATCAAACCTGACAACATCCTCCTCGACCGCGGCGGCCACATCAAACTCACAGACTTTGGTCTCTCTACCGGCTTTCACGCACAGCACGAGAATTCCTATTACCAGCAACTCCTTAAAGGTTCGTCAAACAAGCCTCGCGACCGCAACTCCGTCTCCCTCGACCAAATCAACCTTACTGTTAGCAACCGCTCTCAAATCAATACCTGGCGCAAATCACGTCGGGTCATGGCCTACTCTACAGTAGGAACTCCAGACTATATCGCCCCTGAGATCTTCAGTGGCCAGGGCTATACTTTTACTTGTGACTGGTGGTCCGCTGGCGCAATCATGTTCGAGTGTCTTGTCGGCTGGCCTCCCTTCTGTGCCGAAGACCCTCATGATACGTACCGCAAGATCGTCGACTGGCCAAATACGCTCTACTTTCCCGAAGACGTCCCACTAGGCAGACAATCCGAAGATCTCATAAGATCGTAAGCTCTATATCATCTTTTCAATTCGTTGCCCTAGCTAATTGATTATCTAGTCTCCTAACAGACGCCGACCGCCGCCTCGGCACCGCCCCCGACATCAAAAACCACAAATTCTTCCACGGCGTCCTCTGGGACAGCCTCCGCCAGATCCGCGCACCCTTCGAGCCTAAACTCAATTCCAACATGGATGTCTCATACTTCCCTATTGAGGAAATTGATCAGGTAGACCACTCGGCACAATTTCACGCGCAAATCGAGGCTTTGGGTGATGAGCACGCTGCCGAAATGAGCCTTCCCTTTATCGGTTACACGTACCGCCGCTTCGATGCTTTCCGCGGTTCATAAAGTGCATACAGCTTTTTCCCATGTTTCTAGATGGTTTCCCACGAAACGGAGGTATCTTTGTTCGGGCATATTGCCTATGGGATATGGCGGACTAGCATTGTGTTGTGGAGATGCTGCTGCGCAGGCATCCCTCGTCTTGCATTTGAGGGCATTTGGGGATACATTACGATCGATCTGACGAGGATATGGGGTTCATCACATCGGTGGAATGGAGATTCGAGCGATAAGTAGATAGAATGTCCATCGGACCTTATCGCAGTTCGACCCTCACCCTAGCTTCCATGCCCTCGACCCAGAATCCCACTTCCCTCGTGCTGTCCACAAGCTCCACTTCCCTCCTGACCCATTTCCCTCTGTTCGGCTCTTGCCTGTCATCCACACCTTTCCCCACTTCACCTCCATTGAACCCCGCTTCATCATCATCATCAGATTCGCTACAACTCCACTCATCCCCCTCCTCCCCACCAACAGGATCCCACTCCCCCGTCTCAAAGATCAAACGGCACGAAAGGGGCCGCATACCGAACAGCCGGCCCACGACGCCCTTGACCTTGTAGACGGAAACTGTGCGCGGGATCTCTGCTGATTTCTCAATAGTTTCGTCTGCGGAAGAGCCGGCGGGCAGGAGGTAGAATGTGAATTTCACGATACGTTCAGCCATAGTGCCCTTTTTCACTTCATCCGCTGCATGGCGCACAATCTCCGGAGCGCCATGCAAGGCGCAGAGGTCATGGTAGCGGGGGTGGGAGCTTAGGATCTGAGATTCCTGGTCAGCGGGCGCGGCGGAGAGCTCGCGGGCGATGAGGTTGAGGTAGAAGAGTTCGGCGTTTTGGCGCTCGGGGGCGGTGATAGGGCTGTGGTTTAGGTGGGTGAGTGTGGGGAGGCGGGCGGTTGTGAGGAGGGAGGAGGAGGGTGTTTGGGAAAGGGGGGTGTGGTTTGTTAAAAGGGCTTTGAGTTTGGGGAATGTGGGGGCTAGGGGGGAGAGGGATTGGGGGTTTGGGAGGAGGGTGTAGGAGAGGTCGAGAGTTGTTAGGTGAGGGAATGGGGAAGGGGTGGTGGGGGTAGGGAGGAGGGGGTTGGAGCGGAGGATGAGGGTTTGAAGGTTTGGGAGGTGGGTGAGGGGTGATAAGGAGAAGAGGGAAGGGAGGGAGTTCGAGGTTAGGGTTAGGTGGGTGAGGTTGGGGGTGGGGAGGGGGGCTGTGAGGGACGGGAGGAAGTTGGAGGAGGCGGAGAGGTGGGTTAGGCGTGGAAAGGTGGTGCTAAGGAGGACAATTTCGTCCCAGGAAAGAAGAGTGTCGTTTAGGCTTAGCTCTTGGACGTTTTTGAATGGTTGGTGCCATTGGGGCAAGGCTTGGACTGAGAGGTCGCGGAAGCGGTTACTGCTAGATTTGCGGTCTTATCAGTAAGGGGATTGGACAGAGAGAGGTCTGAAGAACGTACTCGACTTTGAGTGATCTGAGTGATTTCAGAGCAGCGCATATCCTCACAACATCCGCCCATTTCTCGAGCAGATTTCTGCTCAAATCAAGTTCGATGATCTTCAAGTGCTGCTCCTGAATCCGCTGCCATTCGAGCTCTTGGGGTCCTATCCATGGTCTTGCTTTGATGCCTGCAATGCACAGTCCGTCTAGGATAACGATCTGGAGCTCATGAAGCACGGCAAGCTGTTGTCTGATTTTCTCGAAACCGACTTCTTGGACTGTTTTACCACTGATTTGGATGAGACATTCTGCTGATAAGTCTCCGTGAGAATTTTCTGGTGCGTATTTCTGTTTGAGTGCTTCGAGGAAGCTGAGGGGTTTGTCAGTGGGCCGGGTTGGGCGAACGAATGAGGCCGCTGTTGGGCTTTTGCTCTGGCCTGGCTGAGATGCTTGAGTTTGAGAAGAACGAAATATACGGCTTTTTAGAACTCTACTGACAATCAAAGTACTTTATGCCGTTGTGGCTGCCATTGTGTTTCCCCCGGTTTGGATCATCCCACTCGATACCAAGCCAGTCGCCTTTGGTCCCACTGACTGGGCCGATGTACTTGACAGTGCATAGGGCACCTGAATAAGATAACCTTTGGCCAGAGAAAAGTTCATCGGCCATGATTCCAAGTTCACCTATCTTTCGACAGAGAGCATCCGGCTTTGTTGATATGACTCCATCTGGAAGAATGTAGATTACCTGTATTTTTGACTAGCGTTAGTATTCACCTGTCTTGATCTCACCGACGACCGTCAACTCTCGCAGCAGTATTCCGTAATGGCACCTTGGTACGAAGATTTCAATCCTACTCAAGATCATTCTTCAGTCCGTCGTTTCTCAATCGACAAGCTCATGAGTTCTGCCTCTTGATGCGAATAGAAGAAGCATGCGACGTACGTTCGGCCGCCTGCTATGGAAGATTGCGCTCTTTGGATGATACCGTCTACTGGTTATACACAAGCTCTGCCTCTAGATTTCAGCCTTTGCGCATGCGTCTTCGAATCACAGTCCTACGATCGGTAGTCAGGCGAAGAGGTACTAGTTAATTCGAGATGCCCGTTCAGTTACGGTCTGTCGCCTACGGCAGATCTGTGAGGGCTCGAGATGTCGGATATCGTTTACCCGCTACGAGTATCGGGAGTCGCATGTTGACAACTTGACATGGTTTGAAACAACGTCAAACCTTCTATTCACAATCGCCATGCGAAAGCAGCACCACAAAGGCTACCTAAACATGGCTTCCCTTGAGTCCATAAATATCTCTGAATTCTACTTTGCTCTTCCAATTCTAATCCCTATATTCTTGCCCATGTATGCGACCGAGTTCATTGGCATCATCAATATCACTCCAACCTCTACCGCTCTGAATATCGGAGATGATTCCCTTCTTCACTGTAGTCTTGGCTGGGATTTTGTTGCAAACGAGCGGACTTAACGCGGCTACCATACCTGTGATCAGCAGGACAGCATTCAATCATTCAGTGCCATCTACAGCATTACCAAGGTAAATCGATATCTATAATATCTATTTCAGGCTCACGACAAATTGACATTACTCAAGTAACACCACCATTCCCCCAATGACACAGACATTTCTTACAGAGACATTCCCTGTTCCTGGTACGCATGTTAAGCTTGATATTCAAGCCAGTACCTCACCTGTCCCGAAAAGGGATCTGTTATCGGCCATCGAGACTGTTCTCGTGACTGTTGTTTACCGGGTGATCGACTCCGGTCCACAGGCCTTCATGACCCCTGGATATCTCCGCTATGAGAGAAATGGTGTTGTGGTGGAGATAGCCAGCCGAGGAGCTGGATCAATGACCTGGGTTGACCTAACGGCAACTCTGTGGGGGATCTTGGATCTTACAACGAGAAATGGATATTCCGGCAGAGCTTTCAAGATCTATACTAATACAGACGACTGGATCGGGAATGGCCGGTTTTATTCCATCGTCAGGCCGTCACCGCCGCAACCACTACCAGCGGGCTCGAACCGACCTTCTCAAACATCATGAAATCGCCCGTGACAAGGTTATCTTCATCAGTGTTGACATAAGTCTGCAAACTTCTTCACAATATAAGGTCACGGCGCCAAACCATACCTCTCAACCTTGCCAGTACTATGTAGCTATGAGAATAACTCAACAGAGTAAACAAGCTTGCCGCATATGTTCAGCCTTACCGCTACTTTTACTACTCCCGTCTTTCCATCCTTGATTTTCATCCATTCTTGGTCCGCCTTCCTTATCCTTGGTTTCTCATCATCAAAAGGGAATAGCATCTAAGACGACACTGAGTGCTTTGTCTGAAACCCCGATGTACTTACAATCCTAAAGCCCAACGTTCTTCATCAAACCTACTCAAGTGAAGTCTTTCGACTAATTAACGTGTTGGACAAGGCCATCATCGAATTTCCTTGCCCAAGCGTCGTATACCTGGTAAGTGATTACAAGAAGCTCTATAACGAGTTTTGGTTGAGAGTGTGACATGTACTTCGCGACGACTATCAACTGGTTAATCTGGTCTTTCTCTGGCAGTATAATCAAGTCAAGGTTATAGTCGGAAATCTTACGGATTGCATGATGAGATTTGTAGATTCAGCGTCATCGTCACAGGAGTCATCTTCTACATACGGTAGGTAAGGTAGATAACTGTCCGCAATCCTTCAGCCTCACTGTAGAGCTCGACAATATCCAAACCAACCTACTGTCCATACTATGACTCGTTGCTACAACCACAATTGGACTATCTGATTACTTCCTTATATCTCACAGTAGTTCATAATAGCTACGAGTCTACCTTGCTACCTCTGAAACAAGGGAAAGAGATCTCCATTCTATCCGGATTTATCCTCTTGTGAGACTGAACTTCCAGTGGCCGATAAAGTCCTATATATCCACCACAAGACAAGTGATTACTTGAGCTCTCTATTATCCACCACAGCGACCACCCCCCTAATTCGTCATGTCAACTACGAGCAACTGCTATTTCCTAGCTTTGCCTGTCGAGATCCGCACCATGATATACCGCTACCTCGTCACCTTCGAACATCGTCTTATCCGTCAGAATTTCGAGACTACCACAAACGCCCTTGCCTTGATGTAAGTCTGCAAGAACATTGAGCACGAAGCGGCCCTGCTGTTTCATCAGCTCAATCATTTCGTCTTTGAGCTCAAGATCCACCCGCGCTACGGGACTCGGAGCAAGTCTGCCGTCTTTACAGGTCCCGACAGTGTACCCTGATTGCCTTCAACAACTGCGCCCCACATCGGTTCTCTCCGAGACATCAGTCTCGTGCAAGAGTTTGAAGGCTACAGTCATTGGAAAAGTGATGCCATAGCGGGCAATGGCACGTCTCAGTCTGTTCTTGTATTGAGAAACATGGGAATCAGAGACGATCAAGGGACTTGCTAGCTGTAACACTAGACTTGTCTCAATCTCGCTAACCTTTACGTACCATTCAATCCCCTTCCTTCGATTGTAAATCGTACTCGTCCTCCAGGGAGTTAAACCCTACTCGTATAAACGGGGTTCCCGCGCAAACGGGGTTTCTGCGCACGCTAACTAAAACTATTTATATTAGTGCCATTTTTAGCACGCTAAACCCGATACTATCTGTTGCTAACCTTTCTAGGTTAGAGTGCGCAGAAACCCCGTTTGCGCGGGAACCCCGTTTATACGAGTAGCGTACGGGAGCAAAGCGCTGTATTCTTCACGCCGCTCCAACGATTTATTATGACAGCTCTGAAGTCAATTGCTTGCGAATAAGCGTAAAAGGTGGAGAAAGCTTCGTAAAATTTGAAGTAAGCTTCACCTTAAGTAAAGAATCATCTTGATCGATTGATTGATTAATTGTGATGTATAAGCGTTGAGTAAGATACTGTCTCCAGAGCTGCCATAGTACCTAAATGGTTAGAGCGGCGTGGAGAAACTAACGTATTGCTCCCGCACGCTATGTATTAACTCCCTGGTAGACCAAGTAGTTCTATATGTAACTTGTATTTTATAATTTTACACATTGTATTATACAAAATTTGAAAAATACATCATGTCACAGATTTGAATTTCTCTGCAGAATAATAGATTTTCTTTTTCTTTTTTCCTTTTATAATATTAAAATTTATTCAATCGTTGTACAACTGTCGTAAAAATTTACAGCAGTTGTGAATTTAAGATATTGTGATTTCATGATATAGTAAAACGCTCGTAGTATGTAAGTTTTTGAAAATAACTAGTGTATTATCAATGGGCCACTACCTTAAGGTAGAGTACCGCTTATTGTTTACTGACTTTCTACCTCCGTACGCCTCATCAAATCAGAGGTCCACTCTTTTACATACAGGATATCCGTGTCAGATCTGTGATCCGGAGAAACTAGAGTGAACACGTAGTCGAGATGTCATTTCTTGACTGACTGGGTTTTTATATAATGATTTGCCGCTTCAGTCACCACTAATTGTGGACAAGTCCGGGGCATTTCTACTAAGTTGGCTTTAGATTTGTAAACGGAAGCTCAAGAACGAACCCCTGGCTTGTTGTTACAATAGAACGGCTCAGCGCTAGTGACGTCGGATATTTTACTATTAGACGCCGATTAGACAGCCTCCAGACCCCCAATCATCTTGTCAATGGGTATTGTAGGACCATTTATCCCCCAACCGCTGAACCACGAAACCAATCTTTTTGAAAAAGTGCAACATACTTCTGAGTCCTCTCTATGGATTACCAGGTGTGTGAATCCAAAGTCCATTCTTATTGGACTACGGCTAATCTTGCACGTCTCACAGAACCGTGCCGGCAGCAAATTCGGCGGTGGAGGTGTAGCGTCTTACTCAAGTACAAACGCCGACCGACGAGAGCGTCTCCGAAAGCTCGCCCTCGAAACCATCGACCTCGATAAAGACCCCTACTTCTTCAAAAACCACGTCGGCTCCTTCGAGTGCCGCTTATGTCTCACGGTCCACCAGAACGATGGCTCCTATCTTGCGCATACGCAGGGCCGGAAACATCAAACAAATTTGGCGCGGCGAGCTGCGCGAGAGCAAAAAGAGGGTAGAGCGCAAGATGCAAATATGCTGGGGGCAAATATGGGTGTCCAGGTGAGGAGGAATATGGTAAAGATTGGTAGACCGGGATACAAGATCACGAAGACGAGAGACCCATTGACGCGGCAGCATGGATTACTTTTTCAGCTGCAGTATCCGGAGATTACACCTGGGGTTCAACCGCGAGTGAGATTTATGTCGGCCTTTGAGCAGAAGGTGGATGATCCGCCGGATAAGAACTATCAGTATTTACTGGTAGCGGCTGAGCCATATGAGACATGCGGGTTCAAACTGCAGGCTAGGGAGGTGGATCGGAGAGAAGGAAGATTTTGGACTTGGTTCGATGAGGATAGCAAGGAATTTTTCGTGCAAGTGCTGTTCAAGACAGAGAGAGAAGAGAGGTACAGTGGGGTACCTGGGCTAGCACCAAGTGCTCCAAGAAGGTAGGTTGGTTTTTAGGAGCCATGAGCGACCGACCCAGATGCAGCAGGCATAGAGATACCCTCAAGAACTTTAATATTGCCAATGCTCGGATCACTACCTTTGTGATTTGTTCTCTTCATAGGGGAGTACATATTTTCTTCTCCAGCAAACTTTGCTCCAGTGGTATGCCTCAACGCCTACCATCATGCATAATTCGTGTCGCGTATGCTATAGCTCATGACCGATCAAAATATATCGTCACCGGCCTTCGGCAGACATCCCCCTCTCTTCAAATGGATCTCCAAAATCTTCTGTAAAACCTGCATTAACCTTAAATCGATTTTGAGGACTCTTAGAAATCTTACTCAGATTGAAGTTCTTATCCACCACCTGCTCCATAGCCCGGTGATACTCATCTCTCGCCTTGTTATTATTCCAGGCATACCCCGGCTCCTTCTCCTTCTCCAATTCCCATCCCCTCCCCAACCCCGTCATCTTCGCCTGCGGCTTCAGAGCACCTCCAGCGCTTCCAGCTGTCCCCGGTCTCGGATGGTCAAAGCCGTTCCCGCCAATGTTGGCATTGGCGCTTTCTGCGAAATCCATCACGTCTTCTTGGACGCCTGCGCCGATTGGGTCGGGAGGATCTTGCGATGTGGGTGGAGAAGCTAGAGGCTCAGGGAGCGCGGGGTCTGGACCAGCTGGAGCGGGCTCGTTTGCGGTGGGGAACATGGCGTCTGAGTCTTCGTCTGAGGACGAGGCGCGCATTTGGGAGTCGCCGTCTGGGTCTGAGGAGGGAATTGCATTGTCAGTCTAGTTTCATTGAATGGCAGAACAAGGCTTGTACTGACCTGACATGTTCTGGGCTATGAATCAGTAACGTATACGGTCTTGCTCAAGGTTGAAGCTCTAACCCCTGTTGATCACTAATGCAGCCCTAGCCGCAGGACCCTCCAAGCTACACCCAATTTGGATTTACAGCCCACATCTTTTGACTTGAGATTAACTTCCTCGAGACACTTTTTGATGTTGACATCTTCCATCATAGGTCTTCTTTCCCAAGACTCTTTCATCTCTTAGCCCCCATTACCCGCATCAGAAGCCAATCTCAAGATTTAGCTGTTAATAATCTTTACATTTGGAGGCGAGCATGCCCCTCGGTGGAAAAGTCCCTGATGCATGGGACGATGATTGGGTAGTCAAAGCAGACGTAAGCTACAGGAACTCATGAAATAAACGCTGCTCATGGGTGTGTGTAGACTCCTGAAGCTTCAGCGGCTCCGGCTCCAACTAGCACGAAGATTTCAAAGGCTGAGCGACGGGCAAAGCAGGCAGAATTCAATAGACAGCTGTGGCAGGAAGCGTAAGAACTAGGCTATCAATCTTGTGGCTGTATATTAAACCATAGATGACAGAGAGGCTCCAGAAGGCTCGTACTATCTTCACACTCGAGACGACATTCCCCTTAAAACTGAGTTCAAACCGGCCGTGAAAGTTTTGAGCCGCAAACCTGCCACGAAGAAAGAAACACATATAGATCCAATTACTGGGCTGGAGCAGCTTACGGTAGATGATGAAGAAGACGAAGAAGAAGATGACAGCAAAAAGAAACCGTTGACTATGGAAGAACGGCAGCAGAAAGCTCAGCAGGAAAGGGAAGAAAAGCAAAAAAAGTACGAAGAAGCTCGACAGAGGCTTTTCGGTGTAGAAACCACTTCTACTGCCAAAGCAGGCACTACGACACCCCCTACAGCCAGATCAAATGGAGAATCCAGGAATTCGCCCAGGAACAAGAGTAGCAAGGACAGCCGACCATCTTCATCAGCTGGCAATAAGAATCGGCTACTCTACGATCCTAACTTCACTGCGAAACCAGACTCCGTCTACGTTCAAAATAGAGAAACACCGACAGGATCGGGCCGCTCTACGCCTAGTGAACAGCAACCCATCAGAAACCCGAGGGGCCCTGAAACAAGCGGAAGAGGAGGCTTTGGGTTTGCTCCTAGAGGTGGTCGAGCAACTTAAGATATCTTGAGCTATTTACGACTCTGTGACTCATTGTTTCTCTCCCCATCTGCCAAAGATCAGAGTCACAGGACACTTCAGACCAATAGGCCAGACCCCAATGGAAGTATGACACGTCTAACTTAGCTTATTGGCGGAAAGCCTGAATAAGCCCACGGCATTTGCCAATAAATCCATATAATTACAGCTAAGGCATAGCCACGGCAGCAAATTCATCATCAAGATATAGGCCCCGGTCTTCGATCCGTTGCGGTCCGTGGCTAAGCTGTCTCTTCATATGTGGAATGTCGTGCTCGGGCAGGTTTCAAGCAAATGCCAAACACCGCATCTAAGAGGCTTTCTTCGGGTAATCTTCACCCGACGAACCTCTACGACACGCTCTTTAACTTCAGCGCTGCCTAGTATACCACACTTTATTCATCTCGCATAGATACCTGTAGCCGCCGAAATGCCTACAAACACTTCTATCACTGTCACCGTCAATATCATGGCCCTCGCTTTCCATGTCCTCCGCTAACCCCATGACATTGCCTGGGATACCAGGAGTGGTGCCATGTCCAGTTCTCATCGCTCTTCCGACTGGAATCGTGTCTTCGTTGCTTTCCATCCTAAGCTCTGCCACTTCTGCCGGCCTCATACCCCGCGGACTGCCAGTAACTCCTGGGATCCCAGGTGCCCAACAACTACCTTTTCAATCGACACGCTAAGCAACATTATCACGCTCCCCTGCTGACCCAACGTGCGGGTGGTCCCGTACCATCCGTCCCCATGGATTCTCGCCGTCTCCGGATTACCGCTCCCCACGAGCGGCCACGCTGCCCTCCCCTCGGAACCCCTTCCAACAACATCCCTTATCCGGCCCAACCCCGATACTCCCAGCACTACCCTCCTTGCCAATACCAACTCTGCCATCGAGATTCTCTGGGTCATTCAGGCAGTTATTCACAGTCTTAGATCCGGCAACAAGGTCACAATCCCCTCGATCCCATTCCCAGGGGTCAGACTCGGCGTCTCGAGCAATGTTCTTCAGATCGTGCCGTGATTCTGATGGGGCTTGTCCAGGATACCCATCTCTGAAGGGGCTACTGCCTTCCCGCGTTTACATCCTCTGATGTTGAGACTTGGAGGTTGGAGTTTTTATGGTTTCCAATGTCGAGGCTTGAGTCGTTTGGTAACGGGTTTAATTAAAGGAAACGGAATTGCGGCGCTGGAATGGAGGGCTTTGGGGGCCCAAAACGTAATGACCATGTCAACGTTTTTCTTTCTTCTAAAATGCGTCGAGGATGATGTCTTAAAGATGAGACGCTTTGACCATGGGACGCTCGGAACGGTATCTCGCGTTGATCCGGCGCTTGGTCGTTCAATCAGGTAGCTCAGATACTGGTAATCAAAGTCCGTTGATTTTGCCAACAATTGCTTCAATTAACCATCTCAACCGCCCCCTAATCTACCCTAGTAATCCCCAACCCAATCAAGCTCATTGATCGCAAGCACAAGCATCCACCTCACCAACCCCCGCCAATCCTCCCCGCCAACTCAACCACCCTGTCCGCCGCCGCGCCACCCTTCTCCTTCCCAACATCGCTCTCGACCTTCCGATAACTCGTGTATGCCAGTTTCTGCAGCGGTATTCCCGTAGACGCCGCCCAATACTTTAGCATCTCTCTCACTCTCTCCGTCCGGCCGTCTTCCTTTTCTGCATCACGCGCTTCAGGATCATGCATGCGCATATCTCCGTTTTCTTCGTCTTGTTCTACTTGGTGGTCTGAGTGGTTGTTGGGGGCCTCATCGTCCTCCGCCATACTAAAATACGCCTCATCCACCCTAGCCAAAAACTCCTTCTGGCTCTGCTGACCCGCGCCCAGATCATCGACCTTCACCTGCCCACCACCATTGGTACAACCGCCGGGACAGGCCATGACTTCCACGTACGCATAGTCCATTGCCCCACCACCTCCTCCTGCGGGTTTCCCCATCATCCCCGGTCGGGCGCCGGGGATTCTGCTCTTTTTGGCGGGTTTGAGTTTGCGGACGAGGTTTTGAATGTTGCGGAAGCCGTAGTAGCGGGCTGCTTTGAAGAGGTCTTTTGTTTCTGCGGGGGAGGTAAGGGTATATTCGACGACGTCGACGTTCCGCCCGCGAGTGGTGTGGAGGGTGCTGCCCGGATGGAGGGCGACTTGGGATTGTAGGATGTGGTGAAGGTAGCCGCCTGAGGTGCCGGCTGGAGGGGGTTGGGCGCGTGGGCGCGCTCTGTTGTGATTTGTTGGAAAGAGGAACGCGGTGATGGTGGGGTCGGGGAATGGAATGATAGAAGGGGTGGAGAGAGGCCGTCGAGGGAGATTTGGGAAACTGATGCCGCGAGTGTCGGCCAGCATGAGGAGTTCGCGGGCTGTGATCACACAGTCGACGTCGCGGACTGGAGTTGTGGGATCTAGGGTCGGAGAACGCCAGTAGATGTCTGTCAATTCCTCGCGGGAGGCTTCTAGTTTCTTGTCGAAGCAGGGCATGATGGAGACGTGCCAGATTTTGTCAGGGCGGATTTTGAGACGCTGACTGATGACGGTTTTGAGGAGAGTGCCGGTTAGGGCTTGTGGGGACTTGAGGCGAGAGAGGTGCGGGAGGATATGTGGATGGGTCTTTTCGGCGTAGCAGATCCAGCCGGGGCAGGCGGATGTAAGTATTGGTTTTTTGGGAGTGGTGGTCGAGGCGCATTCTTCGCTAGGTGGGATAATGGAGTCGGAAGCTTGTAATGAGTTCATCACTTCATCTGCTCCCAAGACCAAGCAAGCCTCTCTCATGGCATTCGTATCCACAATCCATGCGAAACGGCTCCCACGTTTGCCTCCTGCTGCTAGTCCTGATGGGCCACCCAGTAATTGATCAATCATCCAACCGGCTTCGACCTCAGAGACGCCATAAGTAGCTGCCAGGCTCGCCCGAACCTGTGGACTGACGCTGGCTACGAAAACTCTGCCTTCTCTTGCTTCTGTTGTATCTCCTTCCACAAAGCCCTCATCGTTGCTGTTATCATTTTGGCGCCAAAGCTGCGAGGGTTCGATCGCAGGCTGGGAGTCGAGAGCGTTTAGGACTTCGGAGTGCGACTGAAGTGACACTAAGACTGCTTCCGCAGAAGTGACACATCCTGAGCAGGCCAGACAGTCTGTCAAGGAGATCGAAGCAGGCGGGTGGTTTGCGTTGTCTTCTGTCGTGACTTCATATGGATCCTAAATTGTTGGGATTAGTATCACCCCGTATGAGGCACTGGGTTCGCGTACTTTGCTGTCCTGAGGCTTCTGCAGCGGTAATGTCTCTACAGGCTTCACACAAGCTACGCCAGGTGAGATGAAATCATTCAAATCGTCAGCCGACAGTATCGCACTCATGGCGCTGGTGGTGAATCTCAAGCGCAATCTAATTTACATGCAGCATGAAACACCGAGAAGTTATTGAAGGAAGGACAAGAAAGTGTTTTGCAACCGTAGTCTATTTTCTCGATTGAATGGTTCTGTACCAGGTGATAGCCTTGAATATTACTTCCTCTATGCACCACCGCGAGAGGTGGCAAATCGCGGCAGAAACTTAATCATGGCTTCCTTTTTATTCACCGCCCTGACATAAGAAACCAGTCACGTGCCATTGACGCCAAACAACAACAAAATACCTCAGTGAAAAGGTAGCCAGTCCAACATTCCACTCAATACGCATATTCTGCAGCGAATAACCCTCACGACTTGTGGATATTGGACTCTAGCATTGACTCCTAGCTTTGTTCAATCCTCACGCCCCAACGGCGGTCAAACTGAGTACGCTCGAAATCGCGGTAGACTTTTGGGCACTATGAATTGGCGCCTTCCTTGCAACCACTCGTCTGTCGCGATTCGCCACACGCAATCAGCCTGTAGATCGTTAGTTCAATGGACACCGAGTAGCGACACAGCCTGTCAAAAGACGAATGATATGAGGGTGAATGACTAGACAGCTAAGAAGCTAGAATGGTATACTGTAAATGGAAAACTGGCTGCAAGAGGGTGTCCGCTCAATAGTATAAATTTATGGAAATGCCCAACAAACAAGTGATTTTACAAACGATAAAGGTAGACGCGGAGGCTTTCTAGGATCTGCTAACCTGTCTTGGTGATGAGCCCAACAATGTTCTATTGCTGCCCGAGCCCTCTGATTTTTCGTCCCGAGCTGTAAGGGATGTATCGGTGTTGGCGGCAGTGCTCTGACGATTCGGACGATTCGGACGATCCACTTGATTTAGAGCGATTAGATCATTTTCAGGAGCCGCTGATGGAAAGCGACATTGGCATAGGGCCATCCAGATGTTCTTCAGACAGCATCTCACAATCTTTCTGAAACGCCATCTTCTCTTTCTAGCATCCTGGCCGCTAGGATCATCACATCCGTCAAAACTTTCAGTACCCTTTTGGCTTATATCGCGGTCCTGGTTCGCTTCGACGACCAGGCGCATCTCGTCTCGCTTGGTCCTTCGATCATAGATACCTCGAGACAGAGGGCCCAATTCATGCACTCCTATATGCACCCCAACCACATAACCATCACTCTTCTGACCTATCGACCAACGACGAGCTCCTGGCGGATGGGTTGGAGACCACTCCCAGTCGAATAGTGGCCCCTCAGTTGTCCTCGGCCGCCAATGAACATTCGGTCCAACCCCATAATTTTCTCGGGCACTATAACCCTCGTGTAATTCACAGATAAACCGACGTACCGGACCTACCCGCGTTATCCATATGGCAACCTTAAGACGTTGCACTGTAGAAGAACTAAATGAAGGTTCCGAAAGTCGCGATATTGATGCGTCTAAGGACTGCCGAGACGATTCCACAGCGGTAAGAGGTGACTCTCCCAGCCCAGATTCACTGGGTACCTTTGAGGAGTGCGGGGCTGGTTCCACGGCCTGTTGGCCACAAGAGCCTAGGGTTCGTTGTATTGTGACGTCCGAGGTTCGCCTTAGAAGGTCATCAGCCCGATTGTTTGGGTGATGCAACCAGTTCTGGAAAAAGACGTCAGAAGATTCCCCAGTGGGTCCTGCGGCTTGATTATCAGACTCATGCACGGCATGTTGACGGGAGATTCCCGTGGGTTCTTGGGATTGTTCGGCGATCGGTTGTTCTGATGCCCGTGACCCTCGCTGGGTAAAGTCTTCTAATGAGTGTTGAGAGGGCCCAGCGGTCTCGACTTCAGACCCAAGAGTACAAGGTCTGATAGCTCGACGAGTAGGGGAACCTGCTGTTTCAATAATTGGGCGTTCTACAGCCTCGCCATGTACTGCTTGTAAGCCATCGTTGTTGCCAGGCGCATCCGGCAATGAATGAGGCTCTACCAGCCGTTCGCCTTCAGAGTTATCTGGCTTGGTAGACCGTTCATCAACCTTGGGTTCTCCAACAATGTGGTTGGCTGGCACCCAAGAGGAACCTTCTGGCCGGCGCTTCTGGGCTTCAAAGTCATCCCCTACATCAGAACTATGAGATTGAATATCATAAACTTGGCTCTTCTCAAGCGGTTCGAGCTTAGGGTGAGGTAGATTCACATAGTGGGAGCCTCTCGTGGTCAATACTGGTGGCATCACGGTTGCACTTCCGCTCTCAGCAGGCTCTGTATGATGAGCCCCGAGCAAGCACTCAGCATCGTATTGCGGGAGAAGTTCTCCGGTATAAGAAAACGGCTTTGAATCCTGGCTAATCACCTTAGCGACTACAACGCCTCCATCTGTTGGCGACTCGTGATGCTCCCAGTCTTCGTCGCTACTGGGTTCAGCAGTATTTGTACCGTCAGCCTCTCGTTCGGGCCTCTTGCCTCGCCTCGCCTGCTTGAGCTTACGACTTCTCTTCCTCTTCTCACTGGTATCCGAACTACCCATGTCCAAGTCATCACCGCGGCATTGCTCTAGGGGTCGCCGGGGGCTATCGTCTGCCATTGAAGAGCGTTCGCCCTTGGCAGCCGTAGGTAGCGTATGTGGGTCTATTGAAGTCATAATGGAGCAATGCAGTTTAGGCGCTTCGGATGACTTTATTGATATGGTAGTGGATGGAATACAGAAAGCTGGTTATTATGATCGATTCCGAATCGTAGAGAATGTGTGGTGAACGAGTGGCTACTGAATTGATCAATAGAATGCACTAAATCGTTCCCTCAAGAATGAAAGACAAATAAGTGATACAAATGAGAGATTCTGACTATGCGTGTAGTTTGATGCGAGCAATGTGAGAGACAGACAATGTTGGTGATGCGTTTAGAGATTGTGCAGCCCCTGATGTTTGCGGAAGTTGCGACTCTATGATTGAATTCTTAATAGCGTACCTTCCTAGCAGTGCTCTGCTCCAAGGGTAAGTCACCCAGCATTCTCTCTCCGTTCCAGGTATGCGTTCATCCCAACAATACATTTGACAAGGTCCCAGTTTCCTTTGTGACCAACCCAGTCGCAGACAACGATACCGGTACTACCATCTCCGGGTTTGTTAATGCCATCAGCTCCTTCTACCCTTTCGATAGCTCCGGGTTCATTATGCTCTCTACAAAGAAAGTCCACAATTGCAGGATTAATTCTTGCGGCAATTTTCTCAGGCCAACAGCCGACTTTCCAAAAGTTGCTGGCTGTAAGAAAATTGATGAAGAATGGCGATTTAGGAGTATCGTTGCTTGGTATATCGGGACCTGGTAAAGTACATACGCATTTCGCGGCGCGCTCAAGGTGATTTTGGCAGTATTTAATCTTCTTCTCGATATTCTCGGTCTCTAGCACCTCGTAGAAATCTTGAACGCAGATATCTCCGCTGGGGCATGTGGAATTAGGGGTATTATCTGCCCATGGATCTGCTTCAACACACCATCCAGCACCTCCCCACTCCTGCTTCAACCCTTCTTCAAGTCCAAAACGACGTAATAAGACAATCTTCTTCCTTGCTTCGCCAAGAGTAGGGATACGTGGAGCGGTGAACCAATGGTTGACATCACCAGCATAATGATCCCTTAAGATACGGCTGAGCTGGGCATCGGTCGCGTTTCCAGTTCCCTCACGCTTCACTGACATGACTACTGTCTCACTAGGATGTCGGTCCAGGAAAGCAAAAATTTCATTCACGAGGTCACGGAAATATTTGTTGCCGGTCAGAGAGATTGGGAACACACTGTGGACGAGGACCAACCCATCTTTACTTGGATCTTGGGGAGCCTCAGGTTGAACTCGAATGTCGAAGAATCGAACGCCGTTCTCAAGCTGTTCGGGAGGAGACGTAGCCTGGCATCGCACGGAAGGAAGCGCGCGATGACACGCTGGTGAGTTGTGAGTGCCTGGAATGGAGAGCGCAGACAAGGGCGTCTCATCTTTCAAGCTAGCCATCCATGAGGGAAGATGGGCAGAAGAGAAGAGCGTGAGATGAGAGTGTTGAGGTAGGTGAATTGCGGTATACTGGAACCGAGGATTCTGGTTCAATGGGGTCAAAACCACTGATCCGGGAGCTGGAGGTAGTGTGTCAAGACGGTGTTTTTCCCCGCCTGTCTCGAACGTTAGACGGAGTGTCTGAGCCGGTATAATGGCTGGTTTGACATCAGTCTGGATTGATTTGAAAGGCTCAATTGGCACTGAGACATCTTGATGACTGAAATCTTGAGCGTTCTCTGCAATTTGAGGTCCTGAGGGCGTCGATGGGCTATGTAAAAGCGATGTGAAGTTGTGGGCAAAGCCTCCGCTACTCTTACTTCCTAGTGTTCCATAATGCTCAAACCGCTTCAATTCAACCGGCCTGGAGGTGATGTTGCGAATCCTCAAAGAAGGGGAATCCATAACTAATGAAGATCAAGAGATATGGGAAAGGTGTTGTTAGAATGATCAATGCTCTTTTACAGCAGGAATTATAGGACTGAGACTTTACTGAAATATGGTTTCTCGTCCACTATTGCAGACTCCTGTTTTCAGTCCTGAAAGATCAGATAGAACGCCTATCCCTCCTTCGTGATCAATTGCAATAGTGATCTCGACTACAGAAGAGTCCTTTAAGCCAAGTGCTAGACTTGAAGCAGGGAAATGGCATGATGGCATGTGGATTATGCCGACCAATCAGATTTAGGGCTGGAGCACTACGTTGACCCGGGCGAAACTCAGTCACATGATATCGCGAATTAGGGTGCTGCAATGTTATGTCATCCGTCCATCACAGCGCGTTCTCCTTCCCTTGCACACTTTGGAAAATGTAAATCTACAGAGCCAAGCTCCAGACTGTTACCCCCGCTGAAAAGTGAATAGACAGAAGGACCGACCTGATCCATTCAATGGCTCCAATGGTAAATGGAAAACGCAAGATTGACACCATCGATTTGACCGGAAGCGACGATGCAACATCAAACTATCAGCCTCGGAAAGTCGCCAGATCTCTACCCACAGATGGAATAACTCAAAGTCAACGCGACACCTGGACCGAAGAGGCCGAAGAAGAAGACGCGGGTGATACTTTTGTTCTATCTCAGGATGGCGATATCAACGCCACCGAAAGCTACGAGCTCTATGGTACCGTCAATACCAAGGTTGTAGGAATACAGTACTACAACGGACATGCTAGCGAGGGAGAATACGTGTCAGTTCGAAGGGAAGCTTCGAATCCCTATGACTCCAATGCCATCCGTGTCAATAATGTCCAAAGAGCTCAAATCGGTCATATCCCAAGACAGATGGCATCGAAGCTCGCGCAATACATGGATGGTGGATCACTTCTCGTGGAAGGAACTCTTTCGGGAGAGAAAGGAACGTTTGATTGTCCGATAGCTCTGAAGTTATATGGTACAAGCAACCCTACTGAGCGCGCGGTACTGATAAACCGAATGCAAGTTGATAAGCTACCGTTGGATGCGATTGTCAGAAAGGCGAAAGAAGACAAGAAACGAAAGGTAGAGGAGGAGAAGAGGCTGAAAGCTGCAAAGAAAGGAGGATACATTTCGGGGAGCAGCCAACCCAGCAGCAGCCAATTGACGGATCTACGAAGTAGCCAAACCGGATTTATAGGTAGTTCATCTCAAGGCGACAGCACGCCAAATCGGACTCTCGAAGAAATCATTCAAGGCAGTCAAAGATTCAATCCAAGGGAGATGGGCGAGGTAGTGGAGAAGTTCGGCACTGGAGAAGACGTCTTAGCTCAGATGCCCATGGTAGATTTTCCTGAACGACTTGCAACTAAGCTTCTACCCTACCAACGTCAAGCACTTGCTTGGCTAATGGAGAAGGAGACTCCTAAGCTTCCGCCCGCAGGTTCTGCAGATGTTGTACAGTTGTGGAAGCGCTCGCAGCGGGATTCAAGGCTATTCACAAACATCGCTACTAATTTTTCCCTCAAGGGCACAGAACCCGAATTGGCCAGTGGTGGCATCCTTGCAGACGACATGGGGCTCGGGAAGACACTTGAAATGATTGCTTTGATGGTTGCAGATCCACATTCAGCTAGCTCATTGTCCCATACAACCCTGATCGTAGCCCCCCTCGGAGTTATGAGCAACTGGACAGGACAAATTGCCAACCACGTGAGGCCTGACTCTCCTTTGCGTGTGATGCTATATCATGGCACGGGCAAGAAGCCAATGAAGGCCGAGGACTTCGGCTCCTACGACGTCGTTATCACGACATATGCAACGCTTGCATCTGAATATCTACCACGAGGACAGAAGACACCTCCACAAATCCCGCGTGCCCAAGGGCTTTTCTCCCTTCGTTGGCGTCGGGTCATCCTAGACGAAGGCCACATTATCAGGAATCCTCAGACGAAAGCAGCATTAGCGGCCTCAGGGTTATTGGCACGGTCTCGATGGGTTCTGACGGGTACGCCTATAATCAATACACTGAAGGATCTCTTCTCACTCGTGAAGTTCCTTCGACTGTCCGGTGGAATGGAGCAATATGATATCTTCAATAGTGTGCTTATTCGACCGTTGAAAGCCGGATACGAACCCGCAAGCCTGCTATTGCAGGCTCTTATGGGCACCATCTGCCTACGACGTAAGAAAGAGATGAAGTTTGTCAATTTGCGGTTGCCCGAATTGTCGGAATATGTACACCGAGTTGACTTTCTGCCTCACGAGAAGGAAAAGTACGAAGCTTTAAAGTAAGACCACCACTCGTACCATTAGTGACATCGCTAATACTGCGTAGAGCGGAAGCACAAGGACTCCTCCAGGTTCACAAGAAAGGCAAAGGACCCAGTGCATATCGCCATCTGTTGGAGGTTCTCCTTCGACTGAGACAGGTATGCAATCACTGGAAACTCTGTGGAGAGCGCGTAACCTCCTTTTTTGCTGCCCTCGAAGAACAAAAAGTCGTCGACCTCACCCCAGAGAATCGAAAGGCTCTCCAAGACATGCTCCAACTCAGCATTGAATCCCGTGAAGACTGCCCTATCTGTCTCGAAACCCTCCACGACCCGGTCATCACAGCCTGCGCCCACGTCTTTGGCCACTCCTGCATCGAGCGCGTCATTGAAAGCCAGCACCGCTGCCCCATGTGCCGTGCCGAACCCTTGGAAATGGTAAACCTCGTCCAACCATCTGCCGAGCTGGGTGAAAGCGCCAATTTGGCGATCGAGACCGACGGTGACAATACCAGCAGCTCCAAGATTGAAGCCCTGCTCAGCATCCTTGAAGCTTCGCACCGCAAACCAGGCACTAAAGTCGTTATTTTCAGCCAGTGGACCTCGTTCCTCAACATCATCGCCACCCAGCTTTCCCTCCATGGGTACAACCACACCCGCATTGACGGCACCATGCGCGCAGCCCAGCGCGACGCCGCCATGACAGCCCTCGAAACCGACCCCGAATGCACAATCATGCTTGCGTCCCTCGCGGTGTGCTCCGTCGGCCTGAACCTCGTCGCCGCCAACGTGGTCATCTTGGCGGACAGCTGGTGGGCGCCGGCGATTGAGGACCAGGCGGTTGATCGCGTGCATAGGCTGGGACAGACGAAGGAGACGACGGTGTGGAGGCTGGTGGTGGAGGAGAGCATTGAGGAGAGGGTGTTGGAGATCCAGGCGGAGAAGAGGAAGCTGATGATGACGGCGATGAGGGAGGGGGCGGGGAAGAGGGCGAAGGGGAGGGAGAGTCGGGTTGGGGATATCGAGAGGTTGTTACGGTGAGATCTCTAGAGGTGGGGGAAAGGGGGGGAGCGGGGTTGGACGAAGGATAGGGGTAGGGGAAGGCTGGACGGGTATGGATGTAGCAGGTTGAGCGAGCGAGCTCTTCAAGATGTTGAATGGTGAGGGGTGTGTGCTTTTATTTCTTCGCAGGATTTTTTTTTAAATTGGCGGCGGCTTCTTTCTTCTTCGAAACTTTCGCCCCAGATCGGCTAGACGCTTGGTTCTGAACTTTATAGCGAGATACCTACCCTTCGTACAAATAGGGTTGACATAGGCTACCTATGATTTACTTCTCTTCACAACTGATGGGGGTTTTGTTTGGTGATTTGTGAGATTGGTGTACACAGTAGATGGGTTGGAGAGTGTGTGTGTGTGAATCCGGGGTGCTTGGTGCGGAATGAGCGATGAGGGATTAGAAGAAAAAAAGGGGGGGGAGGGGAGGGGGCTGGTTGGAAAAAAATTCTATTTCTCAAAAGTTCTTTCATGTTTACAGTCGGGCGTTTGTAGGGGTGGGTGTCTAGACACATTTGCTGTAGTGATTCGGATGGGATTTTGATCCGTCGGATCGTCGGGTAATTCCAAAGTTATGGGAATATGGTAAGGGAGGGGGAGGGAAGTGTTGGAGGTTGGGAAGGTCAGCGAAAGGTGGCCAGGGGGGGAGGGGGTGGTGGCTTAGAGATGAAGGAAGTCAGTCGCCCAAAGGGGTTCGGGAAGGTGGAGATTCCATGTCCTCAGCTGACATAAGGACTTAAGAACGAGAAGGCAGGTTTACAGGATGTTCAGAGGTGTTTGATGAAGCTACTGCTGTATGATACACTTTCCGGGTGTGTGGTACAGCTCTTGCTATGAATAGCTTTCAGAGTGTCAGCTTGAATGGCCGTCGTTGAGTTGGACTTGGAAGTTACTTACTCGGCTCGGATTGCAGGACCGATGTGGTTAGTGTCTAATTGATAGTAGGGCTGATTCAAAACCATCAGTGTTCTCGACGAAGCCTATGAGCTGCCCATGACCACTTGAACAGCTTTCAGGCTCCCAACTACCGCGAAACAAATCAACGGACTAATGGCGTACGAGATCTACCAGAATTTAGCTATTAGTATTCCTCAACATATTACATTGGAGCTTGATTGAAGTTCTGGAAAGGACAGAGGCTCACAGTCAAAAATTTAGCTATAGACATCTTTTCTTGCTCGTTACTGCCATTGACATCAGCTAGGGAGGTGAGTTTCATTGCTGGTGGTCCGGTAGGCATGAGCATCATGGTGAACCAAAGAATAGGATCGTCAGTAAGCCAGTTGGTACGAGCGGATATTCCATAGATGACGGCTATCGAGATACTGTAAGATGATTAGCAATGCGCTGACGCTGGACAAGGAGAATAGAGATGAATATACGCGGCTTCATAGATAGAGGTGGGATACTTACACAGGCCAGATGATGAATCGAGTAAATAGAATGAACGTAGCTGGCACCCAAGGCACCTTTCCACTATCTTCCCCCTTCTTCATTTTTCTCAGACTACTACTTAGCTTCACGCCCACAACTACGACCTGCAACGCTGCAAATAGTTGCCCAATGCTCTTGGTACTACTCGTCAACCATGCAGTGAAGATCCCTCCTTCTTGTGGCTCGCTGAAGAAGGCCTTGTGTAGCGGTGGCACAAGTCCAATTGTAACTCCGATAATTGCTCCAATCAAGGGTGCGTTGAGGAACGCGTACAGGAAATCCAGGAATGATTGAGCCCACTTAGGGAGTTTATCCCAGCCCTTTTTCCCTTGACGGAAGCCAGTGCGGCCGGCTTCTTCGCCACCACGAACAACGCGGTCGGGGAGGAGGGACGTCTGTTCGGTAGGATCTTCGCCGTCAGGATGATTCTCGGCGTGACCGTTGGGTTGGTTGCCCTGTTCGGCGTCTTGCGGACCATTCCCACTTCGCTCATTGTCGTCTGCTTTGTTTTTGTTCTCTCCTTCCTCCTCCTCAGGTGATTCTTCGGCGTCGAGGAGTTTGGGTCCAAGAGCAAACGTCAATGAATTGCCCACAATAGCATTGACTAGAAAGTAAGAATTTGCGCGTGCAAGCGCAGCAGAGCTTGTGTCAGTGTCTGACATGAGTAATTTGTCCAGGATACCGGTAGACTCAAGGGATTGGATGAGGAGAAGAGGAAGGGCTGTGGTGTTGTTGAAGCAAAGAGCAGGAGTGACCCAGGAGGGAAATTTGAAGATGCGAGTCGTTACGAAGCCTAGCAACATAGAGAGAAGAGTGTAGGCCAAGGACCAAACTGTAAGGCCTCAATTAGCAACATGTTGAACAAGGACGTTGGGGAAACCTACGGAGAATTGGGACATATCGTATCCCGGTATCTGCATGCAGCTGAGAGCCGACATTTGTGATCAACAGCGCAGGCAGGAACATGCGCACGCATACTGTGCTTATCTGTTTGGTGGCAGGTCCTTTCAAGAGATCGAATTGTGCTGCAATAACGCCATAACCTATGGTCAAAAGAACGGATAGAGAAGCTTGCAGAGCGCCTAGAAAGGAGGCTTTGAGGCCGTCTGACATGCTGAAGGATGCAAGTTGAATTGAGATTGAGCGAAGCACAACTTCACACAAGTTGTTGGCAACGCATCTTCAAGGCATGACGTCGCTGGGCTAAGAAATCAAACTAGACTGCATTGAGATGCTTATAGATACGGTAAGGTAGGTACCTTAAGAAATCACATATCGAGTATCGAAGAGGTTCTTGACACCGATTCTAACCATTCAATTCTAACGCCTGCGTCAAAGGGCGGAAGATTGGTTGGACTGTTTTGAATGAGCGCAGCACATACATGCTTAAAGTTGGCGTCACATGGACCATATATCTGCCGGTAGCCTGCATTCAGCGTCTTCCAACAGTGTGGCTAGGTAAAGTACCTAGCCGAACATTAAGAAAGCAAATTATACAACGCATCAAGATCAATTCATGGCTCTCAGAAAAGATCCCTAGTTGCTCAAGTCGTTACTTCGTGTTTGTGTGCTAGGCCGCCCCTAATCTAGATGCTCAGACAAGCAAGAAGCCATAACAATGTCCTAAGAGATCGAACGCTTGACCCCTGGTTCCATTGCAGTTTCGGGTCCAGATACAACCGTGCAAACCTCCACTGCCCATTTCCATTCAAGCTTAGCCATGGTCGTTAGGCCCATTCCAATTCTCCCAGTATTCCCCAGCTCATATCAGCATTAGTCTTCACCTCGTCAAGCTAAACTCCCCGTCTATCATCCAACCTGCCACAGGTCTAATACCTAGCATGCGGTGGCGCCATAGGTGGTGGGGGCAGTCCCCCAGTATGATACGGGTTACCGTCCTGATAGACGGGCCCTGTGTCCGGGTAGTAGTTCCCTCGGTAGAGATTGGGTTCTGAAGCTCGATAACCGTCATTGCTGCCGCCATAAGCACTGCTATCTTGACTCCTCTGAAGCTTTTTCTGGTGTCTCTCTTCGCACTTGTGTCTAAACTCTCGAACCTCATCTCGTTGTTCCTTCATTTCTTTCCATTCGCTGACAGCGCCCTTGATACCCAACGCCGCAATACCCACGCTAGCAGCATCCTGTAGCCGGGCCTTGTTCTTCTTCTTGCGCGCTTCCTCAGGGCTAATCTTCCCCTCGGCTACTTCCTTGCGGCGCTTTTTACGGTTCTCGATGGATTGGTATACGCTGTGTCCGGCATGAATAGTTGCCACAGAAGCGAGGCCAGCCGTTACCCATTCCTTGCCGCGCATCTTCTTAGTTCTGCGTTCCTCTTCAGACGAGGAAATATCACTCGTATCGGAGCCGCTGCCATCATCGTGGCTCTCGACCCCATCACCACCCTCGCCACCTCCACCACGAAGTCGCCCTGGACCCCCTTGAGAATACCGATCGTCGTATCCACTATCGTAGCCGCGGCTTCTGCGGTCATCACGACCGCCTTTGTCATCTTTGAACCCAATGGCCGCTTTAGCTTGCGACACATAATCGCTAACGCTCTTGCTTCGCTTTTTGTTCCGGGGTGGGCCGCGGCTGTCATCAGAGCTGTCATCAGATCTGCGGCCTCGAGACTTGGATCGGTTTCGGTAATCAAGAAACGCTTTTCCCGCAGCAGCTGCCAGTCCGCCTGCCGCAAGGCCTTCCAGACCAACACCCTTGCCTCCTCCTCCACCTCTGGAGCGAGCACGGGAACGAGAGCGAGAGCGGGATACTGACTTGTCTCGAGCCCCATTGAGCATTCTATTACCTATCAAACCTCCGATAACAGCCTCAGCGGTGTGTCGGCCACTCTTCTTCTCGGGATCTTTCCCTGAAACCAGGCCATCAATACCTCCGGCACCAATGGCCGCAGTCAGCACTCGCTTTCCTTTATCACCACCCCATCCACCTGGCTCCTTGCGACTTCTGAATGCCTCGGCAGCACCGGCGAGAACAGCTGCCTTTGCCGCTTGCATGATTTTGTCTCGGTCCATACCGCCAACGCCACCGCCACGGGTACGCGAACGAGAGCGGGAGCTTGAAGAATCATAGCGCCTGCCGCGACGATCACCGCCACGATAATCCCGGGACCGATCTTGAGATTTGCTTCGATTTCCCGCCAAAGCGCCGGCAGCACCTCCGAGGCCGAGCGCAGCAAGTGCCTGTTCCCCCAGCGACTTACGCCGCTCTCTTCTCGGCGGCGGACTTGCTGAGCTTGATGAAGATGAGTAATCTCTACGTCGATTGCCTATATGGTGTCAGTTAGAGCCTATGATATCCGGTAAGTAAGTCCTACCTCTTCTATCATCGTAACCCCTGCTTCTCCGCCCACCCCCGTGGGCGTCATGATCGCGATCCCTACGACCATCTGAGCGAGCACGTCTCGGAGGATACTGAGCGCCGCGGCGTCCTTGAAAACCTTCACCTGGAGGAAAGTCGCGTTGTACTTCCTCGACATCATCACTGTCTTGCCGACGAATCAGTTCTCGATGAGGTTGGGTTTCCTGGCGTGCAGGCCCTCTTCGCTTTTCGATGATTTCCTCTTCATAAACGGGCCGGTTTCGACGAGAATCACGGTCACGACCCGATCTGTGCCGGCGAGGCGCATCCTGGTCATCGTCATAATACGACATTGTGGAGGATCGCTAATTGGGAGGTTGCAGATGATGGTCGCTGCAACTGCGGAGAATGTTGCTAAATTGCGTATTTTGCGCCTCGATTGAACTGACCGCGGGGCCTTGACACCAGGGTCCGCTAGGCGTTAAGCCGTCCAAAGGAGGGGTATGCTGAGCTTGATCGGTGTATGAGTGGTAATGTACTATTGTGAGGATGGATTTGCGACAACACTATCGGTTTGTGTCGACGACAGGGTGTCTGAAGGGTTGATTGTGGATGGGAAGTTTGTGGGTTCGAGGCGGGTAGTTAGGGGGGCAAATCTTGGGTAGAGGTGATTCGAACGAGTACTTAAGCTGTCGGGAGTGGATGATGTGCCGGTGAGTCCGAAACCTAAAGCCGCTGCTTTCAACGTAGATGTGAACAAAATTGGATGATATCTTCTGGAACGGGAGTACTCTAGTATTATGAAGGCGCTGACAATGGGCCTGTGACAGACAGTTGAAGCTTCGGAGAAGGCAGACTCGGGCGCAAAATACAAAATCGTGGTTGCAACCCTGAAAGTCGCTAAGAAATCGGGCATGCGTCACTTCTGCCAAGAATTCTGCCAAACTGAGGCGCAGCTCACCACCAGCCACAACAAATTACTTCTGTGACTTGTCCTTCAATAACACGAGCGCTTTTCTTTGACAGTGACACCGAAGAGTAGGCTGATTGTTGCTATTATCTGTAGGGAAACCAGTCTCACCAATGGAAAAAGCAAAGACCATTCACCCATCACCACATCATTCCTCAGCCGTTTCCTGTCATACCAGTGCCTTTTCTGTACCGGTGAAGCATGCCATGAATGATGATTCTATTCACTTCTACGACAGGACAAACACTCAACATGATTTTCCCGGTAGAAGCCCTCAGTCCAGCCAATGGCATTGAATGACATCATCATCGACATACTCGTCGTAGGTTCGCGTTCCCCTCACTACACCTGCTGCTCTCACTTACTCTTGTTCAAGGCCGGCGCATTCGCAGTCTTCACAGACGACTTTCTAATATAACCCCCTCCACGACACCATTAAAACTCGCATCTAAACCATCGACGAGAAACGCCTCTACACGACTCGCTCTTCCGGGCCTGTATCAAGGCATCGGCAGTATCTTCTTCGTCATCGTTCTCTCTTGTATCTCTTCTTTCATCACTAAAATCACAATCTCAACTCTGAAAGACTATCAATCGTAGAAGAAGCATTCTATACCATCTACGAACTCATCAAAACTCTTCTCTCTCTCAAATTTCCTTTCTCACTCTCTCGTCTTCTTCATCGTCGAACTCGTCTTCTGTCTCATTCTCACTCGCGTCGAAGTTCTTGAGTCAAACGCTCAAATCGTCGCCTCTCTACAGCAGTCCGATTTCTCCTTTACCGCGCAAGCGATCTACAAAGCTTTTCTAATGTATAGAAGAAAGCTCGACAGCTATGAACGTGGTGCACACCCCTTGCGGCGTGGAATCTGCCGTCCGCGCGCTTGCATTTTCCGTTGTTTGAGGCGCTGCGAGAGAGAGGATATACAAGCACGGAGGAATGAGAGGTAGACGAAGCAATTCCCTGCTGGGAACGATCATCGTGACTGTGCTCTCGGCCGAGCCGCGGGATTGGTCGCTTCACTCATAACCACACCTTTCGACGTCACCAAGACCTGCGTCGTGCTTAGTGCCGTCGATGACCATTGCTCGCAAGAATGTACATCTTGAAAAGATGAAGAGAAGGCCTAAAGGAGAAGGGGAGGCTGCGCGGTGGGCGAAGAGATATTAAGGAAGGAAGGGATCAGGGGATTGTTTCGAGGCTGGGCGCTGAGGGGTGTGTGGACGGCGGTGGGAATTGAGTTGTATTTGAGGAGTTATGAGAGTGGGTGGAGGTGGTTGGAAGGGAGGAGGGTTAGAAAGCGGGGAAGGAGGGTTGTTTGAGCTGGCAAAGGGGGCCGGGGGGGGGTTTTGTTATCGAGGGGGATAGGAAGGAATTTAAATACATGGGTCTCTTTGGCGGTACGGGATATTGGAGGGAATGCGTCACTCGGAAAATCATAGAATATGTTACAAATCCTGTCTAGAGCTTTTGTCCCTCAACATACGCAAGCAGCTGAACCACGACCCTCTGCCACCCTGTCTGTCCAAAAAGAGATATGTGGCCTGTCCGATACTCCAGACGCCATCCATCTCCAGTCCCGAAGCGGTGCAGATAGGAAGCTGAATTGACCAGCCAACAGATTGAGTGAGGAACTGTCCGATTACTGGATGTCGATACGACAAGATGTTGAACTGAGAAGGCTTTTTGGCTTCAGTATCGCCGGGTAAGTGGCGATGGTGATAAGATGCCGCATGAACGGGGAGCAAGGCTGCGAAGACTCGATTTGAGGCCACCCGGTAATCCTTTTGTTGACATCTTGGCCAAGCGTTTCCCGCACTCAACCACCATAGCTTCGAGCCCCATCACTCAGCCACCTCCCCAAAACTCGGCATCCACATCCCCACCGGATCATCTCCCCTGCCCCTGCATCACAGCCTTCACGCTCCCCTCCAACTCCACATGCCCCACCACTTCCAGCTCCATAATGCCTGTTTCCCCTCCCGCCCCCTGTTCCAACCACTTCTCAAGCAAGTCATTACTCTCTTTCGGCTTGATCTCTGGCCCCGCTGTCCCCACCGTCACATGCGTCATGGCATTCGCACTTTCCCATCCCTCATCTAACAACCTCACCACGACGCACATGATCCTGTTATCCCAAACCACCCGTTCTAGCCTTACCCGGCATTTGCCCAGTACGGGATCACGTGGGAGCACTGAGTTTGTGTTTTTGTTCGGGGGCATGGAAGAGAGGGCGTTGGAGTGGAGGGACGAAAGGTGTGACCAGAGGGTTGGGTTTGAAGGTATGGAGGCGCGGTGCATGAGTGTGACGTGGAAGGAAGGTTGGATGCGGCGGGAGCCTTGCAGTTGGCGGTAGAATTTTGAGAGGTCGGGTGAGGAGGGCGCGAAGGTTTTGTCGAGGGTGGAGACGAGGGAGGCGGTGGGGAGGCGAATGCAGAAGTATTCGAGTTTTGGTGTTTTGACTGAGGTGGGAGCTTGGCTGCCATTTGCGTGAGATGTAGGACCATTTGGATTGTTGGGTTTAGATTTGTTGCTTTTGAAGCTAAGGTCGTGCTTGATGTCTGGCTGGTAGTCTTTGAGGGCTGCATCGATGGCTGCATCAAGGTCATCTGCATTGGGAACTTCTTCGAAGAGCTTGGGGTATGTGGAGTGAAGAGCTTTAACAACGGTCTCAAGATTTTCGCGCGATGAAGCGGCAACGTCTAGGTCAATGACCTCGTCGAAACCATCATCTGGTGCGGCGGTCGGATTGATAGGCTCGAAACGGGAGAGAAAACCTTCCATGATGCCAATGATTTCTGTCGAAGATTTCGAACCAGCTTGGATTGTCTGATGGTTATCTCCTCGAGCTAACACCCTCTCCTGGGTTACTTTGCGGATGATAGGAAGCATCCGAGGCTTGGGATCATGAACGTAGTGCAAGGCCACAAATCTAGCATCTGGAATCACCTGCTGCACGTCATTGATGATCTGCTCCCTTTCACGTTTTTGGTGGTTGTTTCTGTCCGCAATCATGGCGGGATGTGCAGCCAAAGAGTTGCACACCTGAGTGGCGAATTGCTTTGGTCTGTTCTGTTTGCCTGTAATGTTGTCGTTTTGGACATGACCCCAGCCGAAGAGCTTGGTCAAGGCAATGGCTACAGTCGTCTTTCCACATCCAATACTGGCAATAGGTACAAGTACAACATTCTGAGTGACCCCTTCTGACGAACCATCACCGTTGGCCTCCTCCTGTCGAATGATGTCGGACCCCTTGAGACCGCGCTCCTTGAGGAAACCGTCTCGCATTGCGATAATGCCATGGTTTGCGTTATAAGCCTTTCCGAGTTCAGGATCCTTGGCGAGTTGACGACGAGCATATAGCAGGTACTCCTCGGTGATCTGTTTGTGCTTCTTGAATCTTGGCGCCTTGCCAGCGATGACAGCTTTGGTGGCCTCTCGCCATTGACGGTACATTAGATATGGTTCTTCGAATTTGTATTTGAAGAACCAGTCCTGAAATACGCCTTCGTCTCCGCCTTGCTTTCTCTGACATCTTATTACGAAGCCCTCCGTGTCTCGACCGTTCCAGGACCCAGTCTCCGCACAGCCTGCGAGAAACGTCTTGACGTTCCCCAGATCATCCTTTATCAAATACTCTGCCTTCTTGAAACCCCATTCGTCTGCAAACTTATGGACCAGCTCACCAGGGTAAGTAGCAAATTCAGGAAGGTTTAGATTCACCCCATGTAGATACATGCCTGCAGATTTTTGGTCATAAGCTAGGACGTGCTCCTCAAATGAATCATCACAAAGCTCCGCAACAGCAGTAGCGTTCCGCTTCCGTAGCTCTCTAGCCAAGTCCTCTCTGGTTCTGCCAACGGCTGACAATTGTTTATCTACCCACTTCTCACCTGCAATCGCATGACTCAAATCAGTGTCCTGTCTGGCTCCGGTTGAGTGCTTGCTACACACAAGTAATCTATCACCTTCCAGGCCCCCAATGAAGATGATACATCCGTTTTCTTTGACACTCAGTTCATATGGAGCTCTGGTTCTTTCTTCAACATTTTGCCAATTAGTCTCGTGAACTTCCCCAACGTTGAAGAACTTGTCATAGCCTCGAATGGCAATCTCGGGTGTTCCATCCTTCCTCTTGTAGGTGAACAGGCCGCGAGCATAAGTCGGTAAGTCTCGCCGCTTGTAGTCCCATTCCTGGAACCGCCATGAATCCACCGAAAGCCCGTCCGTTCCTGGTATTTGAAAAGTTGTTTTCTTGCTACTCATAGCTTTCTTTCCGCCTCCCTGCTTCTTGGTACATGACTCAAGGCCTTTGACCATCACACTGATTTCGTGTACGTCTTGAGGAACATACGGCGTATCATGTTGTGCAGCCATGGTTCTTGCTTGACAACGGAAATTCGATTGACTATACCTATGAAAGCAATTGTACGCTGGTGTACGAAGTGAGAAGAACTCAGGGACTTTGGAGCAGAGCCGAAAAGTGATGAAAGACCATTCAAGGTATCTAGGAATCATCTGATATCATGTGTTGGAGAGTCAGGCTCTATGACTCCTTCCGACAGAGTACCTTACTCTCTACTTTGCATGACTGAGAATTTCATGACGTCGGAAGATCAGCACAGGAAGCTACTCTCTATGCTCAAAGACCCTCTCATGCAGGCATCCTCATTTATTCCCACGGCGTGTTACTCGATAGTCTTTGCACTTTAACCGTGAATACCTACCTTGAGGTACCTGTTCTGATAATTTGACAAGCAACGGGTAACGGCTGTAGCTTAGCGTTGGCGCTAGTGTTTAGGTCAGCCCTATTCTCTAAAAGTACCAAATGGAACATCATTCCGCCTCGGTTTTTGGTGGGGTTTGAATTTCACCCGCAGCGACTGGTAAACAAATCCATTCTCCGCCATGTCACAGCAAAATCCACTGATACTTGCTGCCGACAACAATCCGAGTCTCCTTCCACTGCTTCACGCGAATCCCTCTCTAGCCTCTACACAAGACGAGCATGGCTACTCAATTCTTCATGCTGCGGCATCTTACAATCACCTCGATCTCTTGCGGACTGTGGTGAACGAGCTAGGTGTAGATCCTAACATCAGGGACGAAGACGGCGAAACGCCCTTATTTGTCGTGGAGACCGTTGAAGCTGCGCAAGTTCTTATTGATGAATTAGGAGCAGATTCGCAGGTCAGGAATGATGAAGGGCAGACGGCCGAGGAGAAGATACAGACTGAAGGCGATTTTGTAACGATTGCGGAATTCTTGCGAGAGTCCAGGCTACGGAGCAATTCACATGCTCAAGGTGGGCCAAATGGAGAATATGAAGCACAACCTTCAGGGGATGCACTGCTACACAATGATGTACAGCATCCACCGCCACTCCCACCCAATGTGACGGTAAATGTCGGGACAATGGAAGAACAACTTTCAGCGGAGGCGGAGGTGGACCCTGAGTTTAGAGCACGAATAGAAGAGCTGGCTGCTAGGGAAGATTTCCAAGGAGAAGAGGGACAAAGGCAATTGAGAGATTTGATTACAGACGCTGTTCGAGGCGTAGGTAGCGAAGCGAGTGGAAGGGATGTAAGAAGACGCCTTGAATAGGCCCTTAGGAAACGACAAAACCATCAATCGGAGACGCTCCAACCTACATAGTAATGGAGATGTGTCCGTGGCCTACCTCCCCCACAAACACGACTCTCGGTATCACGATTGTTGCAATGAATGTCCTCTCATAGTACAGACCAGAGATGATGACTGGCCTCAGGGCGGGAGAACACCACTTGCACATTTTAAAGAAGTCTAAATTGAATGTTCAGGCCGCATGTATCCAAGGTGTGCTAAAACAAGAAATTGGACCTATACATCTCCTCTCATAGTTCTGAAGAAATCCATAACACCGGTGAAGACCACAAGGAGGATCCCACCCCCTGGACCCAATCTCAAAACCTTGGGCAAGAAGCCCTTGTACAGTGCCGAAAACCCCTCCTCTTTCATGACCGTTCCGACAGCCGGAAAAGCCCAATTGTATTTAGGGATCGATCCTGCTACCTTTGGCGAGTTCTGTATTCTGGACTTCACTACATCCAAAGGGGTGTTCAGGATTGTTCCGAAGGTTCCTCCCGTAGCTCCAGCAAGGAGGTCGTTCCGCATCTGCGAGCTCTTGTCATGAGCCGGAGGCATAAGTGCTCGTACCTGAAATATACATCCAAAATATCCCGCATTCCACAGGATATGTCGCCATAGAGTACTCTCAAGACCGTTGTACAACGCCAATGGTCCCTCAGCTTTCACTGTCTTGACGACGCAGTCAATCATTCCTGTATATTTCCCCGCCGATGCCCGATCCTGCAGTCGAATCTTGATGAGCTCGAAAGGGACCACCACAAATGCTTCAGTAGCACCAGCAGATGCTCCAGTCAGAATCGATAACTGTTGGTTCATCTTGTTCATGCCGAAGATACCGCGGTAGTAACTTCCCCACGCATCATTCGCCGCGAATTTAGTAGCTCTATCCAGTGGTCAGAATTTGCCAACCGCTGGAGACCACCCAACTTTACCTTTTAGGAGCTTCCATCAGAATAGGCGCACTTATCCCTCGGTATAGCCTGGAGAAACCTTCGTTTCTGATGATCTTGCGAAAACAATCAACCATGCCATTGTAACCATCCTCTCCAGCACTCTTTCCCTCTTGAAGTTGTCTAAGATTCGTTCAGCATGCAGTTTCGAAGCTATAGGGACAATTTTCGGACTGACACTCGTGTTTTCACCACGTCTAACGGGTACCTGAGACTGCGATCAGCCAATTTTGTGCAGCATCTTCTCAAAGACATCGTGTACTACATTACCAAAATCTATGGGAGCATTAGCATATGAGCCAAGCTTTTGAAGTACAGCAAGCACTTACTTCGCTCACGCCCGCCACCGCACCGGCCGCAAATTGGTAGATGAAAGGAAGAGGCTTGTCTTGCGACATGGCGGTGGTTGTGGTATTCTGAATAGGTATGAGGCAGAAGGAGAAAAGAATAATATTGGAAGAAGCAAGCCCTCGAACTCGAGATTCCAGGAACGAGCTAGCTTAGGTAGAACTAGCTTCGGAGACATGGAAATTCCGATAAGGCCCCGTGCTAGCGCATCTCTTAATCAATCTAAGGTACGCGTACACGCGTACAAGTGCTAGGGAACGAATAAAACCGTTTTTTCTACAAAAAACGTGTATAATACCTCTTAGCGGCTTTTTTGCTTCGCTTTTTTGGCTTTTTATTATCTAAGCATACAAGGGTCATTGATTGGAGGATTACCCTGCTGTCGCCACCTCGCTGTCGTCCGTTCTACTAGCTAACCTGCTTGCAGACCCCTACCTCTCTACCTTCAGCAATGCCTCCGCAACGTGGCGGTAGGCCTTTGAACCAGCTCGTCGTCGATAACTTCCAGCAGATAACCAGTCGATGAGGAGGAGCTATGTGAAATGGAGGATAGACTGTTGCAGGAGGAAATTGCTATGACCAGACTAAATCCTTCGAGCGAGGATATCCTCAACGAGTATTTGGATAGCGTCATCGACGGCCAGGTGCTTTTGGAGCTTCCTTTACATGGTGAAGGGGTCAACCTGCAGGCCAATTAACCCCCTATTAATTTGCTACTATAAATATATACCACCCCTGTGTTTAAAACCTCCTTCAAAAAACATGTATAAAACACGCTTTGAGCTAGCCTAAAGAAGGTAGTCAAAAAACATGTTTTAAACACGTTCGCACCCAAGTGCACGAGGGTCGGTAAAATCGTCGGACACCAAAACACGAAATTAGGCCACCAAACACCACCAAATTTGTTAGCAATTTTTGAAGCATTCTGAACCACATCATCATGAAACGACCTCGAACACCTGATTTGGAAGATAACAAGCCTTCAGCTCCTTCAGAATGGACCACACCTAGTCGCGCACGCGTCAAACAACTAAAAAAAAGTCGGCTATTCAGCACTCGATATACAGAAAGAAACGGAAGTTCCACGCAGTACTCAATACACATGGCTCAACGCATCTGTCACACGGTACGCGTTTAGACGAAAATATCGCTCGGTTTCGGAAGATGAAAATGAAGCTGGAATAATATTGAAAATTGGCCTCCTAACTCACCGGATTTGAACCCTATAGAAAACGTACGGCGTATACTGAAGTCACGAGTGAAAACGTCATAAATGCACGACTCCGAAGCAGCTACGAAAGGTCATAGAACAGGAGTGGAAGAAGATCACTCTGAAGGAGGTCAATGAGTGTATTTTAAATACCCCCAAAAGGCAAATCAGATGCTAGGGGGGTTGAAAAAGGGGAAGCCAAACTGGCACGATAGGGTGCAACAGTGCTGGGAGCGAAATGAATATTCAACTCAATTTTAGAAGACAAAATATTAGAAAACTGATGAACATCTCCATAGATTTGTATTTGTTTTTGGTGGTGTTTTGGGGGGATCGCTTAATTTGGTGTCCAATGACTTTTTTTAACCGACCCTCGGCAGGTGAGAACACATCAGATCGAACTTGGTTATGATGCCACTTTATGCGGTTTTCTCACATGATATCTTTCGGGCGGAGAAGTTGACCACGTCGAAGCGTAGCAGTTGCTTCTCTATGGAATAGATTCGTTCAGAACAAGTATGACTCTACCCTTTCTTTATGGTAGAGCGCGCAGGCAGGGGGAGCCTCGAGATTTACCAATCCCGGCACGGATGGCAGCAGGATGGACAGGAAAATCTTGCATCACACAGAATCACGTATAACCCCATCCATCCTAGAGTCCGCTTCCACCACAAAAACTCCAATAGCGCCCACTGTCATCCACCCCCCCGTATCCTTCCCAGGGTTAAGAGCACACCTCTTCGCGACTCTGTCCATGCCCCTGTAAATGTCGCCCCAGGTTGTGACGTCGTTTCGTGGGTAGCTATGTGGGGGATCACCTCCGCGGCCCGGGAGCGGGATCCTGATGTCCCAAAGCATGGCGACGCCGAGGCTACATGTATTGAAACGGAACCGTCGAGACAAGAATACCTGAGGAAGCTGTGTTTGGGCAGGTGTGCTCGCGATTCGGAACTCATTGTATGCTCTGAATCCTTGTGCGGAGATGAAGTCGTAAAACCGGTCAAGTGCCGCTAGGCAATCTTGAGTATTGAATGCCGTCGGGGTGGCCCAGTCCGGAGAAGCTGCGCACTCGGGACTTTGGTACATGACATTGTCCAGCTGAGTGTAATTCAAGGGGAGCGAGAGACTTGAGGTAAAGGAGCCGATTGAGAGACCGGAGGTAAAAGAGGTCAAGACAGATAATATGGTAAGAGCTATCTTGAGGGTCTCGAGAGGAGACAAAAAATGATCAGTAGTCATGATGATGGGGTTCAGAGTCCGCGACGGATGCCAAAAAAACTCGGAATAATAGAGCATTTATTTATATTGTCGCATCAGCGGCTGCAACATTTCATCTCAGGCGACAAACGCCAGGCTCTTTGTGCGGGAACACAACCCGCAGCAGACTTACTAATGTTTGTCTCGAGAGGTTAACCGCCAAGGCGCACAAAGTTGACTGTTCACCCTTTCATTCATGTTGACAAAAAAGATTGACATTGTGATGTGGTTTGAGATAGTAAGAGCGCCCCGGTCATTCGAGAAGAGTAAAATATCACATCCAAATTACAGCAACGCTCTCATCAGAATGATATTACAAATGAGGGGTGTTCCAGCAGTTGCATTGAGTATGTAAAACAACCGATTGAACAGGGTTATCTTGGGTTTTAATTTTTAACGATCAGCACCAAGGCAATAGAAGAGATAACACTTTGTAGTCCTTTATGATAGTCATATCTGGTGAGAAAATCTGCACAAACCATTCTCTGTATTTAGAAGCCCTTGATAACAGAGCATGCAATGGAAGATAGCTCAAGTAGTTCTGATAATATATGCAGGGTGTAATGTCTTCCGGAATAGCAGGAGAGCTTCTATGGTAGACTAAATGACCATCGCCAACACCGTTGAGAGTACTAGTTCGTAGTATCAGCAAGGGGAAATCAATCGAGAGTCTATTGGGACTACCAGAGTCCCAAGCAGCCATGGCGCGGTTCGTGAACTGCCATTTGCTGTCTTGAGGTGACCGTCAAAAGGGGTACGATGGTAGAAATGGTCCGGGCATTAATCAACTGCCCACAACCCTCGTGATAGCCGATTGTCCCGACGTTCGTACTAATTTAGTCACAAGATACCTTTTGGCCTACAGGTGAGGTGGAAGCGGTCTTCAAGAAGTAAAGCGCCCATACAACGAAGAAGTAAGGTACACACCACAGTAATGCTTCCAAGAATGAACTAGCTTAAGTAGAACTAGCTTCGGATACATGGAAAGTCCGATAGAATCACGTGATAGTGCATCAATGTACGCGGTAAAACCGCGCCGACACTTCGACGCGAATGAAAACAAACTCTTTTGGTGGGGTCTCGAATCTACCAATCATCTCCTGATCTCGTCCAGAGCACTGCCTTTAGTGCCTGCCCTGCCCTGCGTATTTGCCCCTCGATGGCAAGCCGTCAGAAGTCATTCTTCGATCAAAGCACAAAGGTATACCCCCACTTTCCATCTGCAATCTGTGAACGCTACTAACAGACAAGACCGCACGATGGCATGCTTCCCAGAAACCCTTCCACGTCAACCGTGCTCCTGAGCTACCCAACAGACCTGCAGCAACCATGGCCCCAATCGTCGCGTCGTCACAGTCAAAGTCGAAGCTCAGAGCGTTCCAATTCGATGGCAGTAAACCATCATTTGATGGCGGCCTTAGTATTGACGACGCGGAAGCTGGGAAAGAGAACGTTGACAGCTTACGCGATGAAGGCAAAGTAATTGTCACGCAGCAGGCGCCCCGTGCTCAGACCTTATCGCAAAGGTCTGCAGGCAAGGAAGCTCGAGAATGCCCTCAAACCCCGGTGGGAAGGCTTGCCCTGGCAGAGCTTCTTGCTAGTGGTGAAGATTTGAATCACCAACACCTGAACCTGACACCTGTTGAAAGGGTCTTATGGGACCAGTCTCCTCGCAATTCGGATCCTACTAGTTCTGCTATATCTCGGAAAGGCAAGAAAAGAGCGCACAGTTCGTCTCCAGCTTCATCCCAGAATGAAGCTTCCAACCATTTCACTACGGCCAAAACCTCCTTGGATCTACAGACGCTGCAGAAGTGCCTCAAGACCCCTCAAGCAGACCCAGCTAACGATCTCTGGAGTCGTTACTCTGTCACTAATGAAAGGCAATCTCCGAAGGCAAAGATCAGTCCACCTTTCGCTCACCTATTGAATTCCTCTTCGCCACAGACGCCTGTAAGTCATTTACAGAATAAAGATAGCGGAGGTCTAAGAAGGTCTGTCAGCTGCACTACGGAATGGCCCACTTCAGCCACGAAAAGGCGAAAAATTGAACATAGCCGTAATCATGAGGAGGCTGGTATAGGGTTCGCGGCAACTGAGGGTGCAAATATCGGGCATAGTACATCGAAGCGGTCGAGAGTTAGTCTACTCGTGGATAGACTACATGATGAACTTGCCGGGTCAGGGAAAGCTGGTAGTGAGGATATTGTCGGCCCTTCCAGCTCATCGCCTCTGCCAGAAAAAGGTGGCTTTTCTCACGTTGCTCGGGACGCCGCATTACGGTCTTCGCAGATTGAAGGGTATGATCATACACTCACAACGAGCCAGGCAGTAAATAGTCAAGAGGCCACGACATCGCAACACTCGCCGCAACCCCAAGAGATAAGTGCAGGACTAGAGAACGTGAAGGGTATGGAATCAGATTCATCATCGGATTTTGGAGATGATGATCTTGAGCTTGAGATGCTAAAAGCCGTGGACGCGGACATGGAAGACGACTCTTCAGCCACACTATTGGAGACTGCTCAACTGCTTGATGATCAATCAGGTGGATCGGGGCTTGGGTATGGCCGGTCGAAGGAGCCCCCTGGAGCGACAAAGTCGCAACCACTCGATTGCCATGATGCAACTTTCAGCGTCTTGAAAGCCAATTCAGAACCGAAGGACGGCAGGAGACGTTCGAATGAAGCAGCGAATTCGAACGCAGCCCGATCACAATCACCGCAGACGACTACTTTGGCCATTTACGATGAGTTTGGTGAGGACGATAATGACGTCTCCGCAGCTGACTTCGAAACAGCAGTTGCTCTGTATGACTTACAGCCACAGGCTCATACGGTAGAGAGGTGTCAGTCAGGTTCGAAGGACCCCATCCCGAGAAAGCCGAGCGGCATTTGCGCCGTAGGCGATGCTTGCTCTACTACTTCGAGAAGCTTTCCAGGCAATGGCGAGTCTGAGGTTGTTGATCTGTCTTCCGATGATGAGTTTGGCGGTGCCCTTGATTTTGAAAATATCATCGCCGAGTGCGCGGAAGCAACGCGAGTGCCGCAGATAGCATCGCAGCCTCAATCTTCTGTATGTATCAGATATTTCGGCCAATCTACATAGCGTGCTAAATTATACAAGCATGACAAAAGGATTTCCACCATTCAACGCTATCTGATTGTAACCGTTGCTGAAGGAGAGTATGAGACAAGTAGAGGACTGCAACCCGAAAAGGTACCCAATAAATACCTTTGACCTCTCCTTTCGTCTACTGATCACAAGAAGGTGTTGCTTGTTCAGAATGAGAAGACAAGGCAGAACAAAGCAATTACCGTCCGTCAGTCATGGTTCGACAGTCCATACTCGCCTGGATCTTACGTACATCTCATCGGGGATTTCGACCAAGCTGGCCAATGTGTGGTTGATGAGTTTCAGAATCTACTGATACTGCACCCTGATCATCTCATATCAGCAACTGTAGTGGCAGACTCCTTCTCCTGCACTCGGCGGGCTGTGTTGCAGGATCGCGTCAAGGCCACAAGCGAATCGAGCGAGCCCCAGATCTACGGTCACGTACTCCACGAGATCTTTCAGGAAGCCATGAAGGCTAACAGGTGGGACACTGAATGGCTGACTACTGTAATCGAAAGGGTTGCTATGAGATACCTCGAAACACTATTCGAGATCAACGTCGAGCTGGTAAGGGCAATTGATCATCTCAAGAGCAAAGTCACGGATCTACAATCTTGGGCTGAAGTATTTGTCACTGCAAGGCCAAAGGTAAGTTCTGACAGCCGAAGAGACAATGGTATCGCTAACTCCCCTCAGCCGAATGCAGTGGTTCAAGACCGGAACGGAGCTCGGACGCTGATGAGTGTCAATAAGCTCCTGGAGGTTGAAGAAAAGGTCTGGTCGCCTATGTATGGCCTGAAAGGAAATGTAGACGCTACTGTTCAAGTATGCCTCAAGGATAGTACAGGGGAAAAGACATTGACTGTCCCATTCGAGTTGAAAACCGGAAAGCACGCGAACCCATCGCACAAGGCGCAGACTGCACTTTATACTCTCTTGCTCTCTGATAGATACGGTTCGTACCTTTTCCATTTACAAAGCCCGTGCGAAGACAAAGCTGATTTTCGGGGCGCAGATGTTGAGATCGCTTGCGGCATCTTGTACTACATGGAGACCTCGGAAATCTCACTCATTCCTGCCATACGCCACGAACTCATACACATGCTAATACAGCGGAATAAACTAGCGGCATACGTTCGCCAGCGCCTCGAGCTGCCGCCGATGTTGAAAAGCGTCCATTTGTGCAACAAATGCTATGCACAGACTCCGTGCTTCATCTATCATAAACTGCTCGATGGCGGCAACGGTGATACGAGTGGAATGAAGGAGAAATTCGACCAGGTGGTGAAGCATCTGTCTCCTAACCATCAGCAATTCTTCGTTAAATGGGACGACTTGTTGACTAAGGAAGAAAAGGATGTTGTGAGGTTTCGCAGAGAACTCTGGACAATGCAGAGCTCTGAGCGTGAGAAGATTGGTCGTTGCTTTGGCAATGTCGTCGTCGAACCAGGATCCTTCGAAGAACTAAAGGATGCTCCGAAGATTAACCGCTACCGCTACACATTCATGAAACAAAAGGCATTCCCCGGCTTTTCTTTCACCGAGTCACAAATCACTACCGGTGAGCCCATTGTGATTTCGGATGAGAAGGGTCATTTTGCCCTGGCCAATGGATACGTTACTTCTGTACGAAAGCGAAGGATCCAGGTTGTCATTGACCGGCAACTTCGCAATGCCCGGTCAAGGGGCAAGAAATTCGATTCGGCTCGGAATCAAGATTTTGCTGGTATTATGGTTGTGGCCGAAGATGGATGTCGACAGGCAGACTCAACGCCACCGCAGCCCGACGAGGGCGTATCTTATCGCCTGGATAAAGACGAGTTCAGCAATGGAATGGCCATGGTGCGCAACAACCTGATTGCGCTCATGGATAAAGATGTATTTGGTGTACAGGCACTGCGTAGGTTGATAATCGAAGGCGTGACTCCAATTTTCAGGCCCATAGCACCATTCACTCTTCCCGGCAGTGCTAGTCAAGCCAACCTCAATGTAGACCAGCAGTGTGCTATTGAGAAGGTCATGAGCGCCAAAGATTACGCGCTTGTGCTTGGTATGCCAGGTACGGGAAAGACGACCACTATCGCCCATATCATCCGTGCTTTGACGGCACAAGGGAAAAGTGTATTGCTCACCTCATATACACATACGGCGGTTGACAACATCCTGCTCAAGATCCGCAATGACAATATTGGTGTTTTTCGCTTAGGTGCTGTTGCGAAGGTCCATCCCGAAGTACAGGAATTTGCCGATCTGGCTGGCTTGCCAATGAAGACTGCCGAAGATATTCAGAGGGCGTATGGTCGGCAGGTCGTTGCAACAACTTGCCTTGGCACCAATCACCCAATCTTCAGTCAGCGAATCTTCGACTACTGTATCGTCGACGAAGCATCCCAGATCACTCTGCCTGTCTGCTTAGGGCCGATTCGGATGGCGCGAACGTTCATCCTAGTAGGTGATCATTACCAGCTCCCTCCTCTTGTTCAGAACAAAGAAGCGATAGACGGCGGCCTAGACATCAGCCTCTTCAAGACACTTTCGGAAAACCACCCCTCCTCAGTCGTTAACCTGGAGCACCAATATCGCATGTGCTCGGACGTTATGGCCCTTAGCAACACCCTGATCTACAACGGCCGCCTGAAATGCGGCACTACCGCCGTCGCCAACCGCTCCCTCAGTATCCCCAACATCGACGCCCTCAAACTCCATCACCACAACCCTTTCACCCTCCTCTCCACCACCCCTAGAAAGAAAGTCTGCATCAATCCCACCCGCGGCTCCTGCTGGCTCCGCGACCTCCTCGACCCCTCCATCAAAGCCTGCCTTGTCAACACAGACCCTCTTCTTCCCCTTTCGCGAGAATCAGAAGAAGGCTCCCGCATCACAAACCCCGTCGAAGCCACCGTGACGGCTCAACTTGTCGAGGCCCTCATCACCACCGGCGTCCCCGCCACCGACATTGGCGTCATCACCCTTTACCGCTCCCAGCTTGCGCTGATAAAACAGAACCTCCGCCACCGCCCTGGCGTCGAAATGCACACGGCTGACAGATTTCAAGGTCGCGACAAGGATGTCATTGTCTTGTCCCTCGTGCGCAGCAATGAACAGAAAAACGTGGGAATGTTATTAGAAGATTGGCGAAGAGTGAACGTGGCTTTCACGCGTGCGAGAACTAAATTGTTGGTCTTGGGAAGCAGGAGGACACTAGCGGGGAACGAGCTGCTGGGAAGGTTTGTGAGACTGATGGACGAGAAGCGGTGGAGGTATGACCTACCAGTTGGGGCGACAGAGAGTCACCTTTTCGAGGATTGCGCGACGCAGCTTACAGGCATGGGGAGTGGAGAAATGGAGAAGTTGGTCGAGGCGGATGTGAAGGCGAACTCGAAAGCGGAGCAGGTTCGTAGGAAGGAGAATGGAGAAAGAAAGGCGAAGGGCGAGGGCACGAAGGTCCCGTTGAAGCAGGGGAAGTTGAATCCGAGGGCATTGTTGGGATCGAGGCCGGTGCTGAGGGATATTATTAACGACGCTTCTTGATTGTTTTGGATACCCGGTATGGGAATAAATGGCAAAGGGAGTGTTCTGGCGTTCAGCAGTGGACTGGACCAGCAACGAAGGGGTGGTTTTGGATTAGTGTTTTACAATATCATTTGCCGAAATGGATTGTGATCTGCTTACGTTGATGGAGCCGTCAGTCTGCCCAAGACCAAGAATCATCGAGTACTCGTAGATCCTTCGATCCAAGTCAAGGAGTTGTCGATTCATCAGGCAGTGCGTCGTCAGATTAGAGTCAATGTCATCGCAAACCCATACCACACCCGCGTACCCGAACCATCCGGTCAATCACCAAAGCCATGTGGGTTTTTCCATAGAGCGTGGCTATTCGCCTACTTCGCTGAGCGTTGGCGATCGTAACACTGAGCCATTGGGCGAATGAACCCTGAAGGAAGCTTTTGTCAACATCATTTGGAGATGCGAATGACTTGCCTGCTCTCCAACCCCTAGGACGCTGGTATGTAGCAGTAGATACCCTCATGACCGACTCAATATTCAGCTATACACCCTACTACACCCTGATGTCGCGACCGTAAAGGATCGATCGTCTACATAGGCAAATCACCATCTCGATAACGTCAATGCATCACATGGCATATATATATCACAAAGTAGATAAATCTCGAGTGTCCATCAGATGAATGAAGTCCCTTAACCTTTATAATTCTATAAACAAATTTTTCGACTAGACAAATGGCTTCTCAATACCAAAATGCACTGCTAAGCAGCGCGACGACGTGGCTAGATAGGCAAAAGTCTAAAGAGGCAGACGGAACCGTGGTCCTAAGCTTAAAAAAAAGCCATGACCTTGAAATGCTGGTCGTACAAGAAAGCAAATAAACTCCTCCGAGCACCTTGCTTGATACCAGGAAACAAAACAAATTCCTCTATTCCACCAATCTATTTACACCAAGAAACCATCAGACAACTGATCAACCCTGACGTCCCTGGGCCTTTCCTTTCTTAACCCTAGAAATGCCAGGAGAACGACCAGCAGCAGCGTCAGCAGCAGCCTGCTCCTTCGGCCCCGTCCGGAATCGGTCCCGGCTCCATCCAGGCCCAGCTTGGAACGCATAATTTCGGCTACTATCGCCGGCGAACCGTCCCTCCCGAAGCGTATCGGGAGTGTCGACTTGGAAGATGTTCCCACTAGGACGTGGTGCCGGCATGCGGCTTCTCCGCTGCTTTTTTGGCCGTGGCGGCAAGGTCTTCGGGGTGGTGGTGGTGGTGATGGGGGCGTCGAGAGGAGCAGAAGGAGGAAGGAAGGTTGGCTGAGGGAGGGCGGAGAGGGTCATCGCAGGACCGGGGTAAGGGAGTGGAAGAGCGTGGTGCTGTGGCGGAGCGGGAGCCCAGGCGGTCGTGGCGGGACCACCAAGAGCGAAAGAGGAAGGGTCGAAAGGTGGGAGGTCGAGGACGGGGGCGGTCATGGCGGGACCACCAAGAGCGAAAGAGGAAGGGTCGAAATCCGGAAAGTCGACCGGACCACCGAAAAGGGCAGAGGAGAAGTCGAAATCCGAAAAGTCGATGGCGGGGTTGGCCATGTCGAAACCACCAAAAGAAGAGGAGGTAACGTCGAAAGGAGCCGAAACCGCCGGGAAAGGGGGCCCAGTAAGGTCGGTGGAGGGGAGCGATGGGGCCGCCTCGCCATTCTGAAAGTCCCAAGCAACGGTAGCAGGGCCGGTCAACGAATAGTCGATTTCGACATTTGAAGGCGGTGAGGGCTGGTGGTGCACCTCGTTGTGGGCTTGATCAAGTAGAAAATTAGTTCCATGGACGAGTGTGAAAGGGACGGGCCGGGAGACGGTTGACTTACAATCAATCTGACGAATCGGAAGGTTCTGCGGCCAGGCATTCCGGGATACATCGGAGAGCAGGATCTGCTGCTCCAAGTGGTGCTGTTCGATGCAGCGCCTGACGGCGTCTTGGCTCAATTGGTCAATGTGGGCGGCTTCCTCTTCGGAGATGTTTGCCCCTGGAATTCTTGGCAATGGTGGGTAGATGCACTTATTCGGAGCTATTCCTGGAGCCAAGAGATCCAACTGGATTGATGGGGAAGGGACAGGATCTATCAGTGAGACGATAGCTTCGCTGTCTCCCGTTGCCAGCTGCATAGGGTCTGCATAGAGGCTCATGTCGTCGAGGAAGTGACTACCCGGCATGGCTGACTGGATTTGAGGGGTGATGTAAGGTATGTTTATGGTATGGCAATGTAGACAAAGTCACGATATTACAAAGAAGCAGTGCAAATATTTGGAACACGTAGTCACGGTATGTCGATAGATACTTGCACTGAAAGGTGAAGACAGAAATCCAGAGCAGCAGTCACTGAAGACTTTATAGAACACCATGAAGTGCATGCTCCAGCAGTAAGGTTTGTAATTGACTCAATAGGAACAGACTTGGGAGAGACATGGAGAATATGAGGTAGTTTGTCGTTGTTTACCAAACATCAGAATGGAGACGCTGCAATAGAGATCTCTGCTACTGACATTTGACAGGGACAGCGTCGTGAAAGTGAGTCACGATTGAAGCTATTTCGTAGTGTACCATGAACAAACAGTGGTACCAGAGGTGTAAGGAACGGAAGTCGGCCCAGGGTGGGCAACTATCGTGAGAGCGTTCTTGCTTAGGCCTCACAACGACGAGCATCAGTAGCGAACGACAGAGGGGCACCATGATACAGCCATTCGAGTTAAAATGTGAAGTCGAGTACTCTCTCGCAGGGTATAGACATCACAGTCATCAGAGAATGGAGAAAGTACGGCCAGGATAGCACAAGCCAAGCGTGTTCTGTGGGGATGAAAACATGACTTTGCCAGGCCTTACTGATAGTAAGATAATCTGCTCATTTTCGTCTCAAAAGCCGCCATTGGAGGTGTGTGTAACCTCCCAGAGCACATACTCCTTTGCTGATTGTTTAGCGAGTTTCTCACCTCCGCTCTTCGTTGGAAAGACATCCTCATTGTGTAGCTCTTTGCCAGGAAGTCGCAGTATCGTATAGCCATCTTGGCCGTGAACAGCTTCTGTGTGGAAAGCGTAGGCACTCAATGCAAGCCAGCGCTCTTGCCCGTTCTGTAATAGTGTTTGTGTACAAATTGCACTACGCGTATCCCTGTGAGTTAGTTTGACTCATTATGAAACCCTTAAACCTGCTTTGGACGTTTCTGGGGGTACACTCTCGGGGAATGTTCTGATTGGCGTACCTTAGTTCAATCAGAAGACCCTTAACCCACAAGGCAGGTATAAAAGCTGACCACTGCAACACAACAGCATTGGAAACAACAGCTGAATCGCGATCTGGGACGCTATAGCGAGAAAGATACGGGTCTATCTCATCATCCACGCGTAGTCTAGGACTTTGTAGAGCTACAAGCCCGAGCCATTCGTGTCTTTCAAGAGCCCAGTCCTTGAAATAGCCATCCTCGAAAACGGCATCGATGTTGCCAAATGCCGGCACTAAGATATTTTCAGATCGTAGAACCTTAGGCGTGCATGTTTTGACCAGGGGGTGATGCTTGGCGATAGCACTCAAGGATGGTTCTTAGAAGCGGTAAGCCCCCGGATTCGAAAGGTTTCCATTTCACAAGAGAATCAACATGGAAAGCAGCCTTACCTTGGTCGCTATCACAAGTCGTTACATCGAAGTCGTAGAATAACCACGTCACCGCATTGCAGAGTACATTCTTAAAAGCCCACACAATCCGCTCAAACCCCTTTTTCCCATGGAGCATGGATGGTAGCCGAAGATTGAGTTCGACCACTTCGCTTATGGCTTAGTAACAGTACTCAGCATAACCCCTGATGTAGGTCGCGCCTACCGTATCGGGTTTTCAGGTGTTTCCGCCCACCGTCGCGCATCGGCTTTCCAGCCAGGCCGGATCGTTCGTAGTTCTCCTTGGCAAGCTCGAGACGCAGAATACCTACGCTCAGCTTTACGATATGTTCATTCTATGGATATAGCGTAGTCACAATAGACTTCGAAGAGCTCGCATACCATCTTTGAGAAAGTATAGGTCTTCGACGCCGGCACGGCCTTCCGAAAGCATCAAAATATCCCCTGAGATTAGATTAGGCGATGACAAAATAATGATATAAATAAAACATATAGCAAGACAGTAAGATAAGGTGTACCAGTCTTAATGTATGAATTGAAGAAATCTCCTTCCAGCAGATCGGCAAGCTTCATTATTACTCGCGAGTACTGGATATCTTTTATTTTCTTTTCAACATCTTTCCATACAATCTCATACAACTCCTCTGGTAAAATTACTTGAACCTAGAATAAGGCTTAGATATTTTTTGATGCATTCTAGATATGTGTGGCCACCTACCGTGTGGTTAAAGGGCTGGTTCAGGACTGTCGCAAAAGGCTTTTTCTTGCTGGGTGGCTGTCTAGGATCAACATAATGGGGTAAAGTACCGTGGGATACATAGAACTTTGAGTTAGGAGCATCTTCACCGGAGATATTGAACATATTTATGAACGCACTGTAGAATCGTATTCTCTAAGTGAGCTTTTACAGAGGAAGTTCACAAACGTCGTCTGAAATTACCAAAGGTAGTTTAGTTACCACAAAGTCGCTTAACTGAAGCTTCATGCAAGGATCAACTACAGGCCGTGATTCAGTATCAGCCAAAGTCAGCTAGGGATCAACGTAGGATGCTCACTGACCGGCTGTTACGGTGATGGCCAAGGCCATAGTCAGCATTGTCCCCTCTGGCGCCCTCCAGAGTTAGGTCGCCAAGACATGGCACCAGCATCACAACGACGATCGATAGCCAAAGACCGCTTCGCGGCCGTTTTCTCCACCTTGAAGACACAAACATACCATGACCCGTCCTCACGAGGCCCCGGCTCACATACGTACGTCTTACTATACCTCAATTCGATTCCACAAAGAAATCGAGCAGCCGATTGACCGACTCAGCAGAATCCGCACAATAGCCTGGAGTCCCACGGGTCACCTCATAGCTACTGGTTCAGCCGACCGTACTCTGCGAGTATGGAATCCCGAGAAACCCCAAGTAAAAAACAGCACCGAACTTCGAGGCCACACTGGCGGCATTGAGCGTGTGGCGTGGAATCCAACCAAGGAAGCCGAGCTTGCCTCAGTCTCGAGTGACGGAACTTGTCGCTTCTGGGACGTGCGCAATAGAACCTGCACTGCAACTGTCACTCTTGGTGGTGAAGGTCTCACAATCGCCTGGGCAGCTGATGGAAGTGTTGTGATGGTTGGCCGCAAAGACGATACCTTAATCCCCATCTCGATGCTCCCTGCGCCCAAAGCTCTTGAGCCTTCTCCGCAATCCCTTCAAACCAACCAATGCACCTTTAGCCATGCTTCTCCGCCTACTACGCTTCTTCTTACCACGGGTGACGGCTCCGTCAGGCTTCTCGACTACCCTTCGCTCTCACCCTTACACACCCTTCATGCACACACCTCCGCTTGCTTCTGTCTTTCCCTCTCTCCAACAGGTCGCTACCTTGCTATTGGCGGCTCCGATGCCTTGATCAGTCTATGGGATACAACAGATTGGGTTTGTCGACGCACGCTGGCCGGCATGGTGGGCGCGGTCAAGGCTGTGGGATTCAGCTGGGATGGGAGTTATGTGGTCGGAGGGAGTGATGAAGGCAATGGGCTCGAGATTGCACATGTGGAGACAGGAGAATATGTGCATACCGTACCGACAACAGCGCCTGCACCGTGTGTGGCATGGCATCCGAGTCGGTATTGGTTGGCGTATTCAGGGGATCCGATGGGGCTGAAGATTGTAGGCGCTGCCGGTGGAAATCTGTAGGGTATTGGGATTTCTTGGGCGTGGGTATGTGACTAATATTAAGGATTTATCGGTCCATGCGTTGTAGATACCCAACTAGCAAATCTTATGTGTTTCTCTTAGCTTGCCCAGATGGCTGATTCTGATCCACCGTCCAAAGCACGAGACTTGCTTTCTGGTATCCGCTTGTATAGGTGATGAAGGCGGCAGACGAAACGAGCGAAAAGTAGGAAAACGAGCTGTTAGAACCTTTGTCCCCATAAGCAGACGCAAAGGAAACCTAGCGCTCGGAAATAAAGCTTTTCGCTTCAAAAGTATGGCTTGATTGTCCATGATATTATGGGAAGCTATGGAAGAGGGAGGTCGGCCACTTGACAAGATAGGCCTCATTCGCGCTACATTGAACAGAACAAGGATGGTGAGTCTCAGAACTAGCCCCTTGACTGGATAAAGAAGGGACGAACACAGCCTGTCATGTTCTCTTGAGAAGGAAGTATGGTAGACTGTGGAAATGGTACGACCAATCCGCTCTAACTTGGCGGTTGACGGGCGGAGGTTGTAGAACAAGATGAGTAAAGGAAGTCGTAATGGACCATGGACCATCACGATTTCTATGGTCTTTGGCCAAAGACAGAACGAGAAGCGCATCTGGTATTGGCCATGAGGGTGAACCACCCAGGTCATCAGCCGTGAAGGAAAGGTGAAAGTCAGGATTGGTGGGACGCTTGGCTTCTCTTCATGATGGCCGATTGGTATTCGGTGCAGGGCTCGTTCGTGGTCTATCGCATATGCCTACTATCCGCCAGCACGCCAGTATGATTCTAAGTCAGGGAACAGCCTTTCCCATTCGTTGCTCCAGCGCCCTTCGTTAACTCATTGTTCTAATACTCCCAATCCAGTGATTCGTCCTCTCACATTCACTAGCAGAGAAACAGGATTGCCGCAGAGCAAAGTTATTCCGATTGGCCCATTGGCTGGGTGGACAAAATAAAGGAAACCGTGGGCTGATCCTGGTTTTGATATGAAAAGGGGTGCTAATATGTCGAATTAGATATGCAGAAAGAACAAACTATCCCATGGTAATGAATTGGGCCAGACCGAGTGAGCAGGAGACGGAGCACAAGTGGGAGCTCCCAATCAGTCGTGTCTGTTGTGCACCCGCTCAGCAAACTTGAAAATATAAAGACTCGGGAGTGGCGTACTCATAGCAAGTTGGCAAAGAAGGCGCTTGGGAGGTAAAGAAGGTAATGCATAGCATAATCTGTCAACAACATATTGCAAGGACATGAAGGTTCGATGACACGATTGAATGAATGCTATGAAGATAAAAATGGAGCAGTGCATGTACATAGGCACTACCAACGTTGAAAGATGTTTGATTTGCAAAGCAAGGGGGAAAGCAAAGGAGAGTCAAGATCAGACCGCGCTTGTACAATAACGGAAGGAGCAAAGCAGCTGGGAAGCCGGGTACCAGGATGAAGCAAACGATGTCCAAAGCAAATGCTGAAGACTTTGAACATAAAGCAAGAGGCCCCCGCGTTGCTGTAAGGTTAGCCATGAGCCGACATAGTTACCAATCACATACAGAAATCAATAAATAAACCGAGAGCTCTTTCGTTGCACAAAGCTATGAACACATCCAATTTAACCTTGCAAGCCCACTACCAACCTCCACTGAAGCAAGAAAAAGAAAACCCTCTATGGGCGTTATCGAAGTGAGGGCCCGGAGCAAATACGCAAAGTCGTGCCTGCTGATACAGGCAAACAAAAAAAAGACAAACACATCCATCCATACCCGTCTCTATTTTCCGTTTCCTGTGTTTGCCGTCATTACCACCAATAAAATGTTACGAGGGATAGTACGCCAAGGACAAGGCCTTCCTTGAACGCCGGTAGATGGATGAAACAATACTCGTGTTTGCCTGGAACGCCAGATGTGTAGGAAACATATCAGAGAACTGAGGTGGTAAGGTAGGTGAAGGATGTTGATTTGGTCATGGTTTGTAGAGGGGCGTTCCATGCCCACTATCCTACTCTGACACCACAATTTTCGCGTCTAAGTCATGTACAGGCAATTTCATCCAAGCCTTAGCCATGTGGCGGGAATCGAGACAAGAAAGACATGAAGTGGTAGGTAAAGTATGGTAGATGATAAGTGGACTATCGGCCTTTCCCATCCTGCGAAATGAGAGAGGTGTTGGTGTCTTTCGTTGACAGGATGCTGTCTGTCAGGTAGAGCGGATGGTATTTCTTAGCCCATTGCCGTGTCAAAATAGAAGCTACGTGACATGTCAGAATTTGCTGGTTACTTATGTTTCAGCTGATTAATACCTTTGAGAAACTTCTTGCTTGCGTACTTCTTGAAGAAGGCTTCGTGGACAACGGGACGGCGAAGATAGTCAACCATAAGCTTGAACACGGGTTGAATCTCTTCTTCTGTGTAGCCAGCGTAGTGGGCAAGAGTAGCATCCTGTTGTGATTGTTAGTGTACCTAAAGCAGCAAAGGTAGTCACGCTGCTTACCCATTCACCTCTCTCGAGAACCAGACGGGCTAGGTACATCGATGCAGCGGCGATATGACTCGGGTGGTATCTCATGAATTTATGATCAAGCAAGCTGATCTCCAACAGATATTTACCGAGCGTACGTGTCTGTATATCATAATTGTCGGCCTTTGAAATTCTTCGTAGGAAATTCATCGGATTCGGGTAGCTTAGGTCATAATTCAGAGCAGCTAAGACAAAGCGTTCGGCTTTGAGGATCTCTTCTTCTGTGAAGCCATCGTCTGCAACATGCTTGAAGTTCTGGACGTGTGGCGAAAGCACTTCCTCGTACTTTGATGCAATAAACATGGCCGTGATACCGACCAGCTGCAGTTTCTCTAGTTCCACGACTCTGGCGGACAGAAAACGGTCGATGATGTTGATGGCGAGGAAAATCGTCTCGGGTAGGAGGTGAAAGCGAGTGTGCACTTCGACTAGCCAGTCAACAAGAACACCCCGCAAATGCCACTCGAGATGATCTTGATGTTCCATGTAGTCTGGGTTGGGCATCGTTGATTCTTCAAGAACCTTAAGGTATTCAAAGATTTCCACTACATACTCTGCCACCATAAGAGGATCATCATAGTCTTCGGCGTCCAGGTCCGCTACGCCCGCTTCGAAGGCTTGCTTGACATTGCCATGTTCCTGTTGAGCATCTTCGAGTACAAACTCTTCCTTTGTTTCCACAATGACACGGCTCTCAGTCTCTGTCACGGTAGTCTTTTTCTTTGTCGGCTCAATCTCGGGTTTAGGAGTGTCTTCTTTGCTTGACTGTTCGCTTCCAGCCGAACCTCTATGTCTCTTCTTTGTTGCCCCACCCATTACGCCAGACCCACTTGCGGGACGCTTGAGTTCAGCAGATCCAGTCTTCTTATTGTTGTCCTTTGCACCTAGGATTGAGCGTGTAGAAGTGGTACGAGATAGCTTCTGGATACCGGCGTTCTGAGTTGCTTTGGAGACAAGTCCGGCTTTCCCACTCAAAGTCTTCTTTCCATCTTTCGAGTCAACAACCTCGTTCTTAGTAACATTGCTCACGTCGCCCAATGCAGCGCGTTTCCGTTGCCCAGGCAAGGTATTCGTGGTGGAAAAATTAGTATTGGACTTCTTGGTTGTTAAAGCTTTCTTAACGATTCCGGCGGTCATGCTATCGGGCACGGCTAAAGCCGCAGCTTTAGCCCTCGTCAAACGTGTAGTGCCACTGTTTTCGTCATTCTCATTGTTGATAGCGCGCTGGCGCACTGTTCGAGCCTATCATACTCAATCAGTATTTGGAAGCTCTAGTACCGATTCTAGCCCTGCTGTAGAACAGTCCACGTCTAGGTGACGGTGACATACCGGTGGCATATTGCGTTCCCTAGGCTGTACAGCCTTGCGATGCAGTGTTTGCTTGAAGAGACAGCGTCAGGTTTGCTTCAAGGCTCGTTTACGACGTGTCGAAGGCCTATCTGTAATGGTGGGCTGGTTCGAAGTATGGGTTAGCTATGACTGTTGCGCACTTATCAGTGCCATGCTTACAATACAGGTAGACTGCTGTAGCTTGAAAACGTTGTATTGTTCCAATTGGAGACGGTGTAGGTAGCTTTGAGAGCAGGGTATTATGAACAAGACTTTTGTTTATATTGGTAACGAAACGCTTGAGGATCCAAATAAAAAGGATTGAGCCTTACACAAGCTTTGCCTGGTGATGCTTCTCACTCCCTGCAGTGTGAGGATGCTCGAAATATGTTGTGTGGTGGGGAAAGTTGGTGGTGGTTGTCAAGGTAAACAGGCAAAAATCACGTCTCAAAGCCCGTGTTGCTTGTTTGCCGCTAGAGAAGATTGGCGTTTATATCGTCAGTCAACGAAGTTCCGGATTTGCAATGTATGTAAAGTAATTACAGATCAATGCGGATTGCTTTGAAGAGCCGTGTACGTGCTGCTAGGAATTGTAGGGTATGATGTTGAGTATCATGAGCGCGATAATGTACGCAAAGTGCTGGAGAACGTTTCGCGAAATGGTCGTGCCTTCGGTGTGCATGGCAACAGGATGACTAACCATGGACAGGGATCTTACCGCGTACCCTACGCCATGAATGTCAAAATTGCCTGCCACTTGTACAATCAATATGTCTTGTTGAGCGCATGTAGACATAGATAAACTTAGTGAGTCTTGTATCTTTACATGCTGCAACCACGATTACTCCTCCGCCAGCCGTCACGGCAATGGCAATGTCTATGTTCCCTTTCTCGTCGATCATATGCAACCGAAGTAATACCTCCGCCGGACCCAGCAGCAGCCGTCCAGCAGAATATTGGGACCACCTACGATCCTGGGCAACTCGATAATGGACCGGCCTTTGCTTTAAGAAGTTATAAGCCCCGTACTCCTGGTGTACGACATCTCAAGCGGCCAATCAACGATCACTTGTGGAAAGGCCGACCACATCTTCCGTTGACATTTCCAAGAAGGGGAAACCATATAGGAGGACGCAAAAATTCAGGAAGGATAACCGTGAGGCATCGTGGTGGAGGCCACAAGCGGAGGATACGGACTGTCGACTTCGATCGAATGGAAAGCGGCCAGCACATTGTAGAGCGAATAGAGCACGATCCGGGACGAAGTGCTCACATCGCCTTGCTTACCAGTGGAGAGACTGGAGCCAAAAGTTACATCGTTGCACCACAGGGTATGAGAGCTGGTGAAAAGATCGAGAGCTATAGGAAAGGGATACCGCAAGCTCTGTTGGATAGTCTGGGCGGGGCAACAGATGCTGGAATGATAGCAGCAAAGATAGCATGGAGAGGGAATTGTTTACCACTTCATATGATACCCACAGGCACCATAGTCTATAATGTGGGTCTCAGGAAGGGGGGAAGAGCACAGCTATGCAGGAGCGCCGGCACGTTCGCAGTGGTGGTCAAAAAGAATGATGGGAACCATAAGACAGCAATGTATGTGGACGTTAGGCTGAAAAGCGGGGAGGTCCGCAGGATCCACAAAGATGCTTGTGCAACGATTGGAATTGCCAGTAATCTTAATTACAATCGTCGTCAGCTTGGTAAGGCAGGTAGGAGTAGGTGGTTGGGTATCCGACCTACTGTGAGAGGTCTGGCAATGAACGCAGCAGACCATCCTCACGGAGGAGGGCGTGGAAAATCCAAAGGGAATGTGCAACCAGTCAGCCCCTGGGGTCAATTGGTAAGTCTGCAAAGTCCTTTCCGACACCTCAAACCAGTTCTAACTTGTCTTCAGACGAAAGGTGGTTATAAGACGCGGAAGCGATCAAATATCAACCGAGCAGTGGTCACTCCTCGACCACGATCCTTGGGGAGGAAAGCGAATAAGGCAGCAAAGCGAAAGGCATAAAAATCTGGTGGTTTATGCTGCCTTATATATGAACGGTCACAACCGATTTAATCACCATCATCCAGTCCAGGATCCTGCACAACATAGTTTACTTCTACACACGCAGCTGCTAGTAAAAGGCCTACTGCATGTTCTCATCCCAGCAGTATGCCGTCGCAGAATTAGACGCCTTAGCATCCTTGTAGTGGTTTCTACCCAGGTACAGACGAATTGCCGATACACTAAACCATGCTATAGGTACCTTATCAAGGCAGGGTAGTCGGTTGCTATTGAACTGTGGTAATGAGCAACAGTGCTTCAAGAACGCCAGAGAGCTAAGAGAAAAATCAGCTGAAACTTTCATCCTTCAAGTCGTGGAGACAAACACTTTAGACTACGAGTAGTGTGATATAGTGACACGTATAAGGCTGATGATTCGCGAGTCGTTTGTGGAGGTTAAATGCGGCACCGGTTGCTGACTGAACTTCCACCGCTACTAGTGTATATCGTTGCCTTGTTAGACCGTCAAACTGGCAGGTCAAGAACCAGATATATCGTTTCTCCAAGACATGAGGCAGCCAATTCGCGAGGCATTAATATATTGATTAACATTCTACTTCCCATAATGTCTTCTGGTGACGCCATAACCGACGACGGCTACTTCAACGATCTCTCCAGGCAACCAAGTCTGCCCCAGAATGGATCAGACAGCCCTCCGGAGCGGAGCGCTACCACTATGAACGTCGAAGAAGGAGGAGCGCCAAGACAGAAGCGCGTTGCTTGTGTCATATGCAGGAAAAGAAAGCTCAAATGTGATGGAAGCAAGCCAAAATGCGGGACATGCGCAAGATTAGGACATTGTTGTGCGTATGATGAGGTACGGCGTAAGAGTGGACCCAAGAGAGGATATGTCAAAGAACTGGAGGCAAGATTAGGTTGGTATATTCGACAGGAGACCTGACACACTGGAGCTGATATGTGCTTCGTTCTCAGCGCAAGTTGAGACCCAGCTCAAGACCAAAGCTCCAAAGGCGCCTAATTCCGCCAAAGCAACACCACAGCCCAAGGCACCTGAGCAGTCTGCAGCCGCTCCCCTAGTATTTGAAAGATCAAACTCCATCGGCATTGATATCAACAGCCAAGAGACAATGGACGGAATCTTTAATTCAACGAGCAATACACAGGATATCTCACCAGTACCATGCACGATGGTGGATGTAAACCTAGGAATCGATGACCCGATGTCATGGGAAATGATTGGACTAGGACTCGAGGAGCCCTTGCCAACGCAGGAGGCTATCGACGATTTGTTAGTCGACGTATCATTCTACCTACTGCTGTACTAATATTTCGATAGACATCAACTATTTTTCCAAAAGGTACATCCTTCTATGCCCATGATTCACCAATATCGATATCTGGCGGCGATGAATTTGGCTCCTCATATGCGCCCAGCTGTCTGCCTCCGCTATGCCATGTGGTGTCTTGCCGCCGGCGCGTCCGATAAATACTTCAACCACCAAGATATCTTCTATCGACGAGCACGTAAATACGCTGACCTTGATGACATGAAAGGGCAGGGTGAGGCATCGGCTGATATTAGTCATGCACAGTGCTGGGGCCTGATATCTACGTATGAGTTCAAGATGATGTGCTTTCCTAGGGCTTGGACGAGCGTGGGGAAATCGGTTCGCCTAGCACAGATGCTGGGACTTCATCGAATAGACGGTGCTGGCGTGGATTTCAAGCAATGTCTGCCACCACCTCGTGATTGGACTGATCGCGAACAGCGAAGGAGAACTTGGTGGATGGCATATTGTATGGATCGATATGCCAGTGTTGGAACGGGTTGGCCAATGGTCATTGATGAAAAAGATGTAAGTCGCACGAAATTGGGTCACGACCGACTGGTGGTATAGGTTCGTACTGATTACTCGCTTCAGATAATGACCAATCTCCCTGCGACTGAAGAGGCATATGATAAGAGTATACCGCAGGAGACCCCTTCACTGGATAAAGTTAGGCGCTCAGAAGGGGCGGCGTCGCTCTCGCCTTTTGCAGGAGTGGTACTGATGGCCCACTTCTTCGGATGCAATCTCATACATCTCCAACGACCGGAACCTGATGAGCGGGATCACGACCTTCAAGGCGCATTTTGGAAACGTCATCGGAGTATGGACAATACGCTTCTAAACACTTCACTCAACCTTCCATTGCATCTCAGATTACCTGCTGGAATCCGAGATCCCAATACAGTGTTCCTCAATATGAATATTCACACATCTACGATATGCCTCCATCAAGCAGCCGTCTTTAAGGCAGAGAAAAATAATATGCCCAATAGTGTAATCGAGCAAAGCAGAACCCGCTGTCTTCTTGCTGCTAGCGAGATTACATCCGTTATGAGATTAATCAGCCATCTCGATGTTTCCGGAATGAATCCATTCATGGCGTTCTGCCTCTACATTGCAGCCCGCGTCTTTGTACACTTTTTGAAAAGCTCGCCGGATGACCAAGAAGTCTGTGCGTCGTTGCGATTTCTTCTTAATGCAATGAACGCCCTGAAGAGAACGCAGCCTATCACGGAATCATTTCTTATCCAACTGAACCTGGACATCGTCGGCAGTGGCCTAGGTGCCTTGCTGCAGAACCCAGAACTTTCGTCTTCACTACTGAACGATATGGTAAGTGCCCGTTTCCACGTATAACTTTCTCAGGTTTTGTTTCCAACAAGACCATTACTGATACACAAAAAGTCAAAACCACCTGTCGACAGCATATTCCAGGAAGCCAAATGCTCGCCGCTCTTCGGCGTCCAGGAAACTCCAAATACTCGTATAGTAGATCAAATGAATTATTTCACCACAAGCAAAAACGACATGTACGACTTCTTTCAGCCTCTTGATGGAGAAGCCCCCCGCGCAACACAGTATAGCCTACAAGACTTCAGCATCCCCACTCGGGAACAGCGGCAACCACGTAAAACATTACACCATGGGACAGCCGCCTTCCCTTCATACTCAAGTAGCAATCCCAGCCAAGGCTGGGCCGGTGGACAACAAGAAAGGTCATACGAAACTGCCAATTCCATCGACATGGAAATGTCTGACCATGCAAGTGGAGGACACCATTCCACTAGCCTCACACCATCCAATTCTCACCCCGCATCATCCACGACCTCGCACTCCTCCCCCTCTGACGGAGACCCAAACAGCGCGTACGAAAAATGGGCCTCCAAACCCAAGGGACCAGCGCCAAACATGCCCTACCTAGGTTATCCGCGTCCAAGCGCGACCCAACTCACATCCCCATCCGAGTCCGAAATCACAACGCCGCCGGTTGAAGCTCCAGGTGACCAGCAACATGACGATGGCAGCTTTACGATCACGGCTGGATGGCACCTGGAGAGTACGGGCGAAACGCCAAACCCCACGGCGGGAATGACGCCTCTTGGGGAGAGCGAATGGGCGCAGGTGCTCGGGGGGATGGGGTGGGATGGTGATGCTTTGGTAGCGGACGGGTTGGCTTGGGCGGCGACGACGGAGTCGATGACGTGATGATGAATCTCCGCGCTAATATACAGGAGATAGGATTTTGGAATATTCGACCAAATTATTTCGAGGATATGAGCCGGAACTTGATAATATTTCCGCAAGAGCTAGTATATATGGGCAATGGCATGCATACTCTGCAAGCGGTGGATCTGGGTAAAGGTTTGGCTAAGGGATTGGCATTATATGGAACCTTGTCAGCTATGATGACCTTTGCACATACTGTCCATTTTTAGTTTCCTTGCTGGCGTTTTCTCCTTCAGTACATCCTGGTTACGGGGAATTTTGGTGGCAGGTCTAACTTCCCTTATACAAACTCCACTACCAATGGCATATACGAGATGAATGTAGGAAGGGTCGAGGATATGAGAGGGGACAATTGAAATCGTCCATGGTAGATACCTGCGCGGCTCCTGTTTAATGGGAACTCAAATCGCTTTTGAACGGTCAATTCATCCCTTTTGGCCTTGATGGTCATCGCTGATGATCATGGAGCTTCGTACGCCTGCTCCTCCTTGCCTATCTAATCACGTCATCTATCGTGCCCACGTAACCGAATTCTCTGTATAAAAATTCATTAATGGACCGCTCTAAACCGACCAGATTTACGGTCGATGCATGTGCCATTCTTTTCACACCTCCCTACCCCTCCAACTTCTCCGGCAACAGGTTCCCCCTAACCCCGAACATCTTCCCCGTCACCCCCGCCGCAAACCCGTCCACCTGCCGCGCATACTGCTCCACCTGCCTCGAATTCAGCAGCACCTCCAGCCGATTCGGCTCCTGCGGCAGCTTAAACAGCCGCGTCCACTCGTCCTCTGGCAGCGGGGGCTGCTTGGCCAGCACGCGCGACTGGTTCTCGAGCTTGCGCTTTTGCTGCCAGGCGGTGATTTTGGTTTGTTCGCGGGCGAGCTGGCGCTGGTAGTATTGGTGGTTGTTGAGCTCGACATGGTGGGATTCGATGCTTTCGAGGAGGAGGTCGGCGGTTTTTTCGAGGAAAGGGTCGATGCTGAGGTCGAGGGAGTCGAAGTTGGGGTTGAGAGGGGCGGGGGTGGATATTAGGGTGGAGAGGGTAGGGGGAGAGTTTGAAGGAGGGGAGGGGGAGGAGGGGATTTGGTGGAGGAAAGAGGTGAGCAGGTGGGAATTGTGGATTTGGATGGGGAGTTCGAGGAGGATGTCTTGGTAGCGAAGATTGGATTTTGAGAGGCTGCGAGGATTAGAGCTGTGGAATATGGATAGAGAGGAGATGAAGGATTCGCAGACCTTTCTGTCGTAAATTTGCCTTCTTTGTAGGCGGCCATGAAGGAGGGGGATAGGCGGAAAGCACGGAGACTGAGACTGCCTTGCGAGCTTCGACTGACGTCGTGGACGATGGCGACTGTTCGTTCGTTCAACTCTTTCTGGTAGTAGAATTGATTTTCTATCATGTTCAGATTGACGAAGTTGCCTAGGTTTGCGCTGGTGTACCACCCGACATTATTTGCATCGACGTTGACCTCTCTTAGTTTCTTGATCATCTCTGTCTGATATGTCGCATTGGTCTTTGCCCGAGGAGCAGCGGCAGCAAGATTTGAGGCGGCATTGTTGTCATGATGTCCGTCTGTGGGCGGTAGATCCACTGTGGGGAAGGGGAAAGAGTTGGTGACTTGTAGTAATGACGATACGTCCATGCCCACGAGGAACCCAGTCGCCGTTGTCGGGAAAGTTTGCGAGCAGTGCTTTATTATCTTCATAACCACCTGTTTCTCTCTTAGCTTTATACTTGGCTGCAGTGATGATTATCCTACCAATGCCTCCACCTGGACCGTCTTGAGCGGGACTTCTTTCCTGCGAAGTATTAGGTTAATTGGTGGGGAAAAGGTAGATATTGCACATACAGTAATTCCGCCATGGTAGAAACAAACTGGTCACTGAGGTTGAAAGTCTGTGGTCCAAAAGTTGAACCTCTTACCTACTCGCCTGCGATTATATTCCTGTGACAGTGTGAACAGCAATTCATACGCTATCCCTATGAAGACTAGGGCTGGGAGCGGACAAATTCCGCAGCAGGGGGGTTCCCGCCAGAACTTCTTCAGTTGATGAGTGTAGAGTAGTAGTACTTTAGATTTTCTTCTCGGCGATGATAGCCTTCTGCGGCAGCACTCACCTAGGGGAAGAACGCTTCTCTATAGAGTCTGCTGTCGAACCTACAATGCCATGTCCGGTCCCCTTGTCTATCTCTCCTTACATGCTTGGCCCTTCTATTCAGCAAGGATAACCAGCTTGGACATCGGGGTTGGTTCTACATCTGCATTCTGAATACCTAGCCAGACGAAAGTCTTCTTCAACAAGATCTATGACTGGAAAGACGTGCTTTAGCCACTCTCTAGCAAAACGCTCCTCCCCAGCCTGGTTGACTAAAACCGGATTTTGGGGTACTAAAACCGTTGGGCATGCATGTACTCCGGACTTTAGCTACCGATACCCAAAGACTGGGGATATATGAACCGTACGATTCTCATTAGCACGGTATATACAGCAAGATGTTCTCCGATATTGTCATTCAAACCTTTGACGACCTCCAAGCGCCTCACCGACCCCTGAACAAACATAATGTTTACAAGGACAATACTTATCACAGGAGCCAACAGAGGCACGGGAAACCTCATTCTCGAGTATTCTCGTCAACTTGTCTGGCTGATATTCGGTTCAGACGTTGGTTACTTCATGCTCCAAGTCTCGGATACGCTCTCCATCAAACCACTATCTACCAGCCTCAAGGAAAGCAGAATCCGGAAAAGCAGCGGTCGTTGAACTGTGAAGGCTTGCATTTCAGGCGCTGGTTGATGTTGTTCAGCTGGAAGTCGCTAGCGATGAAAGCATCTAAGCCGCCAAGGAAGAAGTCCGTTCCAGGTGCGGACGACTTGATGTCTTTATATCTTTCCGGCTCCCAAGGCAGCTGCAACGCAATACCAACACTTCCGATGTCATTACCCTTCCAGATGGAAACCTACCGAATTCCTGAGACGAATCTAGCGCCACATTCAACACCAACCTCACATCGGTCGCCTCGGTAATATATACCCTCGATCCCCGCATCATGGGCATTTCTTCTGTTCCCGCATCAACTTTTCTTTTCCTCCACAGGAAGTTTCCCGCCTTCGCGAATGACATCTCACCAAATCACCAAAACGCTTTGAATGCGTCTTATACTAAATATGTTGAGATGGAGCCTACTGTGAGATTCAATAGTGCGAGTCCAGAGCATCGCCTAACCGCTTTGAATGGGTGGACGGACACTAAGGATCCGATATATGGGGCGAAGGTGGTTATCGAGCCTACGGTTGCAGAGAAGTAGAAGTATGAAATCGATGTTTTATTACATGTAAAGCTTTTTCTTGGTCTTTCGAGAATTAGAAGAAGCTTAATGTGTAAGTAAACATCTTGCATGCTTAGGTCACAATAAACTTGTGCTGACCGCAACCACTTCAGATATGTTCGACGAAACCACCTCAAAAATCTTCTTCCTTCCTCAACCATCAGTCCTTCAACCTATCCATAATTGTTCCGCCCCGTCTTACATCTTTTGCAATCTTGTACAGATCGCTTGTCGACCTAAACTCTACCAAATCGACTGTCCACGAAGAATGGGGTTTTAACGGACGGAAGAAGTTTCACCAGACGGAAGAGTTTTTACTAAACGGAAGGGGATGAGGAGTTCACCAATCAGGTGCCGTGGCAGGGGTGATTTGATGTAATGTTGACCTGTAAAATGAACACCATTTGGAAATGTTTATCGCTGCAGTCTGCAGGTAGCAAACAATGTAATCCGGCAAAGTATCCACGTGTCATAGAGCCAATTCGTCCTCTGGACTCCATTGCACAAAGACCCAGCATGCCCCAATATATATTCCGTACAGCCCTCCACTTCTCACAAACCTCCTACAAACCCCAGAATAGACACCCCACCCTTCCAACCCGCTCACAACTTCCACCCACGCCCCTTCCCCCCAAACAACCCCCTCACCGCCCCCTCGCCCTCCCTCCCCCTCACCCTCTCCACCTCCCTCTCCAACCCTTTCCTCATTCTCCCAACCAGCACCTCCGCATCCTCATCGTCCAAATCCTCCCTCTGCCCCTTCCCAAAAACCGTCCAGCTGCGCGCTTTCACCTCCGGCACATCGCCATTGCGCGGGATGATGTGGAAATGGACATGCGGCACCACTTGGGCGGCGCGGACGCCTGCCAGGTGATGGGTTAGTGTTGTTGTTGATTACAGAGCAAGGAGTGAACGGGGGAAGGGGGAGCGATATCACCGTTGTTTTGCACGACGTTCCAATCCCCGCCTGCGCCCTCGAAGCCCCCTCCCTCGCCGTCCGCGACAACACCACCAACAACCGCACGGCTCACAACCCCCAGCCAGGCCCCCAGCGCCCGACCTTCCTCCACCGTCACGTCGCTCAGTTTCTCCCTGTGCGCTCGCGTCGCCAGCAGCACGTGCCCGCGCGAAATGGGCGCGTGGTCGAGGAAGGCGAGGACGTGGCGGGTGGAGAGGAGGAGGTGGGATTTAGGTGGAGGGGTTGAGGATGGAGAGGGGGAGGGAGAGGTGGAGGGGAGGATAGAGCTGGGGGAGGGGGGAGGCGGGTTTGTGGAGGCGATGGCGCAGAAGGGGCAGGGGGAGGCGGGCGAAGTGGTATAGGGGGAGGAGGGGTGGGGGGTGGATGGGGGCATTGGGTTATGGGTTTTTGAGGGGAGGGTTAGGGAGGGAGGGAGGATTAGGGAGGTGAGTGAGTGTGGAGCTTTTGAAGGTGATGAAAAACGAACGGCGACGTCATCATCGGCGAAAATACGAAGGTTCGCCGATTCTTCGACTCCTTCTGAGATTTACTTTACTTGTTAGCTCTATTGACTTCGATTTTGACAGTCTTCATAGGGAGAATCCCCAACTTCAGACATCCAATTGAACTTCATACATATTTTCTTCGCTGGACAGAAATTTGGGATCGAAGTACAGAAAAATAGCTTGATTTGAACGCTCTTTCTCCGAATATTGATTTCTTCAACTAGGATGTGGAAGTAGAGAGTATGTGCGATGGTTGTTGAATGTCATATTCGCTCATTGGGTTAAGCAGTGGCGAAGGAAGAACCCCGTGAATCACAGGATCATGCATGACGTGTTCCTAGAGAGACACTCGCCTTCTAGAGTTCTGTTGCAAACTCCGTATAAGAAAGGAGCTTTTGAACGAGTCTGTATTTTATCACTGCTTGTAGAGTTTTATAGCTGTTGCTCTACTCTGGCGCCAGCTTCTCTAGAATCTTCCCATTCTTCAGTGGGTGCTTTGAACCCTTGGAAGTACTGTCGATGGGCCAGTCAGTATGTTTCCGCTCAAAAGCGGCATCATAGAACAGTACAGACCCGTTTCCTAAAGCTATTAAGATCATCCGCCGTGACTCCCTTGACCTCCTCCTTTCTCTGCCTTGATAGTGGGCTTCCGTTGGTTTCAGTATGCGGTAATCTTCGATAAGTAAGGAGTCTCCTCGACCCTGTTGTGTTCTCGCAGTCAGCGAATGGCGCTCAGTACTAGCAAGTCGTCCTTAACCTCACATTTGTTGAAAGCTTGTACACACACGCTGACGACCTCGAGGCAAGGATGCATTGGAATTCCAAGCTCAACTTGCTCATCGTTAGCCGTCGGCATCCACATTGAGATTCTTCCGCCGTCAACCAGTGAGCTTGCAGCAAAATCGAGGATGTCGTTCAGCATGGCTTCGAAGCTGTACGGACGTTTGGGTGGGATGTATTTGTCTTGCCTATTTCGTTTAGCGGAATTACTCATGAAAAAAGTGAGTTTTTGCTTACAGATGTGCTGCTTCTCCATCACGGTAAACGACTTGTTTGGCACTACAATCTCTACTCCCGAGTACCCTTAGGCCTTCTCGGACGCCATATGGTGGGTCACAGATGATGCCATCAAGCATCGTTCCCTTCCTTAGTGGACTGTGTGTTAGGTCCGAGATAAAGCCATCCAGGTATCTACTAGCTAATCCATACTGCTGAAAGTTGGTGAAAATGTTGAGACCATCTTTGCCTCTGAGCATACGAGCATCGATGTCTGAGCCCATGGATATAGCGCCGAAATGTGAGCAGGCAATGGGAAAGCTTCCTGTTCCAACGAATGGGTCATAGAAAAGCTTTCCTGGTGCTGCAAGTGTAATGTTGGCTGTAAGTAAAGCCAGCTCTGAATCCATGGACGTAGTACTTAGATATTTCCTTGTCTTAAGACTGTAATCGTAGGCTGCGTCTCTCTGGCCGTCTGCAATCCATCGACCAAAATGGATTCGTCGCGGAGGTTTTACTCCCCATTCAGAGTCCTCAAATATGCGAAAGACCTGTTCCGAATTGTGCATTTGAATCACGCCGTTGAAGCCAAGGAATTGAAACGAGTTGATGATTTCTTTCCGCTCGCTCATAGTTCTTTTCCCCTGAAATGTGTCGAAATCGATTCTGAACGAGGAAGAACTGTAATGGGCCCACTGCGAGGACATCCGACGACGAATATCCTCATGAAGCTCTTCGTAGTTTAAACCGCTACCCCATAGCTCGTAGATTCCTTTACTCAGGATACTCCGAGCTACGAGATCCCTGGCAGCGGCTTCATTGCGCAGTCGGACAATGCAGTAGGGCGACTGTCAGAATGTCAGGATTCTTGAACTCGTGATTTTAACTCGGGAAACAAGTAGAAGTATTGTTGCACACGTCTTTATAATGAACGAACGTACATACTCGCTGTAAACAAGAAACTCGACATTGATACCTGCAAGAGTAGCCAAAGCCTGGACTTCAGGCCTGCGAAAAGTCTCATGCATCTGCACGAAACGTATAAGATATTCCATATCTATCTCGGCACAAGGTTACAATATGGCGTGAGCGAATACCATATTTACCTTCTTCAGTCTGAACTTTACGTATTGGCATGTAGACGCTGAATCGGAAGTTTTTGGTACGAATGCTGGGGATAAATGGATCCATGAGTGCGCTTAGCGTAAGGCCAACAAATGTACGAACTTATGTGCATTTTTCTACTTATGTCAAACCTTCCGCGCACGAGAACCTAAGGATGTATTACAAGGCGTGAGAACCTTATCGTACATCTTCTATGAATTTACAAGAGCTTTAAAGCCAGCTCGCTATGCACAAACGCTTTCATCACCCTTTAGCCTGAGGGCATAGTATCTTGCAATAAAGCTTAAGGCAGGCCTCTGCCAGAGTTCACCGCATTCGCGAGTTGACTAGTGTCAGGTCGGTTCTCTAGGAGTACGATATCAGCACTTCACAATCAACAAAGAACACGCAGCTAATAGGCGACTTACCAGCATATCGTTCATAGCTATCCAGATATAGATCGTCCGTGCTAGTAGTAGCTTTGACGCTCTCGTTTCCTTCTATAGCATCGACCCATCTGGCCCATCGGCTCCTCTCTTCCGGCTGCGGCCACCCACGATAGGGGGCCAGTACCCTGCGCATTCTGATAATCCATGGTGCGAACTGTATATCCACGAAAGAGATATTGGTACCCAGAAAGAACGGACCTTGCGGATGTGCCGCATCTACAAGTTTGGCGATCTCGCTTCGCAATTCGGTGGCATATTCGACTTGCTTGTCCGGCTCTTGCGCCTGCAAATACCGGTAGAAGGCTGGGGTGATGTTGCGATTAACCTAGATTAGGTGTAAGCATACATAATCGTACAAAGGACATATTGAAGAGCAGTACATACATGATCTGACCATAGACGGCAATGAGCTCGGCCCTTAGGGTCTCCAGGTAACAAAGGGGTCCCCAGATTTAGGTCCTCCAGCTAGATCCGATCAGCCTCAGTGGTTTGAATTATATAAATTCAATCTTACATATTCCATCAGTACGGTGCTTTCATAACATCCCCAGTCACCGTGTCGAAGTGCTGGGACAAGTCCACGTGGGTTAACCTCCAAGAGCGAATCTGGCTTTTTGTATGGATCGACCTCTATGTACTGATAGCTGAGTCCCTTGGCCTCCATGGAGATCCATACTCGTTGCACAAATGGACTAGATTGGTTAAGAAATGTTAGCTCTGACCTTCGCCTGTCGCGTTTTGTGCGGTGCATGTCATTACATGATGGATCTTGGGTGAACACATAGGTACTTACCAAAAGCAGCCTCCGTAAAGCTTCAGCTCATGCTCTTTTGAATGCTTCTTTGCAGTGCTAAGGGCGGCGCCAGTAGCTTTCTTGTGGTAAGATTTCTGTTCAGTTTCCGATTTGTCAGCCATGGTCTGATGGCTCTAACAACAAGAGGTGAGTTCCGATTCAGAGTAGATGAGGTAAATAAGACAACGCGCAAGTAAATGGATCATCGAGATATGCCAAATACCATCACCGTAGTGATGACGCGCGATGTGCATACATGCATACAGTAGTCGGTTGCTGGTTGAAAACTCGCTTGTACATCGGCCGCAGCCGCTACAAGAATTCTCGCTCACCTGTGTTTTCCTCTTTACTCTCTCCTCCTTGAGAAAGTGTCGATAAATACTGTTCTTCTTTACGCGGTCACTTTCGTCGAGAGTATGCTTGTGTGGCCCTGCTGAACCATCCGCCTTGCCATTACCTCCGTTACCGTTTACTCTCTGTATCGTGTAATATCTATTACCATCGCTACCTGGTCTGTTTAATCGTAGTGTACCGTCACTAGCTAGCTGTGTCGACCCGAGTACGTCGAAAGGGCGCTGTGCCTGTTGAGTTGGCATCAAACTGCCTGGCTGCCCAGGCGCGAAGAAGTTGTTGCTGTCAGATTCATCTACGCCAGAACTACCGAATTCAGAGGCCATTGCTTGCCTAGCTCCAGGGAAGTATTCTGTGATCTTAACCTTGACATCACATAGGTCTCGCTCTCGAGCTTGCCGCTTGCGCTTCTTCTTATTTGGATCTTCCGATTTTGGTGTTCCAGGAGGACGTCCTTTTAGCCGGCAATCCCAGTAATGTGAGACGAACGGCTTGCGCTTATATTTCTGGGTTGAGCGATGGGAATAAATATTGTCCACATGGGGAAAATATGTCAGAAACCTGCACATGGACGGTCAACAAGAAGCAAACGACGGTGACGTTGAGCATTTCACAACTTACTCGTCCTCGGTCAGCGTGATAACTTCATCTACGTCGAAAAGACGTCTCCTCCATTCTTCAAGGTTTGGTGGATTCGGGATCATCTTCAAATTCTTGAAGTGTCCTTCGGTAGTCCCTCCGTCTTGTATCGCGATGGGTCGAAGATCAATTTCATTTTGCAGACGTCCCAGGGCTTCATGGTGGACCTGAGGCTGGCTGGGTACCTGGGGATGAGGTGTAAGGACACCGAACTGGCCCGGTCGATTAAATGCATGGTCGAGCTGGTCATTGTGTGGCACCTGTGAGTGAAGATCTTGGAACCGAGGTGGGGGAGGCCTTTGATCGTAGGGAGTGCGCTGTTGCAGTTGTTGGAGGTGATGTTGATTGTCGAGCTGGGCATTGAATTGAAAAGGGTCTGATGCATCAAGTTCGAGCTGTGATGCTAGGGTTTCATGACCGGGATGATGGAAGAGGTTACCGTTGTGAAGATGGACCTCCATCGCAGCTACTTGAAGCGGCGTTGGTTTGAGTCTAGGATTGAGAAAAGCGGCGAGAGGTCGTGATGCAGGCCCAAATAAGCGACTTTGGCTAACCGGAAAGCGCTTGGTGCGATCACTCATCTACAATAACGGTCCTCCACTCTTCATGTTCTTCACAAGGACTGACACAGGTTCTATTGCAAATCGCACATATGGAAGTACTCAATCTTAAAATCGCACCATTGAACCTTCACTTTGTCTTGGAGAATCTCCAGACTGCGACTTTTAGACACAGTCTGGGAGATGCTTCAGCATCTCACCAACCTGGGCTCTTATTTACTATTGCCAGCCCCGCCTGTCTGCTTAAGGTACCTACTCTAAGGCTGCATCTTGCAAGTGGACCAAGTGGACGGGGCTTGCCAAATAGAGTATGAACTACCGGCCTGCAAACTTGGCACCAAGACTCTTTTCTTACCGCGAAGCCATCTTCATGTCGCAATACAGTTCCAGCATCACGCAGGAACTTAGTCTTCTGCAGAGATGCTTAGTTGGACATGTTTCCCCCTCAAGCTAGGCCGCTACCGTCATACTGTGCTATCACCTGCATCTTGCATGATGGGCAGAAGAAAATCAATCCGAACATTCTCTCTGCAGTCTCTGGTGTTTTCTGCAATTCGTCCGCTTTTTCCCTTCAACCTCGTGCCAGAATTTTGCCATTTCCACGTCACGATACAGTCAGGGCAAGGTGGACCTTAGCGGAATCTGTACGCCTAAGATTGATAACAGGAAGAGCTATAAGAGATGTAATACCTCGCATGTGCTCTCTATATTGTTCTTCAAATCTATAATTGATAGAATCGTATTTGCAATTACAACTCGTCTAGTTATTGAAAGTCATGCTAGAAGAAACTTTAGGGCAGCCTTCGTCCGAATCATTTGCTTCCAAAGCTTGCCATACCATTATACGGCCACTGGATCTGGCTGCTTCGTCTCTACCGTCTCAGCGGTTGAGCAATTGCTACCACATTATAGCAATTTCTGGGGAAGAGGCGTTGCTCGTCAATTCTCCGTATACTTGCCACCCTCACCTCCTCCACCTCGAATCTGTTGGAAAACCGCAAAGACTCTTAGCTAAAGCATTGACAGTAATGGCACCAATTAGGGATGATTATGCTACTGCCCCATACATCGATGCTTTCAATTGGAGTTTGGTGGTCAGCGCCCTCAAATCTTTGGTTGGAGCCGAGAGCTATGCATGGAAGCATCAGTCATACTACATTGTCGTTTTTAGGTCTCAAGTGCCTCTATCGACTAATCGCTCACATCTTGCGGCGCTGGATAAAAGATCTCATGCTGAAGCTATGGCAAGTGGAGGTCTGTTGAAGTACTGGTTTGGAGCCCCTGATGTCAATGGAAGGAACATGGCCACTTGTAAGCCTCATAATCAAAGCGCGTATCTCAAGAGAAATTAGCTAAGCACCTTAGGCATATGGCGGGATCGCGGTGATGCTAAGCGTGGAAGCATTGGTCAGGGACACAAGGAAGCCATGAGAGCGACGATCAATATGTACAGTGAATGGAAGCTGGAGCGCCTTACACTAGAAATTGGGGCCAACGTGGAGAGCTGGACTGTTGTGGATTATGAAGAGTGATGTCCCGGAAATTTTACTTGAATTGGGCAAGGCGATCCGCAAGATAGGCCTTGCAGTGTCCTACATACTCTCTAGTGAGAGTAAAGGTTTCTTGACCTCGGACGGGAGATAGTTTTGTAACAGGGTTTGCTTTGGCTATAAAAATAGATACTCTTGGGAACGGCGATCTTTGTTCTGTCCTCGACAAAGACATCTCAAGAACCTATTCAAAACTCATTTTGCTAAGGTACGGTACCGTATCAAAATAATATGGCACGTGATTGCCGGTCTATCGATAAGGGTTAACCTAGCCTTACTAAGCTGACGTTTCGCGGTTAGGAAATACTCCGAAAATTCATGGTGAACACCCTACAGTCACCTTCTGTACAATCAAACCGACACTTCACCTCTCCTGCCATAAATTTCACCTCAACTTCACACTTCTTGAATATCAGATTCTAGTCTTTAATAGAAGCATCACCCCAAAGCCGCAATCATGAGCGGTGCACCAGCTCACAAGTCGAAAGTTTCGGACATTGTATGTAGAGCCTAGAGCCGCTTATAGTGAATGAAAACTGGGATAGCTAATTATTCTCCCCTCTCAGTCTCTGGCTGCTTTCGGGCGCCGTGAGATCGAACTCGCCGAGAATGAGATGCCTGGTCTGATGGCAACGAGAACAAAATATGCTCAAGATCAGCCTTTGAAGGGCGCACGTATTGCAGGATGCTTGCACATGAGTAAACATAACACTATGGTTTGGCTGTTCAATATTGACATACGAGTGCAGCAATTCAGACAGCTGTGCTTATTGAGACACTCACATCCTTGGGCGCCGAGGTTACATGGTCGAGTTGCAACATCTTCAGTACTCAAGATCACGCTGCAGCAGCAATTGCTGCTGCGGGAACTCCTGTGTATGTTTACTCGGGTATGAGATAATCAGCTGCCTACTGACAGGTTTCAGCTTTGCATGGAAAGGAGAGACAGAAGAAGAGTACCAATGGTGTCTCGAACAGCAGCTAGTTGCGTTCAAGGACGGCAAACACCTGAATCTGATTCTAGATGATGGTGGTGATCTCACCGCGTTGGTTCACACCAAGTACCCGGACATGCTCAAAGATTGCTACGGTGTCTCAGAGGAAACGACCACTGGGGTCCACCACCTATACCGAATGCTCAAGGGTGATAAATTGCTTATTCCAGCCGTCAATGTCAACGACTCGGTCACAAAATCAAAGTTTGACAACTTGTATGGTTGTAGGGAATCTCTCATTGATGGAATCAAACGTGCCACAGACGTTATGATTGCTGGAAAGGTTGCTGTTGTTGCTGGCTTCGGAGACGTCGGCAAAGGATGCGCACAGGCTCTACATAGCATGGGCGCCCGAGTCATTGTCACCGAAATCGATCCCATCAACGCTCTGCAAGCTGCTGTCTCCGGGTTCCAGGTTACTACAATGGAAGACGCTGCTCCACATGGCCAGATCTTCGTTACTACCACTGGGTGCCGTGACATCCTGACCGGTGCACACTTTGAGGTGATGAAGAACGATGCTGTCGTATGCAGTACGTAGTGAGAAAATTGGCCCCATGCAAACTTATTTGCTAACGTTTACATCAGATATTGGACATTTCGATATTGAAATCGACGTAGCCTGGTTGAAGGCTAACGCAAAGAGCGTCCAAAACATCAAGCCCCAAGTGGATCGCTACACAATGAAGAGCGGCCGCCATATCATCCTCCTCGCTGAAGGTCGTCTCGTCAACCTCGGATGCGCAACGGGCCATTCTTCATTCGTCATGTCATGTTCGTTCACCAACCAAGTCCTGGCCCAAATCATGCTGTTCAAGGCCGAAGATGAAGCCTTCGGCAAGAGATACATTGAATTTGGCAAGACAGAGAAGAGGAAGATTGGGGTCTACGTTCTGCCCAAGATCTTGGATGAGCAGGTCGCCCTGTTACATCTGGACCATGTCAATGCAAAGCTCTCGAAGTTGACGGAGACCCAAGCCGAGTACCTGAGTCTGCCAGTCGAGGGGCCATTCAAGTCAGATATGTAAGTCTTTCAATTACAAAAATCCACTTGTGCGAAAATCAATCTGCTGACTTGTCCCGCCCAGCTACCGCTACTAAAACCTCACCTCTCACATCATACCCATCAACGCCAAATGCCCATTCAACACGAGTTACGACGAGATGCCAACCAAAAAGCATATGTCCTTCAACGGTCATTTCCTGTTACTCAAAAACTTTGCAGGGAGTCATCTCAACAAATGACATGGCATTCTAGAGCTAGAGCGAGCGTTAGGCGTTAGGTTTTCTTGACACTTCAACCATTGTCAGATAGATATCCATGTGCTCTTTAGATCGAGGCAGCGGTTCAGCATTCAATCGATAAGATACATTTCATCACCGTAAATGTAGATGTCAGAACATTGTGGTCGTGTAACTGGTAAAGCATTTGAATAATTGCGTTGTGCTCCGAGGAACCCTCGGAAGCTCAAGAGTGACCTCCAAACGGTCTCTTTCCGCTCCAACAAAACCGATATAGGTATCTCAACCACCACTTACTCACATCCACTACCATGGATGCCTTGGCATCCTACATCACCGCCACCTCGGCCTGGTTCGCCCTCCAGGCCCTCCCTCTCCTCCTCTACCCCAGCTTGATCATCACTCTTCTCTCGCCCACAGCCCGCAACCCAACCGGTGCGTCGTCTCTCCACCAAAACCCCCCATGATCCACTTAGGCAGAAACCGAAGAGAAAAGACCAGAACTGATGCCTATGTTTCAAGCCACCCAGATCTAGAAATTTACTTCTGCCGCAGTCTAGCACTGACGCTCATCACCCTCGCCCTCCTCTCCCTCCTCCTCTCGGGACTGATCCCGCTTTCTTCCTCAGCATCACAAGGTACCCACCCCCGCAAGACCCTCATGCCCCCATACCCCCATACCCCCTTCCCCCCTTCCCCCCTTCCCCCCCCCCCCCAACAGGCAGACCAGGCTAACAACCCTCCCCACCAGAACCCACCCCCCCACCACCCCTCTACATCACCGCCTCCGTCACCCTAACAACGACCCTGCACATCGCCGCCGCTTTCTACGCTTACGCGAAGTATACCGCTACGGGCCAAACGGCGTTTGCGCTGGGGATGATGGGGAGTGGGGCGATGGCGTGTGTGGGGGGTTGGTGCTTGATGTTTGGGGGTGGGGGGAAGGTGAGGAGGAGTGGGTGGTTGACGAGGGGGCAGAAGAGGAGGAGGAGGTGAGTGTGGGTGGGGAAAGGGGAAGGGGGGAGGGGGGAGGGGTGAGGGAGGTGCGGGCTCCGAAGGGAAATGTTTGTGGTTAGGTATAGCACCGCTAGGACCAGCGTCATCCTCCCTCTCCAAATCAGTATATAGAAGTCGGATCCGTTTCCGGCAGCCTCCATATACGACATCGACCTGGTTGGCATACTTGGACATACGACCGGCGAACCGGACAACCTAGATTTGCCTACGGAGCTTTCAGGAGTGGGGGCCTTGCATGCTGCGGGGGTTGAGATTTTGATGTCTGGCAGGGTTTGGCACACGGGGGAGGCGTGGCATCTCTGATGGCTTGATGGTGGGTCATGGACATTGGAAAAACGCCCGAGGACGAAAGGGATGGGTGGGAAGTGCAAGAGGCTTGAAAAGTTCACATACCAGGATTTGGTGCTGCAGATAGAGATATATACAGTCATGAGCTTCCTGGTCAGTTTTCAGTCCTAATAACAGTGGACACGCTTGTTGTGGGTATCTTAAAAAGCAACTCCCTTCCCCTGTCCCACCTTCCCAGCCCATCCACACCCCAAATCACACCCCAACCCCATTCAAACCCCTCCAAAACGTCCCAAAGTTCCCCTCCCCGTCCTCCTCTCCCCCCTCCTCCATCACCGCAAACACAACCCCCTCCCACCACCCCCCGGCAAACTCCCCCTCCCCCAGCACTTCCATCCAGCACCCCACAACCTCCCCCCTCGGATTCCCAAACGCCCCGCATCCGAGCGCCCCCAGCACGAGCGTCTTATGCCCCTTGCGGCCCGCAATCCGCAGCACAACGCGCATGCGCGCTTTCATCGCGTCCCGGTCTTGCGCGTGTGCGTACTTTTCCCCGTCCAGGGTCAGCACAGGGTCGCGGATCGCGGCGACACTGACGACGCTGACGACGGGCAAGGAGGTCGGCGTTGCCAGATCGAGTAGTTTGTGGCCTTGCGCTAGGTTCTCGCGCATTACGACCACGGACGGCGAGTAGACGCCGCCGGCCTCGGGGATGGGGTAGAAGCGCTTTTTGAGCGTGAAGGAGAGGCTGCTGCGGTAGCAGAGGGATTCTTCCTGGGCCAGCGCGCCGCGCAGCCAGCCGCCGCCGGCGTGGTGGGCGTTGGCCATGTTGAGGATGAGGACGGGTTTCTGGCTCGAGGGCGTGGAGAGGGCGAGGGCGGCGTCGAGGGTGTCGGTGTTGAGGACGCGGATGGGCGAGGAGGGGAGGCGCGGGCAGTATTTCGGGTCCAAGGGGGGGAGGTTCTGGAGGAGTTGGCCGGCTGCGGGGGCGTGCGGTGTTGAAGCTAGGAGGCGCGGGAGGAGGGACTTTGTTTCTGCGGCTGTGGCGGCGAGGAGCATGCGGCGGGTTGAGGAGGGGGAAGTTGTAAGGCGTGGGGGGGAGCGAGAGATTTTGGATCGGCGCGTTGGGTGGAGGTCGAGGCTGGATGTTTTGGACGAGATAGTGGTGATGGAGGGGGTTTCTTCGCCCGGGGTGGTTGAGGAGGCGGGTGCTGGTTGGGGTTTTGTGAAGTAGGGCGAGGCATTATTGGTTACTTTCGTGGAGAAGAAGGCTGAGGTGAGTCTGCTTTGGACGAGTCGTTGCGCGCCTGGGTCTGGGTCTCTCCTAGACATTGTTGTCGAGGTTGATGTTCGAACGAGACAATTGGTTAAATTAGGAATAGTGCCGCATAGAGGCGAGCTCAACCCTAAGTCTAGGTCGAGCTTCTTCGAAGTGAGATTGTATCTCAATCGGGTGTAGGATTCTGGGACAATTACACAGGCATTGAATTGATTGGTCAAAGCTCAGGAAAGTAGGTGAGTATTGATATGCCATCACCTGCTACAAGGCAACACAAGCTTCATGTTGTCACTTCACTATGTATTACATGTCTCTCAGTTTGTGTCAATTGAGAACTACGTCTTCGTAAAGCGCTGATCAGGTGGCAATAGCCCTCAGGGTCGTCTCAGACTCCACACCACTCTCCTCCGCAGCTTCTGGCTGCGGTATCCTGTACCAAGGAGTAGCGCCCGACATGGGAAGCATTGGATGTGGTAAATCATCCTTCAACGCCATAACCTTGTCGTGGTCCTCGCCTTTGTCTACTGCAGTCGCAAGTTCTGCTTCCATCAGGTTCGCTAATACAAGCTCCTTTGCCTGCCATTCATCCTTTCTCTTGCCTTGGAGCGCTTCTATCTCGAGCCTGAGCTCTGATCCGTCTTCTTCTGCCCAATGCACTTGCCGCCGGAGGAGTTTGAACAAGTGATCGGGAGGCATTGAAAGCTCTTCTTCCGTGAAATGGACGTCTAGTGGGTACTCGAATGGTAATGGTGGTGGAGCCTCGGGGTCGATGTCCGTAGTGCTGTAGATTGTTGCATCATCATCGACGTCTCCGTCTCCGTTGCCTTGTTCATCGTTCGGAGGCCTCGAGTTGACGATCAGCTTCAGCCGTTGGGGTTTGACCTGGGCTGCGGAGTGATTCCTTGGGATCGGATCCGAAGGCCGCAGAGCTTCTGTCTCGTGTACAGTACGCATGTGTTTCGCAAGTGCATCTGAACGTGTAAACGATCTATCACATTCTAAAACAAATTTAGCATTGAACCAACCGACCCCCATAGGTGGACCAAATCACCTGGTAAAGCGCAATAGAACGGCTTCTCTCTAGTGTGACTCCTCATGTGTGCTCTCAAAGCATATCCACTCGCATGGTGCATGCCTATTCGAGAACACCCTTCCCATTCGCAAGCATATCTCTTTTGCTTTACCCCGATATGAACATCATGCAAGTGTTGAACCAGAACATCCATATTGCCTACATCCCCAATTGGGCAATCGAGCCATCTGCAGACAGTAACTTGTTCATGGGTCACTGGATCATCGTCCTGCGTCTGGGGCATTCCAGGCGCTAGGGGTGATCCAGGTACATCGCCAGAAGTGTCAGACGAGATGTCCCCGATATCCTCTGGCGGCTCAGGATGGGAAGCAGGCGTTGATCGGTAAGAATGCGGGCCAGTGCGCTGTCTCTTTGATGGAGGCATCAGACGGGTATCATCATGATCTGGAAGAGCATCTAAGCTTTGGTCTCGTTCTTCGGTTTTGACGTCGTCGGCGAATTCGCTCGAAGCGTGGGAGGAGAGCGGGGATCCTGGTGGAGAGTCCATGGTGGTGTGAGGTGACGACGCTTAGGCTGACGGTGGTGTCCCTTATTCACTGTTCGTGAAGTGATGTCTCAACTCTCAAGCTCTCTGTCTGATATGATAATCGACAAGGCCAATCGGGGCATTCGGGCCGTCTCTGCCTAGCCTCAATGCCCCCTGTCGGCATCTCCATGTTCATGTTCATGTTCATCTCATTTTCACAACGCTTTGACGAATCACCTCAATGATGTCTACTGGGTTCGAAAAAGACGTCGATGCATATTATCATGACAAAGAATCGTATACCAAACTTCTATTCGACCCTTCAACACGTAACATACCCGACGTCGACGAGAAGAAAAAAGTCAATTCTATCAACGAATGGGAGGGCTCCAGATCCTGGTTTCAAAGACAGAAACCGGAGCCTGCTCCGCCGACATCCAAGGCAGATTTCGAGGCCCTATTCGATGGAAAAAGCGTCGCCGAGATACAGTCAGGTGTGGAGTCAATGCATAAGGAAAACCCTACGGGGAAAAAGACAATGCCGACTTTGACGAAGAGATGAACGTCCCGCTGGAAATGCCAGGTGGGAATCGGAACGTTACTACAGCCAGTTGTTCGCAGGTCTAAGGGCCATTGAATCTACGGGTCTTCCCCGGCGATCGCCAAACGCTTCCGCAGACATTCATATCTTCCTACCATTTCTTCGCCGTTCTAATACACTCCAAACTCTTAGAAGCCCGGGCTATAGAACTCAGTGGTTGGTGAGATATCAATATCCATTTCTCACCCCCCACAAACCTTCCACGTATGATGAACAAGCTTAAGAATTCTGCAATGCGGACGGTTCCATCTCATCTGAGCATGAAGCCGCAAGTCGACACACTTAAACCTACACTTGATCTGACACCTAGTCATTTTCCCAAATTCTCAAAAGCCATGCTTCAATCCCAGACCTTGGTCTATACAACCATTGACTGACTCTGAATCGGACAGAACAATCAGTCAGATGTGTCACCTTCTGCTACACACGCCTCTTCCTCCGTCAGCCGCTAGCCGCTAAACCTCCCTCTCACCACCAAATTCATAGTATACCGCTGCCCGCTTTTGGGTCATCGAAAGGCACCGAGTTGGCGGCGCCCGTCATGGCATTGGCAAATCATCTTGCAACCACCTATCTGCCGGCGGAACCTCCGCGGAGAAGAACGTCGTCTCCTCTACATGTCAAACCTCCATCCACGCAACTCGTTCTCAGCTGCGCTCGCCCGTCTACACCCTGTAGGCGGGCTAGCAGGGTATAGTTCAGACTATATCACAGTACCAACGTTGTCTTTATAGGGATCAGACACTTCAAATCCGGCAGCTATAAGGTTTTACTCTCTTTAATGTACGGGTACGAGTCCGTTGTGCGAGAAAGCACTTGGGGGAAGAAGAGTCAGAGGCGACAGGAGGTTGGAAGGGAGGAAGAGAACTTGGTCATTTCGGAGGGCTATCGCCGCCAATAAAGCCCGGCCAATTTAAGACACCAGACCGAGCAATATTTTACCATTCCTCCTCCCTCTATCACGCTTTGAAAAACTCTCGAGCAAGATCCATTCCAGCCATCGCTAACCGGGCCAGCAACCTCATCTCCCTTATGCCGCTTATAAGTAGTAATGGTACAAGCATCGAATGCCAGCTGCTCAACTAACCCCCGTATTCCATCAACGCCAGTCTCGCTAAAATGAGCACCGCTATCACCACCACCCCAAACGCCCATATCCATGCACTCGCACCTCGTTCCCGAGGCAACTCATCCATTTTCCCCACCCCCGGCCGCCGCCTTCTTCACCGGCAACGCCGGAACCTTGAACCCACCATTCTCCCCTCCACCCCCACCACTCCCCCCACCTCCCCCTCCAACCTGCGTAAATGTCCCGCCCTTAAACCACCGATCCGCCTCCTCCTCTCTCCTCCTCCGCATGTCGGCCTGCCGTTTCGGATCCACGAGCTCCAGCCCCTGCACCGGCGTGAAACTGACCGAACTCGCCGTGCCACTCGTGCCGACGCCTGAGGCTCGGAGCCCGTGCTGCCCGAGTACGGTTGCGTTACCCCCACCGGCTGCGGAACCGAAGCCGCGGAATGAGGAGGCGGTGCCGCCGAGAGAGGACGCGGTACCGCCGCCGAGACCCCAGCCCTTGTTGTTTTTCGAGAGCTTGGCTTTGGTGCGCTGGTCGATCTGCTGGCTGCGGATGCGGCCGTCGTTCGCGGCGCCGATCATGCCGAGGCCCTTTGTGGAGGAGCCGGTGCCGTAGCCGACTTCTTTCTCTTCTTTGCCAAAGGCCATGCGGTTCTGCGCTTTGCGGAGGTCCGTCATCGCGGTTGCTTCTTTGGCCTTGCGGGCGCGTCGGCCGCCACGTTTGCGGGAGGGTTTATCGTCTGGCGCGGGAAGGGCGCGGGGACCTTTGTTGGGCGGGGGTTCGGTGAGTTTCTCGAGGCGGTCGAGGCAGTCTTGTTTGAGCTGTTGGCCGTTGGAGCCATCCAGGCTGGAGTGCACACGGTCGACGCGGGCGGCGAGGACGACTTTTGCGGCGACGATGCGCATGGCTTGGCGTTTGAGGTCATTGGGGATGCCTTTGATGATGGGGGAGTGGTAGAGGAAGCCTTGTTGGCGGACGCCGACATTAGTGGCGAAGCCGGTTTGGGATTGTTTTTTGGAGCCCAGGGGAGGAAGATTGCAGGAGGGAGTTTTTGCGAGGCCGGTGAGACCGCCAGCAAAGTTGAGGAGTTGGGCGGCGGTGAGGGAGCCGATTAGGGCTGTAAGGTTTGGGGCGAAGAGGTTCATCCGTGATTGGACGTATTCGGTCAAGATCCTCTTGGCTTTGTCAAGTGACAGAGTCATTTCGCATGCTCGCATAACAGTCTGTAGTTCCTTTTCGCTCATTTCACGTCCTCTTGAAGTAGTTGCTTCAACGGTCACAACCATAAGAGAGGGCCCATCAAGAATTGACTTCAACGGTGCTCCCACAAGGTTATCAGTCTTCTGCGCCATCTCTTTGATATTGTCCATTGGTCCATTTCCTATGATCGCCACCGACTTTGCATAGTCGAGAGGATTTGTGACGAGGGTCTCCAGCTCAGGAAATCGGGTTGAGTAGTGGTCTCGAATAAACTTATGCACCAGGATGATTTCATTATCGATTGACGTTGAAAGGGTGTTCGACTGTGTGAGGAGATGGTACTCGGGGTTATCTTCGATAGACCCAATAAAAGACGTTTGCTTCTCAGGTGGGAGTGCTTGATACTCTGCGATTTTCTGGAGACGACGAATAACGTCAGGGCTGTGTTCACAGGAGATGTAAATCTTGCTTTTTATAGAGATGGCAAAGGGAACAGAAAGACATGACCTACCTCAAGAACTGGCTCCAGCGTCTTCATGAGACCTGCGACATTCCGCACGTCGTTCACTCCACCAAGCTGCATTTTCTCAACCTTTGCCTTGGCTTCTTCTTCATCCTCTGGCGCGTCCCGTCCAGCCATGCCTTCATCAGCCATCTCATCATCCTCGTCCTCATCTTCCTCGTCCACATCCATCACCCCGCCATTTGTAGAAGCTGAGGGTTGGCCATTGTGCAAGCCTGCTTCAGGCGGACTTGCGGTATGCTGTAAGAATCCATTTTGCTGCTCGTTCTCACCCTCTGATGCGGAGTCCTCAAAGTCATTGAGCAGCTCATCGGCTAAAGTAGACATCTCGGCCCGGATTCTTGTTAAAGAATGAAAAAGTAAAACCTCTACATATCTTTCTCGACCCAGTAAGGTACCAAACAATTCCTCGGCTAGTAAGCGTCAGCCTTATCGCTATCGGAAAGAGCAGGCCTGCAGGACAGCCTCGTTGGGTCCAGCCGAAGCTTGAAGTCAATTCAGTTTTACAAGGTGCGGTGCAGCAGACATAGTGATAGACATACAAATCGGTGTTTGATACTAAAGTAATCAGACTTCAGCAGTGCTATGAACACAACATTCTTCAGCTAAGTGACACCGGAGTAGATTCGACAACCTCTTCATTGATGCTCTTGATGCTCTGATACCTAGTACATCTAAAATACAGCTCAGCATCTCGAACATCTACCCAGATGCTTTCCTGTACTTTTTCCTCCCTCCACCAGAACCAACCGATGCCATCTCATCCCCAATCCGACCATCGTAATCTCTCGTGGTATAAATAGGAGCTTCCCTCAGCCCGAAACAAAGACACCATAATGCTGATTAAGCCGCAATCAATAACTTGCCTGTAATGATCGTACAGAAACGAAAGGATGGTATCCCCGCTGATTTGGGAATCCTGTTGATGCTCCAGTTCGCCATGCAAAAAAGTACAGATGAAATTACTCCTTTCAAGGAATATTACAAGAACCCAATCACTTTCCAAGGTTCAACCAACTCATGTCTTCTGTTTGAGCCCCACCCCTACCGCGAGGACCGATCTCTTCAGGCCTCCTTGGAAAGATTCTGACTTCCGAAGTCCCAGTTGCAGGTAATGCTCTCCTATTCCCCGGCTCCGGTAGCTCTCTGTCTGGAGCACCAGTGGCCCCAAGATCTCTGCTCGCCGAGTTTGGTATCCATCTGCCGCCCTCAACTTGACTATTCCTGAGAGAGTTGCCGCCGCTTGGAACGCGAGGGAAGTTGGGTATGCGCACCCTTTCACCAGGGTGAGGGTAGATCACACTGTCTGCATAAACGCTGCTGATTGGCCTTTCTTCCCATGCGCTTCCTCGCTCTACTGGCGTCCATGATGCAGTACCCTCATGGTCTTGCCCCTGGGATGAGTTCTGGCGATAATCGTCTTCTTCATCGATATCGGAGACAGCAGACGAAGGTGAGGATGGTTCGTGGCCTGGCCCTCCAGAAGATATTGCAAGACCGGGTAAGGGAAGACCTGATGTAGGGCTTACGATATGGGTGTTTGGTGCATAGGGTTGGCTCGCAGGGATGTTGAGTGGCTGAACTTCTGCCGATTCGTGCGGATGAGAAGATGTCACGCGAGAAGATTCATAGTCTGACAAGCTTTGAGACGTGTACGTGGTTCGTCGAGAGCCAGAGTCATGGCGTACGGCACCCGGAGGTACAGTGCCCAGGTTTGTAGAGCTATTGTTGAAGTACTTACTCCATCCCGTTTCCGTTGTCCTAGCTTCTGTCCTTGGTTCAGGGGATGCGAGAGGGTTTCCGCTTGCTTCGCCCGGATAAGTAGTCACGATGGGATGAGAGATTAGAGGCGGTGAGGGTGCAAGGGGCGATCTCGTACGGCTAAAGAATGATTTGGAACTTCCATCACTATCGCCTGGTTTGTGAAGAAACCCTCGCTTAGAGTGTTGTGAGTCGCTTCTAGTACCACCGGACATGATGGCAATGGAAGTGTTCGAGTGGCCGGAGTAATCTCTCCTATGACGGCTAGCTAATGAGCCACCTGCTTCCTTCATGAAATCTGCACCTTGGTCGGCAAAGTCCATTTCATGTTTGCTGTCCAAATCAAAGTCCCTCGTGCGACGTCCGATATTACTCTTCCGTCGACGGATGCACCGTATGATAAGTAGAGCAAGAATTAGAAGAGCTGCAGTGCCCAACACGGCACCTAGTGTTGCACCAAGGACGGTAAGATCGTGGCGCCTTGTGGGTGTAGAACCAGACGAAGCAGATGATGATGATGTGGAGGACGGCGACGGCTGTCCTGTTGAACTCGCGGTGGTAGATGTAAGCGAAAAAGTAGGAGTCGAGCTATGGGTTTCGATAGGGGGTTGTGGGTTGGCTGTCGAGCCACCGAAAAATGCAATCGGGTCGATCCATTGGTTTGCGGTCTGATTAAACAAAGCTACCGGATTTCCAGGATTTCCACCAGATGTGACTACCAAGCCAGTGGGATCTTGCGCAAGGGAAAATCGATTGCGAACATCCTGGGGTGCGAGCGTACTATTATAAGCAGGCCTGTCTGCTAACGTTGTATCTCTTTTTCGCCGTTTCGTTGGTGGCTGCCTTGATTCTGAAGACGAAGACGGTGTGTTTGATGTTTGCGACTGGTGGGCCGATCCAGTATTGGCGTCTTGCAGTAGAAGTGTAGAGATCTGGTTTGGTGATACGCTTGTGTCGAACATTTCCAAGACTTTGCTCCCATCACTCCCAGACTCAATGACCGCTTGAACCTTACTCGAATCTTTCAGACCATCCGACAGGCTAACCTTAAGCTGCTGCCAGCGATCATCAGGACCGAAGGTAAATAGCTTCTTGTTGTTAGTGTCACCCCCCAGCATCAAAGCATGACTTGAGTTCCACGGCATCATTAAAGGGTTTGTTACTGGTGGCGCATCTGAGCTGAATGCTGTGACGTTGAAAGGAAAGCTCGTCGATATTAGAAAGGTTTGCGAGGATGGTTCGAAGTTACCGTCTTGCGACCCAGCATAGATGAGTATCGAAGATGATGTGTTCAGAAAGGTTGATCCATGGTATCGTCTATTATTCGTAACGTTTACTGCAGGCGCGCATTCTTCCCACTTTTGCTGTCCAAAGGCAAATCGCTGAAGGCCGGAGTAAACCGTGGTCGACGAATTTGTTACCCCTCCTACAATGTATAAAGAATCTTGACCATTGGTAGACCCTTGAACGCAGGTTGAGCCATTCGTAGCGATACCCATGGGCAACCGTGACCACTGCGCCCCGTCTTCAAGGGCCAGCGACTGGAAAGCATCTACCTGGTATGTATAGAGGGTGTTGTTGTAGATTACCGAGCAGTGGTTCCTGAGCTCCACTGGTGGAGTCGGTGCCGACATTGCTGACGGCGTTGGTGGTACAAACTTTGAGGAGTGGAGGTTGTTTATGTTGTTGTTGTTGTCGTCGGCGAGAAGCCGCCACTTATTGGTGTGTCCAGTGAATGATCAGTAGCAAACAATTATCGCATGGCGATAACGGCTCGGTGCTGCGAGGTGTCTCCTCCTGCGACCCCGAAGTGGCCAATTTTCCCCTTCTCTTTCTCCTGCCCCTGACCTATTTGCGCCGTTTTGACCCTGATAGTCGACCATACATATCAACAAGACCCCTATACCGCAATTTGAATAGATTCGACTTTCCGAAGTTGCGTGTGAAGACTGAGCTGATGGTCTGATGGTGGTGTGAGGGGTGAAAGCGAGAGAATCCGGGTAAGATAATCTGTCTGAAGGTGAAACGCTCTCCGTGGAGTCGATGCGCAGGCTAGTCTGGCAGATGGATCAAGCGAAAAGAAGCAAGGAGGCTTAGGCCTTGTGGATGACAATGCACGCAATGAATTGATTGTTATGCAGCAGTGAGTCCTATCATTGGTTCAATCAAGTGGTTGCACGCAACGGGCCGATGTGGAGAGAGCAGAAGAGAAGAGTAAGGTAGTGGTGCAGAGGGGAAAAGGGTATCGATAATTAATCGTTGTGGTGGTGTTGATGGCCCTGGGTGGTTGGCCCGCGTCGGGTTCGGTTTCTTTCGAACGCTGAATGGCCCGAGGACAAGGGATGATTGGATCTACGACCGACATGGCCACTAGAATCAAGAAGAATTTCACAATCACGGGAAGTCGATCGACCCCATCAGTCGAGAGATCCTACTCAAGTCTCAGACAGTCCGACTTCCCTCCACGCTCCATAGGCTTCCCCGAGATCTATTTACACACTGCGGACGCCCCCCCGTCGGAGTCGAGTCTTACCTCAGGCTGATTCTTCATGTCAGGCAACCCAAGCTGAGTAGGACACGGCTATTCTTGTCGATGCATAAGACCAACCGTTCTCGTCAAACGACGCTCTCTCCAGCGTTGAGCCAAGCATCTCGTCCACCAGTCAGCCTATGACGATGTTGGCTTTGCGAGGGACACGAGATTCAATAAAGTAAGTTCCATAGCCACACACACAGCGCCGTCAGCAAGCGAGCGATGCAAGTTACGCTAAAGTGACACAGCTGCCTCTTTGTTTCGACCACGTTTACCACATGACGAGCGTTGGAGGCCTGTTGGTGATCGCCGAAGGTCACTCACGGATTGCTCCGAGGTGTTGCATACGCCGTATGCTAAGGATGCTACTCGCAATAGCGAGAGGCGAAGCCAGTAGTTCATTCGGAGGATCGGTCTACCAGCTCTAAAGGGGAGCGATGATCGGATAACGTGGAGTTGGAGTGTGGAGATCCTCGTGGCTCCCTTGTCGACGATACTTTAACGGTCCGTGGCGCGGAGGCCATGCGAATCTCGACCTCTCCATGACACATTCGGATTCATTTATATAGGCGCTGGCTGACTGGCAGAGAGGGTACGGAGTATATGAATACATTATGTAGACAGCGCAAGGCCCGTACGGGGGTGGTCGGGTCCAGCATGGTCAACTATGAAGATTAATCAGTAATCGATCGATGGTGATGAATTTTGTATACTGATAAAATGCGAGATGGGGGGGGTGGAGAGTGAAGATTTGAGCGCTTCAGGAAGCCGAGATGCAGGGTTCACGACGGCGCCGACCGTAGCTCGAGCGATAGCACTTGCATAAGCCTGTCGCACCATGCAAGAAACAACTCAACAGGGAAAAGTCGGGACACCCACCCGGGGCCACCCCTCGCGATTCCATGCGCAGGAACCAGCACTAGAACATGTACTAGTAGTACCTACCTTAAGGCAATAATACATAATACACAGACTAACACTGTAATGATTACCTAAGGCCATGCTAGAGGAAAGACAGGCTGCTTTCTCGCGCTGCTTTGAGCCTTCTCTTACCAAAACCCCCAATCGGTCATTTGGGCGCTTGACTTTGTTCTCTACTGTAGCTTGGGATGGCATCCCTATGGGGGGTATGAGGGCATGTTCGTCTTATACAACCATTTGTTGTTTTGCAGGATAAATTGATTTTGCCGGTAAAAAGAATTCTACTTACAGAGCTGTGTTTTCTGCTACGCGAAATGGATTACGGTGTGTGGCCATGGCAGTGGCACAGTCTGCAAACTCCGCCCCCAAAAAGTCCGCCTCGAAAGTTTGGGATGCGAGAGTTGTAGTAAGCCGAAAGGAGAAGCTGGGCATGATATTGTAAGCATGTTCTGTTGGTTCTGAACCAGCGTCGCTCCCACTATTCGACGATAGTGAGCCGATTTGACCTTTCTCCCCAATCCAGATCTGGCAAACGTACACCAGCTTTTGCAAGTCCAGAAAACGTAATAAGTCCTCATTAATTGTTGTCAGATCAGTCACTGAAGCGATATTCATCCCGCGTATGCTCGTGGAACTCGGTCGACAACACTGCCCACCTATGGAATGGGTACGGAAAACCTTCCATAACAATAACCGGATGAGGTCAATTGGTAGACCCTTCCGGACCGGCACACAGATCCATTGACCAATAACGAGCCACTATCATATTATTTGTGGTGTTGGTCGACCATCTCTGTAATGCCTGGGTTGAGGCCTGGTAATGTTCACGTGCACTACCTCTTCGGCTTCTTGTTCATTCTGATCCAATTCTAGAGCTAGAAAAGTTGACAACTGCTCTGTTCTTCTAATAATACCGACGCTACGTTAGTCGGCCAAATCTCGGCCTCTGGTGGACCTGGGTCTGTAGGCTTCATCACCAATGCTACGTCCTTCCAAACGCTAACATTCGTCGGGCGTATCATTGCTACCTTTATAAAAGGAACCGTATTGTGCCGAAAGCATTGCGTGCCGTAACTGGTCACTGCATCCATGTATTCCTTTGAATACTTCTCTGGATTTCTGGTCTAGGTGCTGCATGATTTTTTCTCTCCCTCTTCATATGTATACCTTCTTGTTGACGCAATAAAAAAATTCTTGCAGTATCACAGAAATATTACCTAAAATGTACGTCTGTTCTGCATTGAAAGCCGCAAAAGATCCCGTCCATTCTCGAGGGCATTACAACATGGTGTCCTAGAAGCGAGTATTTATCCGGATCTTTTACACCTCGAGTGTTTCATCGAGGCCGCGAATGCGGCATGCATCTTGCAGCATTGGAGATCTCAAGATGAACGAGCCGTGCAGAAACCTAACCAGATCCATCAGGACGAACAGAATGGCAGCTGGGTAGGCTTCGATGACGGTGCAGAGCTAATGCGCATACGAGTAAGAGCTAAACCTAAGTAAACAATGCTTTTCATCCCAAGTAATCGCTACTGACATTGGCAATTCGCTTGGTGGTTCGGTAGGAAAGATTAAAATATTTAAAATATTTTTCAATTATGTAGAGAGTAGAGGGAAATCAACGAGATATCCTCGACGAATGGGACAAGAAGATAGAAGACTCTATACTCCGTAAGGTTTGCTCATCCAAGTATTCTCTCCCATGGGATGCGGTGACAGATCAGCAACGTCGCATGCAAACCTATATCACTCGACGTTGAGAGTAATGTCCCCGGAGCTATGACAGCCATATAGGAATACATACTCCGTAACTTAGCATAGGATACTGGTACAGATCTTGCAGTGTAGTGGCCCGGAAACCTTCAACCCTAAGGTACTGATGCACCATTCAATAATGACTTGATGCTTCGAGGCGACTATCGTAGGTATGGGCTGCGAAGCGCTACAGTAGTTTGTACTGTATTTTATCGCTAGACTATAGCCTATAGGTACTTATCGATAAGGCTTCACCAAGACTTCAAGCAACCAAATCTCTTCTGTATATGCGACTAATCGATGTCGTATACAAACCCAATGCACGAGTACTGCTCCCAACCATTCGATGCCAGCACGCCTCCACCGCCCCCGCCGAAACCTAGCCGCAACACCACCACTCCACAAGAAAGCTATGGCGGTCCAACCCCCCACAACGCCCCACCTCGACCGCCTCCGCCGAACGAAAACACCCCCCACCCTACTCATTCACAGTCTCATCTTCAATCTCCCCATCCTCTTCCTCCCTCCGCCTCAGACCATTGGCTCCCACCCGTCCTCCTCGATAAACCGTACGCCTCCCCCCTACCCTCCCTCCATTCAATAGCTCACTAGTCCTCAATCCCACAGAACCACTGCCCTGCAACCCGTCCTCACCAGTACCCCCCTCCTAACAGCCCTTTCCTACACTCATCCCTCCCTCACCCCCTCCCCGCTCCCACCCCATCTCGCGCACACCTCCTCCCTAGCCTCCCACCTCTCCACCCGCCACGCCCACCTCCTCTCCCTCCGCCACCAGACCCAAACCCACCTCCTCCAGCTCCGAGCCCTAGAGCATCAATGGCGCTCCAAGCAATCCCTCATGGACGAGCAGCTCGAGCCCTGGTCGGCGAAGAGCCTGTACCAGCGATTGATCAAGGCCGAAAAGGAGGGAGAGGAGATCAGCAAGGCGATGGAGGAGAGTTGGATGGATGGGAGCGACGGGGATGTGGAGGGGTTCTTGAGGAGGTATAGGGAGGGGAGGAAGGCGGTGGCGCGGAGGAGGGAGATGAGGGAGAGGTGGGATGAAGGGAGGGTTGGGGGATGGCGCTGATGAGTCTGGAAGCAAGAACGCATTGCCTTGAGCTCTTCCATCTCGAAACCTGATAATGCCGTCATCGGGCAACTTTCTGCCTTCGTGGCCAACAACCAGCCACAGCATAGGCGAACCTTCGTACCAAAAGCCGTGGCAGTGGAAGTTTCAGCGATCCTTCATGATCCATCACGCTATCGATGGAAAGCCACACCATCCACAGCACTATTGGCGGAACGCCGCATCATCACAAGTTCACTGAACTGCAGTTATCGACACCATCCCTAAATCCCCTACTCTGCACGCCATCGCATTCAAAACCAAGCAGGATCGCTCCAGCTCTGGCCAACGTTCCAGTACGGCGACTCTGTTGATGCGTGGTGAGAATCATGGGGATATGGGATGGAGTGCAAGTGTGATGATTGGGTAGGTTATCTGGAGCCCTGAGGGCGAGGGACAAGGAACTGGGGGGGAGTGGGTGGTAAGCGATACGGGCGCAAGCACAAGCACAGGTATAACACATAACATATCAGAGGACGGACGATGCGGGGGTAAGGCTTATTTAGAAAGAGCGCCTAGTGCACTAAGACAAGACCCAACCTCTGTACTTTCACAGAAAAGGTACTGATTCTCAATCCATCCATCCATCCATCCATCCATGCCGCCCCCACCCACCCACCCAGTCCAGCCCCCTTTCCCATTCTCCCCCACCTTCCACCACCTCAATACCCCAACCCGCCGCCTACGTCCCTGCCCACCCCCCTCTCCTGTCAGAGTCCCATTCCCTCTTGTATCAAAAGCCTCTTCTTGCGTATGACGGAGGAGGAGGAGGAGACTGGGGAAGAGGATGAGGGTGTGGGTGCGTAGGGGCTGAAGGGGTTGGAAGAGTTGGAGGGGGTGGAATGGTGGGAGTGGTGAGTTGGTTTTGTGGGGAGGGGGGGAGATGAAGTTGAAGATAGGATGATAGACGAGTCTATCGCTGAGCCCGACTTATCCGTCCGTTTTATGTGTGCAGGTTTCCTTTGTCCGTCCAATCGTCTCTGTCACGTTATTATCACAGAAGTTGACGGGAAGAGCAGAGGGGAATGGATTTATGCGGTTGAGGTGGTTGCCGGAGAGGAAGGGGAAAGATAGAAGGGGGTTGTATGGGGGAAGGGGAAAAGAGGGTGTGTAAGGCGGGCATGATGAGATGAGGCGATATGCGCGTTGTATGTGGGTTGTGGTGGGAGATTTCGTTTTGTTAGAGGGATTTGGAGAGATTAAGTTGGACGGTTTTCAAGTGTGACTGTGGTTAAGGCAATTCCGTGGCGAAGCTCAGAGAACTAATGTGGGAGTTTAAGTATTGTATAATATTGACGAGGAACGATTCCAAGACAAGGGTTTTGGAAAAATGTTTTCTGATATGGTCAGATCGTCAAGTCGTGCAGTTCTTGATCGCTTCTATTCGGTCTTATGTCTTTGATCAATCCTTTAGTTCCATCGTCGCTTCCCTATGCACTGTTACAGTAGTTCGGCTGTCGACTTTCGTAACCTATCGAGTGTCTGCAAACGAATTAGCGATGTCTTAATGTAGAAGCAATTTTCTCAACAAGGCTTTAGAGGGAGTACTATCAGTTCTCCAAGGTGAAATATATGTTTCTTCATGGAGTGTATCTCGGAAAGAACACAGCGAATATTTGGATTCATCAGGTAAGAGTCAAGAGGACAACACGCAAAGTAATCCAACTTACCATGTTTGGTTCAATGTTAGCATACAATATGTACACCCGCTCAATCTATCTTTCGAACACAGAACGATTAGCACAAAGTTCCACTCACAATTTTGTGCTGCGGGTACGGTGTAAAATGACAAGTTCATCTAAGAATCAGGCTTAGCGCCTCTCCGTCAGCAAAGCATATGTACAACCAGAGTAAGATGGGAGAAGCATACCTCATTAAATCAGAATTTTCAGTGTTTATACGTTCACGACCGGAAAATGCCCTCGTTACAAGGCGGTGTCCGGTTCAAACAGTGTGAATAGTGTTCATCATTTCAAGATGACTTGTGCGGTGTAGATATGTTGAGTAGATGCGAGGGTAAGTTACCTGTTAGTGCTATTGCCTATAGCGTAGGTTTGACTGGGGACGTGGGGAGTGTCAAAGCTGTCTAGAAAGGACATCCTTCGACCAAGAGTCAGCCATGTTGGTCTTAGAATTATCTTGCAAACAGAAGAGCGGGTCCGTATGTGTAGAGAATCAGCTGACGAGTTCTCAACAAGTACTTCCATCTATCTGACACCGGCCGAGGTTTGTACGCCCTAGCCTTGAGTGGTGCCAGTGAAAGAGTACAGTCTGTCCGCCCGTTCGTTCAAAGTTCTTCATGTGTGAGTGGGCATTGGAAGGCGATGAGGATAGATTGGTAGGAATGAGGTAATACCTAGCATTCGAAAGCCCCGTTAGCCATGGTCATGGTGACAGGAGGAACGACAGCAGGAGGAGACTTGGGATGTGGGTCAGACAAGGCTGAAACTTATAAGAGACAGAATCGACATTGAATATTCGGATTGAGGAATGCCTTTCCGTGTCAAGTGTCATCACGTAAAAGCGAAAAGGTCTTTGGAAGACGAAATCTCTTCAGATCGTACCTTTTTCAACATCTCCACTTCTCATGCTTATGAGCTCACCAACCTCAACCGGACTTCACGTCTGTGCCGAACAGTCAGCTCAAGTCCTCCGAGCTCCCATACAGCACGGTGAGAACAGCGCGATAGGCGAATCAGAGTAATACTGGAGTATGTGATGTCTCCTGCATGATGCTATAGGAATTGGATTGTTCGTGAAAAGAGCTCATCATCTTGGGATAAAACAACTGCAGATTGCCAGAAACAGCCTACCAATAACGATTGATAAACATTGCTTCGTTGCCAATGCAAATTTGGTCTCCAGAAAGTAGTGAGAATGGTGTATCTGAATATTGTAAAGCGTGATGAGGATTTATTTCGTGCGCCGCGCTAGTGGTTCTCCCCTATACAACATAGGGCTGAGGAACTGACCGAAAACGTATCGATTCTTCTCAATGCACAGAACAGGCCAACAAATAGTGATTGATTGTCATCCACCTTAGCCATCAACGGCCTAAAGTAACCCTGATGCCCCGCCCCATCACCGCAATGATCGGAAAAGTAATTTTGATATCACACTGTCAAATACTAAATTGAGCATTCATTCATCATGGATTTGGTCTCCCAGTAAAATCCCGTATGCCAGACCACCATACGCCAGGTATCGACCGTCCCCCGCTGATTCCCGCCCTTGCTCCCCTATGCTGACATAGAAACTTCCACTCCTGCCATTACTCAACAAATCCGTCCCCCTCTTCCCCATCATCCTCCTCCATCTCCTCCCCACTATCCGCCACATCCTCCTTAAACACCCTCTCGACCCCCACTTCCCTCAACCGTTCCTGCATCTCTTCCCTCTTCTTCGCCTGCCACCGCTCCAACGTCGCCGCCGCATGCACCTTGAACCCAAAAACCCTTGGCTCATATCTCCTGACGCTTTTCTCGGGTATCAGGGCTGGGTAAACCTGGAACAGGATGTTTTGGAACGAGGTGCCAAAGTAAGCGCCATCGATAGTGGAGTGTCGGGAAGATTTTGGGTTGTAGAGGTCTTCGCATTTGCCGCAGTAGAGTTTGACGGATTGGACGTGGGGGAGGTCGGCCATGCCGGTTGGGAGGAGAGGGTGGTTTTGGCACATAACGCGGGGACATTTGCCAAAGTCGCATTTTTTATATTTCTCAAGCTGAACTGCGTTAGCCATGCGGTATTGAGTTATTGCAGGAACCTCAATAGAACCAACCATTTTGGCTAAGCCTCTGGTGGTGGTGATGTAGCGGGCGTGAACTAAGCCATAGAGGTGCCGCGCAGACTTCTCAATTTGCTCGCGCATATCATCATCGCAGTCAAGGTCAAAGACGTCTGTAACCAGGTCAAGAGCATATTGATAGTATTGTACGTCGGTGTTGAGGCCTGTTAGGTTGAAACGGTCTGTGAGGTAGTCTTCGTCGATTTCGCAGAAGTATTCGTTCCCGCGGGATGATATGAACTGCGATATTGCATGAATTAGCGCTTTCAAGGCTTTCATTCATCAAATGAGAGAATGTATGAATGAAAAGATCTACAAGGCAGAACAGAACCAACAGGAAACAAGTATCTTTTGGTCATTAGCCGGGATGTACAGATGGCCTTAATGCCCATCTAGTTTTAGAATTCGAGGCTTGAGTGTTACCAACCGTGCGAAGACTGACGAAATTAGCGATGAGAGGAGGAAGGCCCCTGCGTAAATCTCCTATGCCAATTGGTGGTAGCTCAACGATGGTGTCATCCTTTGTCTCTAGCAGACCTCCGCGCAGCATCGTGGATAGCCTTGCCGATGGTCCTTTTAAGAATATGTTCTTTGAGTGATCCTGTTTTCGATCTTTTGATTGGCAGTGTGGAAGTGTTCCTGGTGAAAGACTTGTACTTTCACTTCCAGGGGGTGGTAAAGGCGGTGGTCGCCTTCCGAGCACTCTCCTGGGTCCAGAATTCTCAAGATCCCAAGGGATTCCACTAGAATCAACAAAGGAACGTTCTGGTAACGTCCTTATGATGCTATTTGCTTGCTCTTCGTTCTTTTCTAATACATCATGACTTGGCTCCTGGAAGCCCTCCTGCCCGTCTTTTTCTTCGTCGTCCACTCCAGGTAAATCATCGCTCGGCTCATTCAGTTCCCCAAAATAATATACATCTTCTTGGCCCGAACCTTGTCTATCGTCACTCGGTTCTAATATCTGTTCGGACATCTCAGGTACTTCACAGACACCTTCCGACGGCGTTGAGGCTGCTCGAGGTCCATAATCGTATGAACTATACGGAACAGGGCTACTTCCTGATCGAATATGTGCTGCATAGGGAGAGATATCTTTCCCGGGGACCGCGTCCTGGACTTGAGCGATGAAACCATCCTCATCCCTTGGGAAGTTTACCCTCTGTAGATCTTGACTAATCGCCGAACGTCTTCTCATATGGCGTTCGATAGGTGATGACGATGGGAGGTAACTGCTGCTTGGTTCGGTAGACGCAAGAGGCATGTCCGGATGGGCATGACTCAAGTAAGAATTCTGCCTCATCCGGCAAGACCGTAGACAATGTGGAAGTAGACTCTCTTCGTGCTCCTCGTATATAGTAAACTTCTTGCTAACCCCCAGCTCACTCTTACTAGAAGCTGATTTCCTTTTACGCGGCATAGCGCTTGGCGAGGTCCATAGATTTCAATTTGGAAGTGAAGCTTGGCCCAGACGCTCCTCGAATTGCCCTTGGTGAGGTATGACGAAAAGTACGGAAATGATGCGCAAGGTAAATGCTGTTTCGAAAATGAAAGAATGAAACAAGGCTGAACCGAGCAACAAACACGCAGACACACTTCTCCGCCTGAAGATAAAAATGGAAGGCACAACCTACCCAATCTCTCCAGTAACTGGTGTAGTCACTGTCCGTCTCACTGTTGAAGTCTTCCATCCTCTTGCTGCATTCATGCAAGAGCGCACCGACCGCGATTCTATTTACCCACAGGCCTGCCTAGGATTCTCAGGTATCAAAAACTACTTATTTAATTGCTTGCAAAATCAATGCCTCATTGAGACCTCGCGGCTTCGGCGATTAAGCTCGCGGCTAAAACGAAGAATTATTACCTACAGTGTACAGAGATTTGATCAGCGTCATCATTCGACTGAGAAATCCTCAACCAACATTTGATACACTGACCACATGCTTATGTCTAGAACGCAGAGAGATGATTGAAAAGCAATCCGTATTGTGAATCGACATTCGGAGTCTATAAGTTACCCCAAATGGACGTCACGTGTTTACATTTTTCAAGCACCTACATTACTAAGCTGATGGGAGGACTTCCAAAGATGAGCAGCCCTTGGAGCTGAGGTTCGTATTTGACCCGTATGGAGAATCATTGGGTTCGAGTAAAGAATTCAGAGGCTTCTATACTGTAATTGATAGATTTATATGCACAAGTGATGATCCCGCTCCCGCGAATTTCCCTCCTCCAAATGCCCGAACACCATGCTGGACACAAGTCTCTCCATATTACAAGAAACAATGCTTATTGTTGGTCTCAATGACACGTGAGATCGCTGGCGATTCAGCAGTCCTGGTATCATTGGAAATTCAGAGTTCGATCGAAAATACTTATTGGCTATGCGGCGAGAAATAATCCTCGGAACCGGGAGGTTCTTCCTCTGATATTGTGGGACTACGACTGCTGTTGCTGGAAGGGCTTCGTGGCCCCATACCTGCGCCATTAACACCTCGTCGCTTAGCTCTCTCGTGAGGGCGTGGCGTCTTTAGTCGTACATCATCATCAGCGGAGTTTCTGACTTTGCTTTGGCTAGACGGTAATCCAATGTCAATTCGTTGCAAGGCATGTCGTAAAGTGTCCCCAGACTCATCCAAAGCCATCAGAAATCGAGCGAGTTCCTTACAAAGGTCCCAATCTGCTGCTTCCTTTGCCATCTGAAGTAGGCGAACACACTGCTCCGAACTAGACTCGAGCTCCTCAAAAGTGTGAAGGACAAGCAGGTAGCCACCTGCAGTCTTCAATTGTCCTTTCCGCAAAGATTCTTCGAAGAGGTCTTGAGGTGGCGGAAGGTAAGCAAACAAAGTTCGCCATGAGCGGACTTCTGTCTTTCGCGTACATTGGACAAGGATGTTGAGATAGTCAGGGAAAGAGGATAAAAAAGACAACACTGAGGGTAGTAATGCGTCTTCAGCTGAGGGGGATGTGTCGACTTCATCGTCAAGGACTGTATGAAGGAGTATCTCGAGGGCGTGGGAGAAGTAGGGGAGTCGCTGATATCGATGTGCAAGACTTGACGCAGCGGCGAAATCGAAATGGGAGATATGGCGGCGAATAATCTGAGGGAGAAAGAGCTGTGTCTGTTATGTATTAGCTAGATCTTCGGGTTTGGGCGGTCTTCTTGGCCATACCCTGATAGCATAACGGAAAAAGGCAAACTGTACATCGCGCCGTTGAACAAGATCGGCATCTATGCCTAACAGGATTCCTTTATCGAGGATTATAGATGATGGATAGAAGTCTGTCGATATAGAGACAGGATTTGGTAGATCTCGGTCGTTCTCGGTTGAAGCTGATTGGATAAGGTCCTCAACGTCTATCCAGCACTGTACATTGTTGCCGTCGAAAAACCATAGCGAATCTTTCAGTCCGCGGTCGGTACGAAAGCCCTCTTCTGGACCCTCCAGGGAAGGCGACTCTGAGTGGGAATTTTCCGGGGTACATGGTACCGGTACTTGATCTCGCATAAGATCAAAATACTCAACATTGTTCGCAATAACCCGCATATCATACTTCAGGCCCCCATCCACATTGGTGGACGATTGCAGAAGTACAAGCTTAGCGTCTACAAGAAAGATTACCGAAGCATACTTAACATCCTGCGAAGGATCGCCGTCACCTTTGGCAGGTCAGTTAAGCATTTCTGTGTGGTAATTTCTTGACTTACGTAACTGATGGTCTGGTAAAATCCAGCTCACGGCTCTGACACGAGCAGGTGCTCGCACAATGCCATTAAGTGCGAGCTGACCAACCTGAACGAGCGTCACAGCAGCGCTCATTGCATTAATCACGTAGTGATAGAGAATGTTTTCGTATGTATAAACGAGGAGCGAATCTTGTCCTGTAAGGGATATCACTACAACTGGTGAAGGTAGCCGCTCGGTATAGACGAGTGACGATTCATCCAAGCCAAGCTCTCGTGAGTAAAGTCGCAGCTGCAGTCTTTAGCCATCGTCCAATGCACGCCAGGAGAGATGGCATACCTCATGAGAATCATCTGTTTCTACTGCAGCAATCAGTATATGCTGATACCAACACATCCCGCCCCGAACAACAAAGGCGTTCTCCGCCTCTATATCGGTGAATGTTTTCCAACGTCCACTAGTAACGCTATGATGAGCGAGCCCACGCCGTCCAGCAATGGCTACATATCTTCCGTCTGGGGAGATGACAGCACTTCGGATTGGTCGTTGATTTGCTAAATACATAGCTGGAATTGGAACGTGATGCCATAGAGACGCATCTGCCGAGATAGTCTCAAGCACAGGCAGATCGTATCCTCGGTAGACCATGATACTGGTATTAGTCAACAGCATTGTCCGCGATATGTTGGCAGCAGAGAAGCAACCGGTGACCGCACTCTTCGCCATTTCTAGGAGCCACAAACGGTCATCGTTCTGACTCGTTAAGAGTATGTTTAGTCCACCGTTCAGCCAACTCCCTTCGTAGACACCGCTCAGCCAGCCTTCCTCGTTGTTCTCGGAGACTGTCTGATCAGCTGCAAAGCTACTTGCCCCTGGTTTTCCGTAGACACTCCAGAGTGCCCAGCCCCTCTCATACCCAGCGAAGAGACAGTAGCCGTCCGGCGAATAGCTTAATGAAGTGACATGACCCGTCGCAGATTGTGAGGCTGGGGATTGGAGTTTGTGAGAGAGTGGTATGCTTCCCACATAGTCGCGTGCGGTATAGACCCAGATCTCGCTATTCGCACACGCTATAGCTAGCAAAGAGAATCTGGCATTTATTGCGCCTTGCGTGGCCCAATTGTCCTCATGGGCTGGTGTATGGAATCCATAACCCCGAAACAACCTCCTTGGTGCATCAGGTTCTTTTGGCAACCTGGAGACGCGTTGGACTGCGTATGCTCTGCCATCGTTGGTAGTCCAGATGGCAAGGCTCATGGCTCTGTCGAAGACCATACCAATCACGGTTGCCTTTTTCTGGATCCAAGTCATCCGGCTGAGAAGCTCTGTGCTTGTCTGGCTCCCCGTATTGTCTGGTGTCCATCGAATGCATTGAACAGCTGCTGGCTTCTCAGTAGCTACTACTAGGTCATCGTCAAGAGCCAACGCTTTTCCAATCCCCGCATCCACCTTGATGACCATGCGAAACCGGATGGTGACTTCTTGAACTCCCATCCGGTCAATGTTACTGGCGAGGCGATTGGCATTGCTTTGTCTGCGAGTATGCCCAGGCGGATGCAGCTGCTGATATACCCGGGCATTAGGATCGATCGTAATAGTGTATGTGACGAGGAAGCCGAGTAAGGTTTGTACGGCTGCAATAGAGGCGTCTGGGCGTAGCAGGACGGAAACATTGCTACCATATTTATTCAAAGATTGGGGGGAGCGTATAACGGATGCAAGGACAACTGTTGGCTAGTAATCAGTCAGAATCAGTCAACGCTATAGCGTTCCTAACTTACGGAGGTCTGCCAGATGGTTAGGGCCTTCGCAGTGATGGTTGCAAAAAGACGACCGCTGCGCGAGACTCGAAGGCCCAAGAGTAGCGCAGCATCTTTCTCAACAGCATCTTCTTCGCTGTTACCCGAGCCATTGGGTTGAGACAGTTTTTGGTGAGGTTTTTTAGCAGCATAAACTCGAGGAGCGCCCAACGGCCAATACATGGCTTACGCCGAAAAATAAACTGGCATCAGCAGCTTTGACTTGCAAGACCCCTATCACGTTACAAAGCGGGATTTCCATGAAGCCCTCCTGTAGATAGAATCCAAGGAGAGCAATGACCTAGTCGAGTGAAACATGGAATTGATAGTAATATGAATGATATTTTTGGACCTTGTATTACCTTATTCGATCAAGATCACGTGCATGAGATATAACAGTTGGTTTTTGGGCAAAGCTCCCACGTAAGTCGGGATAGATAAGAACGATTATGGGTATCTCAATCGATGGTTATGTTCCATAGCCCGTCCCCTAAATAATGTCCGGTATCCATCACTACTCCCTTCTTCTTCTCCTTGATCTCCTCCGTCCCCATCCGTAACTGTCCCACCAAACATGCCTCTTCCTTTCCTTCTGCCTCGATCACTGCCACTCCACCCGCCTTTAGCTCTTCGTCTGCATCAGGTAACCGGCCTCCTTTAGACGTGAGACCAGGTGCCATCAACGTTGCGCCTGACAGAACAAAGCGTATTGCGCCTCGGTCTATTCCTATCCTCGAGAAGCATTGAGGGAATTGATGTACGACGCGGAGGTGAGGAATTATTGGGTCGTCCATGTGTTGCCAGAACAGGGGGTTGTTTTCAAGGGCGTAGAGAGACACTCGGTCAGGTCTGGGTGTGTCAGCTGGGCACCTTTTCTGTAGGACCTCTTTAGGAATTCTTACAGCTTCAGCAGATCCAACTGCGACTTCTTAGGTATGAGTTCATCGATATGCGGAGCGAACAATGGGTATGTTTCCACGATTTTGGTGCGTATGGCTCGCTGGACTGAGGACTTGACTTTGGATTTTGCTCCCGGGGAGATCCTGCTCTATCAGGTTATTTAGGCGTACACTGTTTGAAGGATGATCATCACTGACTCTTTCTTGAACATGTTCAGGGAGTGGTAAAAATCTGCTACGCTTCAACAATATTCTATCAATAAAGCTCAACCTTCGAAGCTTTGCCCCGCAGGTGGCCCCGAGCAATGCACGGCCGCGGCTAACTTGGAGCCCTAATCTAATCTGATCGCCCATACTTAAAATCACGTGATTAATAAATTTCTGATTCATCTCTCATTAAAATGACCTCTCATCTACTCCGGTCCTCTCTGCAAGACTCGGACTTGATGAGATTTCGATATAAATAGAGCAGTCGAATTGAAGGTTTTGTAATAAACCGTGCCAGAACCAAGGGCAATCAGATTCTTCATTTGATATCCTAACCGAACAATTATCAATGTTGAACTTCGAAAGTGGTACCTTCATGTAGTGTTTCATGTTACTACTGTTTTACAACAGAAGGGCAGCAAATTACACATGTGTGTTCCTCGATAGTATGATCAGTCTCTTTGGCTGCGTGCCCCCTGCCTTGGTGCATAGCTGATGTATTCTACAATTGATACATGACCAGTTTACACGGGAAAGCGCCAGCTGAGAAACAAGCATGCAACGCAAAATTATGGTCCAGAGCTTTCGAGAAACGAGGGCGAGATGATTTGAACAGACGACTGAATAGAAGAGAAACGATGAAGTATCTAGTAACATGTTACCAATTCGGTCATGATTGAGGGGCTTCTTATGTGGACAAACCGCTAGATGATGTACGCGCCTCGATCTGATTGTGCTAAGCGCGAGATGAGAGCAGCTTGGTCGATAAGATTCTCCAATAAGGTGTACTTTGAACAAGCCGAGATTCCGGACGATGGACATTTTACGCGGAGACCATCGCTGTTGGATTGATCCGAAGAATCTCCACGGCCGTCTGCATACTTTACCTGAGTGAGCTGATGTCAGGACCAGGAATGATCCTCGCTACCTTAGCGAAGGTCGATATGTCTTAAGCAATCCTTCCATACGCCATGGTCGCTTTCGTCAATGAGTGGTGGACGAACACTCCGGGCAAATTTCCCTGCGTCGAAGGCCTTAGCTTCTAGAGTGCTCGAGACCCGTTGATCTGGAAGGTTGTCCAATTAAGCTTATGGCTTAAGGCCCAAGCAGAGTCGCGATGACTGGAGTAGTACTTGCCCAGCCGGTCCGGTGCTCCACGTAACCATGTTTGACTCTTGAGCCAACTCCCTGCTCTCTGCCTGCCTACGTCAGTACTTTACCCTTTTCCTTTTTAGCTACCTTAGGTAATCGCCTGGTGTCATAAACTGCCGAGGCTTGATATGCAGGGCAGGACACGCAAGAAGAAGATGCCTAGATGATTCGTGTGTTAATCTAAAAGCTGGGCGATGAGATGAGATGGGGTCGATCACCCAACTTTGGTCATATCGATGGAGCCCCCTTTCTGCAGCGTGCCATTAGTATCGATCATACATAACAAAGAACAGCAGGGCGTAAAGCAGAGAAAAGATACTCAACGGTACCTTACGGAAACTCTTATCCGTTCCGCCTAAAACCATCTGCCCTGCTGCCCCTGCATCGAAGAATTAATGCTTCGCTTACAGCTGTCACATGATGTAGCTATCTGCCGAGGCCAAGAGATCGAAAGATTGGCAACCCTTCCAGGCCGGGACCCTGCATGAGTACTAGCAGCATGGAAGATCCCAGATCACGATCTTGATTGGTGACAGCAAATGTCAAGATCGAAATGTTGCCTACAGATCGGCCGATTAGAGTATCCGGTGCAGTCTCCGGTGATTCTACGGAGCATGGAGGTAGCGCTGTGCTGTGCTGTGCTGTGCTGTGCAAACGGAAGCGTGAAGGTCGGAAGTGAAACGTTCGCGAACGACAGAAAGGTGACTGAGCCCCACACTCGCCACCGGATCTAAGGGTCTTGGTGCTTTGCCTAGATCTCAACCGCCACGGAATTTCCCACAGTGCCCTGATTGGTCGGGCTTGAAGTTCCGCGATTGATTACCACAGTATATATGATATATCGGAGGTCTATCCGCAGCCCCCCTTTTTTCCCGCGGGGTTCACTCCGTGTGCGAGCGCTGAATGGGTGGATGGGGGTGAGGACCCTTAAGATTCAAATAGATTGGCTAGATTGTATCAGGGTCCATCGAAACCGTCGTTGTGCGTGTCAACCCCCCCTGTCGCCCGTTGGGGCGCTGAATCGCTAGAGTACAAGTAGAGGAGGACGAGATCCCTTGGTTAAAGATGCAGGCGCCATGGGAAATTTTAAAAACCAGGCTTTGGATGCCACCAGTAGCAACTAGCTGGGGTTCAACGGCTGAGAGATCCGTGTTAGCCACGTACATACTTCAGTAGAAGGAAGTCGGAGGCCTTGAGAGTTGAGAGATTCGTGAACCGAGCAAAAGGACAAGCAATAGCTAGCTTCTGGACGATTAGATACGTACGGAATAGTACCTATAGGCTATCCTATTCTACTTGTATTCGTACGGAACTACATGGGTACATTACCCCTATACCGCACTACATAAGCGCTTGACCGACAGGAGCCTAGTGATGTGAAATGCGGTCTCCTGGGGGGCAAGAATGGCATATTGCCAGAGGTGGAGAAGTTGACCGGCAAAAAGACCCCCCTTCAACCCTGAGAGGGGGGGACCCTCATGACCCATTTAGTAGTTAGTAAGGTATTTTATGACTACCTACCTACTACCTACTTACCTACCTTACCTACCTACTCCGTACCTACCTACCTTTAACGGGACTCATCCAACCAAAACCGCCATGGATCACCGGAGCCCTGCCCGTTCAACTCCTCCACTCCATCCCAGCAATCTTCCCCCATCCAACGCCCATCCTTCTCACTCTTCACCACCAGAGCCTGATCCCTTTTCCTTAACAGGCTCTGCTCTGGGGTGTGCATGTGTGGACGGTGGACGGTACCTCAGTAGACTGTGTATTATTGTGTGGGTCTTATGGCTCATGGGGCCGATAGCTTCTTTGGAGTACATGTATGCGCACTTTTCCATAGGCAGGGACCACCTACTACTGCTTTACTTTCCCTCGCACTGACGATACCTCCCTAATAATAACGACAATCATATTAACCTGCTCTTCCGAGAAACCTGTCCCTGTCCCTGATAGTCCCCTTCCCTCTCCCACTTCTGCAACCACCTACCTTTAAACAAACAAACCCCCCCCCTGGTGTTTCAAAACCCTCAATCCCACATACATATTCCTCAAAGCCACAGGACGACACACCACTGCTGTTGTTGTTTTCTTGCTTCCTTACTTGGCTGTATCCGGCAACCGTTGTGGTCTTGACGGAGCTGTCGATTCTGTTCCACATCCTCATTAAACCCAGAACGAGATCCAGTCGGATCAGACGACCTGTGTGGATACTGCTATCGTTGAGCTGTAATAGGCCATCGAGGGTTGGTTCATCGCTGGTGGGCGTTGGGTTGGAGACGGGAGAAAGGGTGTTGCTTAAATCTCAGAATCACGCTCCCAAAATGTACGGCGAAAAATCTCAAAACTCCGCCGGGCGGAAAGTGTCGCTACTCAACGACGACCGTTTCCACTCCGAAACCACAGATCGCCCACAGCTTGATGACCGCGCACACAAATCAATATCTTCCAGCTCATCACCAATGTCCAGGGAAGACGACATTACAACTTCATCCAGGAATTCTGCATCCCCAGGCTTTTCGCCCGCCACACCGCAGCTTGTGCGCTTAAACTCGTTATCTTCCGATTCCCTCGCTACTCAATCAACCCCATCTCCAATGACGCCACCAAACTACCCTTTCGAGCCACTGGAGCAGTCCAAGACCTCCACTCCATACTTTACATACCCGCAACCCAATGGTGCTTATACTTATCCTGCGATGCCGCAGGCGCAAGACCCCGCTGCGCAGCCCTACTACCACTCAGCAACCCATCGAGTCAACGAATTCGACATGGACGATAACTACGCCGACCTTGGCCGCTCCTCTCTTCATCCCATCCAAACACAATTCGCATATGACAGTGCCGACCTGGCGCTCAACTCGTCGCCATCGTCCCTCACAACCCCGGCGATCGCCCCCTCGACCTCGACCCCCACCAACTCCTCTCCTTCAACCGCCAAACCCCTCAAAAAGAAGTACCCATGTCCTCACGCCGCAAGATTCTCCTGTTCAGACACGTTCACGACGTCCGGCCACGCTGCCCGCCACGGCAAGAAGCATACCGGCGAGAAAAACATCCACTGCCCCACGTGCCACAAAGCCTTCACCCGAAAGGATAACATGAAGCAGCATGAGCGAACGCACAAGAATAACCGCTTAGATGCTCCATCTCCAGCGGTGGGCTCAAAATCTTCGTCATCCACCTCCACCGGCACCCGCCCTCGGCGCCAAACACTCTCCAACGGCTCGCGTACGACGTCTGCACCACCGGATGATCCGTCAATTATGGATATCGACTATCAAGCCGGGAGACACCTTGACGGCGGGCTCTCGATGCATCGCTCCGATTTCTCAGACGCCATGATGGGGAGCACGAGCGGGCGAAGCGAAGAAGATGGCGAGGGGGAAAGTCCTGGACTAGACGCATTGGCCACGGCAGCGAGCGAGATGGTCGATGCATGACGCGGAAGAATGGGCGGTTGACCGGACATTCTCGGACGGTTTCCTCCACCACTGGAATCATCGGAGCTGCTTTCTCTCGGGAAAAGGAAAAAGAGGCTGTTATACCCGTGCTCTGCTTACATCATTTGGAAGGGCTTTGGGTTCTCTCTCACAGTCGCATCAAATCTTCTTCTCGGGCGTTGTGGTTTACGATATGTACATGCATGGGACGGTATGGGAACCGCATATGGGGCAAGGGGCTTGGTGGGAGGCAACCCTACTGGGCTCTTAACGTACACTGGCGCTGCAGTCGTCTTGGGATTGGAATCATATCTGAGGCCCCTCTGGAGGGGCTGGGGGACCTTTGATGACAATAGGATTAGTCGAATTTTAGGTATCGATTAAGGCCGACAAAAGATGATATCTTGGTCTTCCATTGGAACGACACTTGGACTCAAGAGATTATGAGCTTGAGCGGTTTACTACAAGCTGTTACTGCATGAGTCTAGAAGCCTCGCTCGTGATCGAGGACCAGTCTCTTGAATCGCTCACAAATCCCCTCATAAAATTCGTGCTTATCACACAATCAATACTATCCCAGAGATCCCTAAGACTTTGATTTTGATCGGATTATCAAAATGTACTTCTGTATATCTGAAAACATCCTCATTTTTCAACTATCACTATCTGATTAAAAACAACCTGAATAACTCAAGATACCTTGCCACACCAACATCATACAAATAACCATGGTAACAAACCTTAGCATCACCATCATAGTTTATAGAATCATCGTGATTAGGATTGTCGAAATATGCAGGCTGCTACCAAATCGAGTGGCAGAGAGTAATTTTACTAGAGAGTAGAGAGTACCTTACTAGCGCAACGATGTAATATTTCATCGCGCTAGTGAATATGTCGATGCTCAAGTGTTTTTTAATTCTATGATTACTTCTCTGAATGAGCTCTCTTGCTCCTCTCGTGTGCCCTTTAACCGCCAGATTTTGACCTTTCGAAGTTCATGATAAAGCTTGAATGTTATCTGAGAGCATCGGTTTGTGACCGTCTTGGTGAAGCCGAAGTTCCGTTGTCCATTTCAAGCGAAATCATCTACTGCTCAAGGAATCTCCACCGCAACCATGGAAGCTTCACGAGGCCCCCCAAGGGTCAAGAATAAAAGTGCAGCACCAGTGCAGATCTCTGCCGAGCAACTTCTACGAGAAGCTGTAGACCGACAAGAACCGGGACTACAAGCGCCAACGCAGCGTTTCGCGGACCTTGAAGAACTCCATGAACACCAAGGCAGAAAAAGAAAGGAGTTTGAGGACTATGTGCGCAGGAATCGGATAAACATGAACAATTGGATGCGGTATGCGCAGTGGGAATTGGAGCAAAAGGAGTTTCGAAGAGCTAGGTCAATATTTGAGAGAGCGCTGGATGTTGATTCGACGTCGGTCGTGCTGTGGATACGTTATATCGAGGCTGAGATGAAGACGAGGAATATTAACCATGCCCGGAACTTGCTAGATCGAGCTGTGACTATCTTGCCACGAGTAGATAAGCTATGGTACAAATACGTCTATATGGAGGAGACGCTGGGAAATATACCTGGCACTCGGCAGGCTTTTGAGCGGTGGATGTCCTGGGAACCGGATGAAGCAGCTTGGAGTGCTTATATCAAGCTGGAAAAGAGATATAATGAGTTTTCAAGAGCAAGGGCAATCTTTGAGAGATTTACAATCGTTCACGCAGAACCGCGGAACTGGATTAAATGGGCGAGATTCGAGGAAGAGAACGGAACTAGTGAGCTAGTACGGGAGGTATTTGGCATGGCTATTGAGAGACTTGGAGACGACTTTATGGACGAACGCCTATTCATAGCATATGCCCGGTATGAGGCAAAACTCAAGGAGTACGAGCGTGCAAGAGCGATATACAAGTATGCTCTTGACCGGTTGCCGCGATCAAAAGCCATGACACTGCACAAGAACTACACCACATTCGAAAAGCAATTTGGCGATCGTGAGGGCGTAGAGGACGTCATCCTATCGAAGCGTAGAGTACAGTACGAGGAACAAATAAAAGAGAATCCCAAAAGCTACGACATCTGGTTCGACTATGCAAGGCTCGAGGAAACCTCGGGAGACCAAGATAGAGTCCGAGATATCTACGAGCGAGCCATAGCCCAAATCCCCCCAACACAAGAAAAGCGCCACTGGCGCCGCTACATCTACCTCTGGGTCTTTTATGCCCTCTGGGAAGAAATGGATAACAAAGACCCCGAGCGTGCCCGCCAAATCTACCAGGAGTGCCTTAAGCTAGTCCCGCATAAGAAATTCACATTCGCCAAGATATGGTTAATGAAAGCCCAATTCGAGGTACGGCAAATGGAAGTGACAACCGCGAGAAAAACTCTGGGTCAAGCCATCGGCATGTGTCCAAAAGACAAGCTCTTCAAAGGCTACATCGACCTCGAGCGCAAACTCTACGAATTCGTGCGGTGCCGGACCCTGTACGAAAAGCACATTGGATGGAATCCCGCCAACTGCCAAGCTTGGATCAAGTTCGCCGAGCTTGAACGCGGCCTCGAAGATCTCGACCGTGTCAGGGCCATTTTCGAACTCGCGGTCAACCAGCCCGTGCTCGACATGCCCGAGCTCCTGTGGAAAGCGTACATTGATTTCGAAGAGGAAGAAGGCGAATACGACCGCACCCGCGCCCTCTACGAGCGCCTGCTCGCCAAGACCGACCACGTCAAAGTCTGGATCTCCTACGCCCACTTGGAAATCAACGTCCCGGACCCCTCCGAAGACGAACCCCCCGAAGACGATGACGACGACGAACCCGCCCCCGTCAGCGCCTTGGCAAAATCCCGCGCCCGCACCATCTTCACCCGCGCCTACGACAGCCTCAAATCCAAATCCCTCAAAGAAGAGCGCGTCGCCCTCCTCAACGCCTGGCGCTCCTTTGAAAGCACGCACGGCTCTGCGGCGGATCTCGAGAGCGTGGAGCGGCAGATGCCGCGGAAAGTCAAGAAGAGACGCAAGCTGGACGATGATAGTTTCGAGGAGTACATGGATTACGTGTTTCCGACGGATGATGTGCAGGCGGCCAAGTTGAGCGGGTTGCTGGCTAGGGCGCATGAGTGGAAGAGGGGGGTTGGGGCTGGGGCGGGAGAAAATGGGGGTTGAGTTGTTGGTGGTAGATGTTTCGTAAATAGTAAAAGAATTCGAGTCATAAAGATCCCCCCAGTCCAGCAATCCCCCCTTCTAGCGAACCGGCTTGTGGTACTGTAGATATGGGGCGTTTGAGCAATTATGGAGACACCCAAGCCCCCTTGCCTTAAAACCCCCCCCCACTCCCTTTTCCTCACCCCTACCTACAGTACATCATCCCTACTCCCCCCCCCTCCCCCCCTACAACCCCATCCCCATCCCCATCCCCATCCCCACAACCCCTCCCTTCCTTTTCCACCCCCGCTACATACTCAACCACCCACCCAACCAACCAACCAACCACAAGCGAAAAAGAAAAAGAAAAAGAAAAAGAAAAAGAAAAAGAAAAAGAAAAAGAAAAAAATTTCTTCTCACCTCGGAAGTGAAATATAGCAGAGCTGGTCGTGGTTATGGTTATGGTTGTTATCTCTTTTTTGTGTGGGGGGGTTGTGTTGTTAGGGGGGAGGGGAGGAGTGTGGAGTGGAGTGTGCAGAGGGGAAGGGGGAGGGGGGAGGGGGGAGTGGAGTGTGGAGTGTGGAGTGTGGAGTGTGGAGGGGGGGGGGAGGGGGAAGGGGGGAAGGGGGGGTTTTCTTTGGTTGGTTGTCAGGGTCTTGGTGGGCGTAGATGGCGGTTGGGGGTGGCGGTGTGGGGGGTGTGTCAGGTGGCTAAAGTAGGAGTTGGGCATTAAGGATAGAGTGAGTGGTGAAGATGGGATGCAAGAAAGGGGGGGTTTGAGAAATCCGAGCATTGGGGGTGTTGGACAGTAAAGGGATTAACTGTCGCTGTTTTTGGGAACTTGTGTACAGGTGTTGTTTTTCCCCCCTTGATCTTTTCTCAATAGCTAGCCACCATCGCTTTCCTCTCCAGTCAAAAATTATCTTCCCTCGAGGTATCCCTAACGCCACCACCGGCTACCCGCACAACTCTCTTCCAAGCTTACCCGGAACCCCCGTCGTGAAAACCAATTGTTAACCGGCATACCCGAGGCTTTTACTCGGAAACGCCGAGTCTGATTCCGATCCCTGTGGCGCTCCTCCACCTCGTCCGCATCCTCTTGAGTCAGAACCACCGCACCAAGCGTCGACCGATCCTGTGCCCGAATCCGCGTCCTAACCCTCGTCAACCAGCAGGCCCGGGAAACTGGCATTATATGTCATCCTCAGTGTCGTCACTGTACTCACTGCCATTATTGTCATCACGGTCATCACGGTCATCACCCCCTTCATCCTCTGGTTTCTCATCTTCGAAATCAGCCCCATCCTCCCACTCCCTAATCCTCCTCTGCAACTCTTCCGCCGGTTCTCGTGGAGCATAATCCGTCCCTTCTCGAACCCACCTCAACTGTTCATTCCCGCTCGGATACCGAAACTCTTCTCGCAGCCCTGATGTCATCCATGCCAGACACTCCGCATATATGGGCGGTGCGCCCTCGGGCGTCTCGACAACGACATTTTGGAATCGCGCAAGCCGGCACATGCCCGGTTTGCCGCAGTAGTCGAAGCTGAAGTCCGTTTGGCTGTTGGGTGCAGTGTTATCCCACTCAAGGTTGAGGTTGTCGGGGTGGGAGATATAGAGGTGGAGGGTGATGTCCGGCATGCGGAAGACTAGGAAAGGGCAGAATAAGGCGTCGTCGAGGATGCTGGGGTCGGCGCTGACGTGGGCTATGAGAGGGCGGATGTAGGACGGAAGGCCTGCTGGACCTTGGCGTGTCAGGTTTTTGCCGGCGAGAAAGCGAAGGAGGGGGTTTTTGTATTTGTGAATGGGGGAGGTGAAGATTGCGGTGGTGTAGAAGAGATGCGATGCTTCGTGGTAAATTTGCTTGCTGGTAAGGAAAAGCGGAATCATGTTGCGGGTGGTGAGGTCGTACCAGGATTTGATGTACGGGTGTATTTTCTTGTCAGGTGGGAGGAGGGCGTGGCCGTAGATGCGCTCACGGATGTCCCTATCCAGTTTCAGAAAAGGAAACGGTACAGCATCGCTGGTTTTACTGCTGTTGGAGACGCTCTTCTTACTGGTTGATGATTCTCGCGAAGCTTCGACCAAGCTAGTCCTCAGCCAGGGCAGAAAGTCATCACTAAAGGCCGGATACTGATAGATCACCCCCCTTCTGATGACGGGAATGTCAAAGTACTTCAGAGTCTTGATTTGCAAAATGGCATGGACCCATTCTTCTTGTCTTCCGCATGTCTCTACCCATGCAGGGCCTTCCCGTGCATCTCCAGGTCCCCACAACTTCAAGCTTTGCAAGGACGGGCACTCACGCGCCAAAAAAATCATAAACATCGTCCAGTCATGCAGGGTGATACTTTCCGTATAAGGCCTAGAGTAACACTTGCGCTCGACTCGCTGAACAAGTCTTCGCAGCCTCCTCGGAAGGTTTGCAAAGAATTCGTACGAGAGCTTGACGGGGTCGGACCAGTCCTGGTACATCAGATTCCATGAGGACGTCCCATAAAGGATCCACTCTGCTTCGTGCTGTAGCTGTGTGCAGGTGCGTATGATGGCGATGTCGAAGCGTGGTTTGTGGTTGTCGTTCGTGTCATAGGGGAAGATTTGACGAACTGCTGTGGGTGCTAGCCCTAGGTGATCTTGCTCGCCAATATCGTTGGGCTGTTTTTCGCCAGGGAATAGCACTTCTCCGAGGATCTGGTCTCTGATCTCACGGGGCAGGTCGAGTAAAGGAAATGCGTCCGTAGGTGCAGGAGATTCCATGGAGCAAGTTGCTCGAGTATTAGAAATTGGATATGAAACGCGCTGAATCGAATCCCGATCTTGACGGAGGCAGATACACGAATGTGCTAAGAGCTGAGATGTGACACCAGATTAGAGCATCTCAATTGAAAAGGGATCAAGCTAGCTTTCAAAAGTGTGAAAATGTGGTCAAGAGTTATCACGTTCGTACTGTGGGTGGTTCTGGACTGGTCCCAATAAATATCCTGCGGTTTACGAAGGTAGTGGCAGAATGTTTGAATGTTATCAACATGAAAGAAAAATCAAGTCCAGTATCAATGCAGTCTTGAGATGGTTCGAACTCGTTGGAGGATCATGAGGGTGCTTGTTGCCTAAATTTGGCCTCGCTTGATCCAATCAGACCGAAGAACGCCGAATCGTACCAATGTAAAGTTTCGATGTTCAAGGTTTCGTGATGTAGGCGAAAGAGATCCTGGTTGAAAAGGTTGAGATGGTGAACTTCAGATGGAAGGTGTACGCACTGAAGATTTCATGATAGACATTTCCAGAGAGAGGCTTCGTGATATCTACCTACCGTAAAGAGGGAACACAAAGCTATTGGCATACAGTTCTTCGACTACTTCATAAGGGAACATCACTCGCATAGTGAATGTATCTAGTGATCCCTATCAGGCACAACCTCTACTTCTCTTCATGTCCTCTTCGCCTCCATATCTCACCCGAATCCACTACCTCCCCGTCCATTCTACTGTCCCCTCGGTTACATCAACGAGGCTTGGCCACGTTATGAATTGTCATATGGTGATCTAGGTCGGCATGAATAGTGAAGGTTGTATGGCACTCGGAGCAGATGTAATTATTGCGCCCATGGACTTGGAAGAGGCAGCAAAAAGACTAGAGCGCATATCGGAAAGGAGTGATCCAATGTTCGGGTGCTGGCTTGGGTTTGTTGAACTGGCAACTATGAAGAAATACATGTCACTTCTGATGGTGGTATCGGTAGAGTAAGTATTCCGAGGGGGAGGAACTGTGTGCTGAAGAAATAGGAGTACTATTTCGCTATACGGATTAGTAGACGTGGAATAATTAGACGGTGGCGCGAAAAGATTCTATCCTGGCCGTCTTATGGTAGGCTCTGGGCTGAGTGGGTTTTTCGAGCTCGGGATTCCAATCGTTCATAGAGACGGAAGTCAGCATAGGCTGTTGTGATGGTGCAAAGGCAGCTGGTTCTGTAACCATGTTCGCTTTGTCCTCGGAAAAAGGCCCAGCTGGTACGGTCAGTTCTCCGCTTATATAGAGCCCCGGGTCAACCTCTGACTGCATCTCCAAAGGTGATTCGATATGTCTGCAATTTTTGCTGCCTACCGCTCGCCGCACTCTCGTTGAAGCCTCTATTTAAGAGGTTGGCATGTTGAAAGGTATTGTGTGAGAGGAAATAATTGAAGAACGCAAGCTATTGCACCTGTCAAATCTGCGCAAGATGGGTAAACAAGCAGATAAGTGCGGTATACTCCCACTGGTGGCGCTAGAGCCATGCCCTTCCTCACATGCGCCATGACCTCTCCATTGGAAAACAACAGAAGCAGAAGCTGTTACGTTGTTAGTGCGGCGACAACGACGCCGAATTGGAGCCGAAGATTCGAACGAAAGTCTGGATGATTGCTGGATGAAGTCACTGATACAAAAAGCCACTATACATTCGATACTCAAACCAACCCCGCAGCCCCACGGATCATAGATACCCCGCAGCGCCGAAGGCAGCGTTACTTACCCGATACCTTCACGCGTCCTACCACCTACCTTATCCTCCTCTCAATTATCCCTCCCTACCAGCCATGGGCGCACTCTGCGGCAAAGAGTCCAAGACCTCCGACCCCTTCTCCCAACCCGGCCGCACTGTCGGCTCCGCCCCGCCCTCATCCCCGAACCCCCGCGCTCCCGTTCCCAAAATCAACTCCCACGCTCCGGGGAGGACGCTCGGTGGCTCATCGGGCAGGGAGACGTCAGACGCGCGGAGGGCTGCGGCGCAGGCTGCTGAGGTAAGATAACATGGGGTCACGTGTACTGGGGATTGGGGCTGACGGTTGTTGGTGTGTTAGGAGAGGGCGGCGCGGGCGAACCAGCCGAAGGGGAAGTTGGGGAGGGATTTGGCGAAGGATAAGGCGCAGACGATGAATGGGACGTTGGGGGGTGCTAGTAAAGATGAGAGAAGGCGGAGGGAGCTTGATGAGAGCACGGAGGCGAGAAATTATAATTGATCCTTGCCAGGAATCATGTGCAGAGATATTTGGGAAGGGAGCCTGTATTTCGGGGCGCACACTAGTCGTTGATGAGATACCATTGGAGCGGTCTATTGCATGTTTTGGTTGTAAGGGACAGGATACAGAGTTGCAGATCTTGAGGAAACATGTCTAAAAGTCCCTACTGGCAGTCCTATCCCGTACTAAACAACGTTGTACCGACCGCTGGCTGGCGCTCTCGCATCGCTGTCCGCAGCTGCGATAGTGCCTTCTTTCAATAGCCGCATAAGCTCCCTCATTGCGTTGGTGACCACAACCTCAGTATCACCTTCAACAAGGATATATAGTTTGGGGTTCTCCCCCGCTTGAGGTTCTTTGCCAGTAGCATAGAAACTTCCCTTTGTAGTGATCGAAGTCCCTGTCGCTTCAAGGATCTTGGCCACGTTTGTACGATTCGTGACGGCCCAACGAGCTTTCTCTGCGTAGGAATTAGCGGAGTGCGCAATAGACACTGTGGCATTAGAAACTTACGTGGAAAGTCATTAATCTCTAAAGTAGCGTGGAAAGCACCTGCATCAGGGCCTTTGTTGTCAATCGGAACTCCAGTGCGTAATTCCCGGTTTTTGCTAAGTCGGTCATGGATATTGGCAACCGCCTGGCCGACCTTGGCAAGCGGATTTTGAGAGCCACCCGCTGGAGCCTCGGTTCTGTGCACAGTGATTTTGCCATCCAGGTCAATGCCCTTGGGAACACCTGGTAGAGAAACAGGGGCAGGCGCCGAAGCAGACTGGACCACAGAGGCGGCTTTGGCAATAAGGTCTTCGCCAATGTCCTTCTTGTCGTCCTCTTTGTCATCCTCTTCGCCTTCGTCGCCAGTTTTGTGAGTCTTCCGCTCTCGTGCACGAGCTGCGTCACGTTCCTGGTCAAGACGTTCGAGACCCTTGCCACCAAAGCCCGAGCCACTAACTTTCTCTTTGCCAGCCTTCACTTTTTCGATGAAAGTATCAACCAGCTTTTGCAGTTCTTCTGGTACTTCCTGACCGCTCTGCCTCAAGGCTTTGGCAATGTCAAGCGAGTATCTTTCTTGGTCAGGGGTAATAAAAGTCACGGCAGTACCAGTATTGCCTGCACGCCCAGTACGACCAGCACGGTGGACGTAGTCTTCTAGATGGTTAGGCGCGTCGTAATTGACCACCAGCTTCAGTTGCTTAACGTCTAGACCACGGGCGGCAACCGAAGTTGCAATCATTATAGGAATCACTCCAGCTTTGAAGTCGTCAATCGTAGAATCGCGATCAATCTGATCCTTACCACCATGTATAGACATGCATGGGTAGCCTTTCCGCATCAGGTCCTTTAGTAACCCATCCGCAGACTCTTGGCGATCCACAAATATAAGCGCTCGATCGTCTTCATTCTTCTCTTCATGATACATGTTTCCAAGAAGCTCTAGCAAACGGATGAATTTAGTCTCTTCAGCGCGTACTTCCACGATCTGGGTAATCTCTGGAGCAACTACGCTTCTCCCTCCTACAACTATTTCCACTGGCTTTGCAAGCGTTTTGCGAGCAAGAGACTCCATTTGGCGAGGGAAAGTTGCAGAGAAAAGTACCGTCTGTTTATCAGGCCTGATATTTGCAAGGATTTTCATAACCTGCGGCTCAAAGCCCATGTCAAACATTCGATCAGCCTCATCAAGGACGACATACGTGACTCGACGAAGGTTAGTAACTCTTCCTGAATTTGCAGCTAGTAGATCGATCATGCGACCTGGAGTACACACAATGATTTCCGCTCCGCGCTTAAGATCTGCAATTTGGTCTTTAATGGGGGCGCCCCCATAAGCACAGACCGCGCGTAAATTGAGAGCTTTGAGGAATGGTTTGCACTCTTTGTGTATCTGTGTAGCCAATTCACGAGTGGGAGTCATGACCAAGCCCACCGGACCGTCTAAAGTGTCGATTGGCCGCTGGTCCTTGATGTGTCTGAACATTGGTAAGAGAAATGCTATGGTCTTGCCAGAACCTGTTTTAGCAACACCAATAACGTCACGTCCAGACATAATAGAAGGAACAGCTTGGGTTTGGATTGAGGTTGGTTTTTCGTAGCCCAGCTTTTGAATCACATCAAGGGTCTGTGCTCCAAGTCCACACTGTGACCATTTCTGGACCGGCTTGGGAGCGTCTACACCTCGAATTTTGATGCCGTCAAGTTCGAGTCTCAAGTCCGCGACTTCTTCCTCTGTCATCTCGCTTAACTCTGATGGTTCGTGGTAAAAGCTCTTCCTAAAGGGCTGGTAGTTCATCTTTGCGTGATTTACTGTCGGTAGGTCCTTTTTCTTCCTCTTACTCGCCATGGCGAGAATATCATCAGTATCTGCAGCCACTGCATCAAGATCAACGTCGTCATCATCTCCAAACAGGGCTTCCGGTTGCTGAGCTTTTCGCCTCGAGATCTTGATACCGTTAGTGACTATTGGTGCTTTAATAGGATCACCTAATCCACTCATGAAAGCGTCAAGAGGATCTGCCTCTTCGACGTCTGCTACTTGTTCTTCGGGCTCCGGGTCATGTGGAGCCTCTGCCATTGCAACGTCGGCATCTTCCTCAACCTTTCCTACAACATCTGCGGCAGGTTTCTCACCAGCTTGATAGGCTAGGCTCTGTGTGTGCAAACGCTCCTCGCGCTTTTCAGCGGCGGCTCTCGCAGCTGCTGCCGCTTCCTCTTCTGTGCCAGCATCTTGCAAGCCCGCGTCGTCATCTTCGTCCTCTTCCTCAACACCGTTAGCCATAGCGGTGTCAAGCTCAAACTTCGTGTCTTCTAGCGGAGGGGTTGGCAGCTTCTCTAATTTTTTTCGTGCTCCCTCCTCATCCCCAAAATCGAGGCCGCGCTTGTTCGAAGGCTTATCAACATCGGTTGCAGCCTTAGTAGATAAGCCAAAGCCGCTGACGTTGCCTCGAGCTTTTAAAGGTAGCGCAGGAGTCATTGCTGTATCAAGGATTAGCGACAGCATGATATTGGACTATCTTCTGACGGAACTTACACTGAAATCCTTTTTCTACGACTGCTGTCTTGTTAGCCTTCAAACCAGCAGTGTTGGAGTTCAAGGTAGCGGACGCTTTAGCAATTTCTGGCAAGGCAACGTCTGTCCCGAGTTTTATCGTCCCAGTTGAACTAGCCGTCGCTTTCTTCGCGATGGCTTTAGGGTCGAATTTGCCCGCATAAGGGGCTGGAGATGATTCGCCATTCGGTGTGGCGGGCGAAGTAGGAGACGGCGGTGCCGGTGAAGCTTGTATAGGCGAACCTTGGGCCTTTTTGTCTATCTGGTCGAGCAGATTTCGAGTCCCGGCAGACCCTTCCGACTCCCTCTGCTTGCGATCTCGTTCGGCCGCTTGCTTTTGCTTCCATGCCTCCAACTTGGCTAATCGCTCAGCCTTTTTCTCATCATCGGTTTGTAAAGGTGGAGGCGGTTTCTTTGGCAGCTGTAGGGAGATGATGTGTTCAATAAGGTCGATGGAGAGAATGGTGAATTGAGGACTCACCTCAAGATTGCCTCGTACGACTGACTTCTTCTGAGATCTCTCTCTACTGTCATCTCTTTTTCTATTTCTCCTAGATTCAGCAGAGTCATCTCGTCGTCTCCGAGCTCGATCTCTAGACTCGTCTCGCCTATCTCTTGGATCTCGTTCACGGCTTCTTCGTCGGTAGTCTCTCACAACATCTCGATCACGCGATCTCCGTCGCTCCCGAGAACGGTCTTTTCGGGTTGAGCGGTAAAGTTCGTCATCCCTTCGCACTCTCGAGCGGTCTCGGTGGGAGCGAGAGTCACGGTCTCGGTACTTTCGCTAAATAGTATTTGGTTAACATAGGTCCCGGAAGTTGAATTTGGCATCACATACATCTGGACTCCTAGACCGGCTTCTGTGACGATGACTCCGTCCTTCATCCCGCCGACTCTTATCGTAACGATCGTCATCTCGACGAATTCGCTTTGAAGAAGAGTACGAGCTGCCTGCAGGCGATGGTGAGCGAGTATTCCCGTGCCGAGCCATATGATTCCAGCTAGACCAGTGAGTGTACTTCAGTATTTAGTGACCGGCCGAGACTGTTGCCCCTCAGCTCATTTTATGCTTGTAGAAAGCGAACACCTTATGCAGAAGATAGTAGATGAATGTTAACAACTAGGTAGACCACTAGGATAAAATAATAAGCCCTGACTCAGTACGAAAGTAACCACTCAATATTAAACACTGTCAGATGTTTTACTGTGGACTGCACGTACACGTACGGAGGTAGAGGTATAAATTTAATGTTCAAAGTCGACGGCAACCTCCGTTAGTGTCTACGGTAGCCTTGTTCGGCACTAAACTCCCAGCCTCCGCTCCTGCATGAGCACACGCGACTGAAAGACATCACTCGCTCTCGGATCAACCACACATATCAACACAGATCTAGGTCAAACTCGCAGGGACTGCTTGCCATGATTTTCCGGGGGAGTCGAGCGTTCGGTCGACTGTCCCAATTGACATTACCATGCATTGAAAACCGTCGCATTGCGCCTCTCCCCTGGAGCTCAGAACGCGTACTAGCCTTCTACAGCACCAGCCTGGCACGAAGCCAATCAGACAGTCGACTTCGAAGCAGTTTGATCGCACCAATTGCCCATCGTGCCTACGCAACGGCGAAGCCTGTATCGAGGCCTAAGGCCCATACTGGAAGGACAACAACCTCTCCCAGAAAGAAAGCAGACCCTAAGAAAGCAGTCCCTAAAACTTCAGCAGCTAAGAAGCCTGCTGTAGCCAAAGGTAAGGCAGCTAGAAAACCAACCAAGCCAAAGCCCAAGCCAAAGCCAAAGGCGAAGTCTAAGAAGCCCAAGGCTAAGCCCAAGGCGAAACCCAATGCACGCAAGGTCTTGACGGATGTGCAAAAGGCTGAATTGGTTGCTGCAAAGAAGACTGCAAAGGAGAAGCTCACCCTCCAGAAATTGAAGGAGCTGGCTCTTACTCCTCCTAAGGGACTTCGTTCGACAGCATGGATGGTCGTGCATCGTGAAGCTATCAGCGAGACAGTGCCCGCGACTAATATCGCTCAAACTGCAAAGGCAGCTGCGATTAAATACAAAAACCTTACCCCAGAACAACTCGAGGTATGCACAAACAAACAATTTCTACCTAGAGTCTCTAAGCATAGGCTAACAAGTGATGTGATAGCACTACAACCACGTAGCGAACCAGAGCAAGGCTAAAGCTGAGGCCAATTACCGCAAATGGGTTGAGTCCCACACCCCAGACCAGATCCGCCTAGCCAACAACGCACGAAATACTCTGAAGAAACGTACAAATAAGCCATGGCCGCATTTGCAGGACGAGAGACAAGTCAAAGGTCCTAGTCCCCCCTATGTCTTGTTCTACGCAGATCGTAGAAAGTCAGGCGACTTCCATGGTATCAATATTGTAGAGGCTAGTCGGTTGGCTGGGACGGAGTGGAAAGCCCTTTCTGTCGATGAACGCAAGGTGAGTCCTTTACTTCCGCTCCGTAACCTCGCTCAGTTAGTAATCGACTAAACTGTGCGTGTGCAGAAATACAACGACATGGCAGCACAGGACATGGCAAGATACGAGCAGGAACGAAAAGCCGTCTACAACCGTGACGTCGGACATAAAAAAGCTCCCTCCCCTTCTTCTTAGTCCCTTGTACTTATGGCACAGCTCGGTCGGTTTTGCAAGGCCTGACGCAGGCGTGCATGGCCCGATTTACTCCGTTAGGAGGAGAACAGATGGTAGCTTCGCGGCACGATTCCTCGCGGTGTATAATTCAGCGCTATGTGTTGTCATATCTGTATACTCAGATTCATATTCTCCTGTAAGGCAATTCTATTCAGATGTGCCTCATTATAGAAGGCTTGTCAGAAGGTAATTTCCAAATTCTGACATTCTGCAAGCGATAGAAGACGAATGTCCCTGCACTTCTTACGTTCTTTCATGAAAGGTCTCATCAAGGTGGCTCTTTAACTAAGAGACTTATTGAGAAGTCGTCTGCAGAGGGCGATTCCTCGTTTCCGACGTGTTGTAAAGTCCAGATTGCAGCACAACCATGTATCTCTTCGAAGCGCCGACCTACCTAGTCATCCCCACTCGTGACAACCACCTTTATGCTCAAATCAAACTCCTCCCAGCAATCAATAATAATTCACATCAGCTCCACACCCCCCAGGTCACTTCCCTAGCGCATCCGCATTCACCACTGCCCCACCTACAACATCTATATAAACCCCCCCTCCTTCCCCCCCTCCCCCAGGCCCACTCCCTCCAAAACCAAATAAAATAAAACAGAACCAAACAGAACCAAACATAATCCCCAGCCACCCTCCCCTACATCGCCAAAAATGCCAAACCAAAACAGCAGCAGCAACTCCTACAACGTAACCTCCTCAGGCACCAACTCCCAGGGGAACCACTACTGCGCGCGCGACTACAGCTCCTCGGGCGGTTCGGGTACTGGTGGAAATAGCAATAGCAATAGTAATACTTATCACTATTCTAATACCGATGGTATGATAAGTTGATCCTAGACTTCTTTCCTTTTTTTTGTATCCCGGATTTCCTGCTATGCTTTTGGTGGAAGATTCCCATAACCGCCCCATTACTCTTGCTGCGGGTGAGATGGGTTTGCTTTTTGGTTCTGTGGAGCTGATGCTTTTGTTTTGGGGGGGATAGGAAGTTATTACTATAGCAATCCGAGCGGGTCGACGTATCATAATGATGGGAAGGGAGGGGCGACGTATACGGCTCCTGGGGGTAAGAAGTAAAGGGATTGGGGGATGAGGAGGTGAAAGGTTGGTGGTGAGGGGGAGAGAGATTCTGGAAGGATGATGGGCCAAAGGGGGAGGTGGGGGATGAGGTTTGGTTGATCGTGAAAGGGCCTGGAGCGAGAGTGGTGAAAGGCTAATGTGGACGAACGAAGGAGAAGTCAGACTGTCATAGGCATTGCATGGCACAGATGTTCGTCCACACACTTCTAGTCTTCATGACCGTCCTAAATAACGTTTGATCAAGATATCTTTCCACAGATGTTTCAAACCGATATTTCCATTTGATCCACCATCTTCGTACACTCCCTGGAAATCAGAGGGTGGGACTCTATAAATCTTCTTAGGAAGAACCGGTAAATCTGTTGCTATTGTTGTTGAATTTGTAGGGGGTCGTAATAGAGATTTGTGTGCGGTGATGGGGACCTTTCGAGGTCATTCGCACTGTGCTGGCTTCATACATATGACTAGCCACGCTGGTGACATGAAGTTCACTTCTGGTCGTTTTCTTGGTAAAGATTTCGCACACAAGCAGTCTGGTTCATGCCAGGTAGTCGGTTTAGAACCGTCCTTTGTTCCCAATTGCTATGGTCGCTGGTCCCGAGCCATTCACTAAGCGATGTCGTCTTTTTGTGATTTTTCAGGCCTTTATCAACGGATTTGTATGAGGCTTCTTGGTAGAATTGTTACTCTTTTTGCAGGCCATCGCACCTGTCTCGATGTCTTTGTATTGATTGATAAGCTGGCCTCAATGCTTCGGTAAGGTGCAATTCTCTGCCCTTGCATTCCACAGACCGAAGTCAACTTATGTCTTATAGCTTGACTTCATACTTCAGCTGCTCTTCGGCCACTTGATCTTTTTTGTCTTCTTGCCTTGACTGCTCTTTTCCCATCTTGAACCCCCTTTCGCACCTCGATTGCACTCTTCCCAGTTTCCTCGTTGTTTTGCAACAATGACAGTAGATTAGCGATACACGGCTAACAGCTCACATCAATTCTGTCCTTGTTTATGCTCGTGGAGGCTCTCAAAGGCCTCTCTACTCTTTGCAGTCGTTTATTTGCCAGACACTTTTTGCACAACACCCTATAATTACGATATCTAAAACACTTTCAATTTTCCTACTTTAAACATATAACTCTCTGGTTCGCACCTGGATTGCGCATCAATACGGTAAATTCTCAGTGGTTCGTCCCATTTCCCTAAAGCAAATCCTGATGGAAATCGAACATGAGATCGAGGCAGTTCTAGATAGAGAGTAGATATTACAAGTCATGGTCTCATTGCAGACGTGGCTTGAGTTTCATCACTCGGCGTCGATTGGCGTCGTCGCTCAATCCGAATGTCATACGGATGATCAGTGTGTTTCTTTGAAAGCAGCCGAATCGATATCATTCCATTTTGGGCGATTTTTTCCAATTGACGTGCATAAAGGAGATGAGCAGCTAACCTCATTGATCGGAGAATGATCGACTGTGATTGGCTAGAATCTCGGGATTCGGAAAGCAAACATCTATGATTATATAGGTACTCTTCACTTACTATTCCGTCTCTTTCCTTCATCGCACCTTACTGTCGCTACTGTGTGATCTCGTTACCTGTGTTTCTCTGTAAAATGGCTCCTCTACATTCTCTGTTTGTGTTTGCTATTTGCAGTTCCCTCACACTCGCTCAATCAGGCATCAATCCTTTCGCAATGTGAGTTGCGTGGCCTATCATCCACCGCAATCACAACTAACAACCCTCTCTCAACAGCACAAACAGCGACCAATTCAACTCCGCCGCGGAACAGATCGTCTCCCAAAATGTCCCCTCCAGCATCCAAGTCGGCCTCGGCGTCGCCATCCAATCCGCCGCCTCAAGCGTCGCCTCAATAACTTCCGGCAACATTAACTCCCTGGTACAATCCGCTCTCACGGCTGAGACACCTGCGCCCTTTCTCACCGCCTTACCGTCTCAATTCCAATCTAACGTCCAGCGCATCGAGTTTGAAATTAGCTCCCTGCGCGAGGCTGTCAGCAGTACGCTTGTTATTACCCGGAATATCACGACTATGGGGAATGTGACGATGCTGGGGAATACCACGCTCTACGCTAATAGCACTCTGCCCGCGACCGCTGCTGCAGTAATCACATCAACCAACTTCGAGGGTTCGAAATTCGAGGTCACGGTGTCGGCCACGTTTGTCAATGCGACGACATCGACGCCGAGTGCTACGGATACGGCAGGCGGGCAAAGTGGGAGTAGCGTAAGTTATCCTGGGATTCATTATAGCTAAATAACCGCAGACATGTTAACGAGATTGCAGAAAGGGGCAGGCGGCGCCGGTTCAACCAGTAAGAGCAGCGCTTTCGCCATGCCCACCCAAGTCCCCGTGGCGGCTGCTGGGATCCTTGGAGTGGTGGGTTTACTTGTCGCCTTGTGAGCCTTTCATCTTTCGGGGATGGATATTACGAACAAACAGTGTCCGGGAATGATTGGTTTTTTTTGGGATATACCGCGTTCGGCATCTGGAGTCTTCCGAGGAAGGGTGGGTTACGAATATAATAATATATGTCGGCTTTTTTGCCGGCGGTTTGGATTTGGAGCTAGGTACAGTCGCCTTGAATATTTATATACTAATACATATTTCTTAAGCCGGACGTTTCTGTTTAGAAGACGAGTCACTGCAGTCTCGATGTTGGGGAAAGGGTTCAAAGAAATGCTCTCCACTCCGTCTTTATGCTATCCGTCTTACCAAACCAAATCACGCCTTTCTCAAAGCTCACGCAGCGACCCCTCCACCATCCCAACCATCCTATTTAACCCCCCCGCCCACATACACACATCCAACTCCCAACACCCGCCCTCTAACCCCCTATTCCCCAGTCCAAATCCCCATTGAAGATTCTATCTCCATGCAGACACCCTACCTTGTTTAAGCGTGTCTAGTTTCTAGATATACCAACCACACCGGGGTACGTATGAAGACGTTAGAGAAGGTTGAGGGATGGAGGGAGGCGAGTGGGAGGGAGAGAGGGGTTTGGGGTGAGGAATGCAGGTGAAGGTAGGGATGAAGGATTTTGGATGTAGGATGGTGGGGTTGAGAACGGGGGGGAAGAATGTGAACGAGAAGAAGGAATGGTACGAGACAGGGTTTGTAGGGCTTTGTGGAACATGCGGGGGTTGTGGGAGGAGTGGCAAGTGAAGCAGGCAGTCTGGCTGGGGATGGGACGGGGGTTCTTGGGAAACACATGTTGGATATAGAGATATAGATGGCCTCTTAAATCAGCAGCGCAGAATTTCCCACCTGGCAGTTTAGGCATAGCAAGTCAAGACCAAATAGCTGCTTGGTGCTGTAGAAGCAGGACTTTTGTTCTTCTGAGTATATTAGATGCTTTGCGTTGGGTGTATGGGTTTAGGGGGTCTGCGGTTGTTTCCAGTTGGGAAAGGGGGTTCGGTGGAGGGTTGGGGGTTTGGAGATTTGCCATGTGAAGTGTTTGTTGTGATAGGCAGCCAAGATCTAATTGGGCAGATATATTTACTTGCTAGGATACGACTTTGGAGGAGCGAGCTGCTGGGGATGTTTATGATGCGTTAAGGGGGAGTCTGACAAATGAGACAGCTTTATTGTGGTTACAATGGAGGAGGCAACGGGAGTAAAAGGAGGAACTGGAGCTTGGTTTGATGCTGTGCACGATGAAATAGCTGGGGAAATTGTATGCTTGGAACAGACGAAGTGTTCATCGCACTGGCCTCGGTTCTCAGCGACGAGATCTATTCTCGAGCCTCAAACTCTTTCTTGGCCAGCCTCTCTTGTCTCCTCTCCTTATACGCCTTCCTCCTCGCCCCCACCCTCGCCTTCTTCTCCACCTCGGCCAAGCGCTTCTCCTTCACCACAACCCCATACATCCTCTGAGCTAGCTCTAACTTCCGCTTCTGATGCGCCTTACTCATCAACATCATCCTCTCCCACGTCTCTTTGATATATGTTCCCCAATCGCCCCCCTCCTGATCCACCCTTACCCCACAATTCCGCTCGAGTATCCCATCCCAGCTATTCTCGTCATTCGCGTAGCTGAGAGAATTTTCCATTTCTTGGATGCGTGATAGGCGATGCTCGCGAGAGAGTATAGTGTCGCGGATGATGCGGCTAAGGAACGGGGGTTGGGGTTTCTTGATGCGAAGGAAGGGGAAATTATTGGCGTTTATCAGATAGGGGACACCGCGACGGCCGGAGACGGTTTTGAAAGGGCGGGAAAGGACGGGCGTAGCGTTTGGGTGGGGCCACACGTGGGGTTTTTGCAACTTGGGCTTTGGAAGTTGAGTGGTGGGTTGGTTTGTGGAAATTGCAAGTTTAGGAGCAGGTTTCGGCACCAGACCTTTTGGCTGGTGGGCCTCAAGGCCCAAGGCGCGATTCAAGGTATCACGCCAATTAGGTCCTCGCTTTTGGAGCGTCTCAAGTGTCTGGAACGTGGATCAGCTAATTGGAAATCAAGATACTAGAAGTTTCAATGGTCACCGAGTACCCCAAACGCAACGCTGCAACGACATTTGGTGGACTTTGGATATTCACATTCTTCTGAAGTTCTTTTCTTATTTTTTTCCCTATGACCGACCGTTGCTGCTCAGAGAAAGGCAGCTGGTGCTGTTGCCGGAGGAGCGCACGATAGAGCGCGAAGCCTAGATCAAGATTCTCTTAGTAACTGAGGAACAACCTGCTACGATTGACGTACATGCTGCACGATGCACCCCTGATCTGTTTAAGTCGATCCACCTTGGCATTCGACGCTCATCTACTGGCAATGAAAGTGGCGAGATTGCGCGTTTATGGCTGAAGCGACGTGTAAAGGTGGTGAGCTAACATGGGATGTAGGAAGGTCACGTGCTCAGATAAGTTCATCATGGTACGTAGGTACTGTATAGTATACACCTATCTATTGGTGGATTACCTATACTCATCCACTGAATCTAGCTAAAGCAAGTGCACAGAGTATCTGCCGGTTGCGCGCCTTGTGCGCCGGCAATGCAGAGCACTATAAGAAAAGCCTGCTTGTCATAACTTCATATCTGGTCACCGGTTCCCTCGATGGTCAGGAGAACGTGGTTCCCTCAGCAGGTTGCGGAAGTTTCTTATGTTGGGGTAGAGCCATGTATCTGTGTTTCTGGAGTCAGCAACTTAGATACAACGGAACATAGGAGGAAGAGAGCAACCTCCGAAGCTCAATTAAGATTGTCTCCATTGTATTCTCCCTCTTCCACTGGACAAGGCATGGCAGTCTCGTCCGATCGACCTTCTTGTGAATCAGTCAAGAACTCGGAATAGGAGAGCTTCACAGCCTACCTTTCCCGATCGCGGGTCCACACAAGGTAGGTTGATCTTCGAGACAAATTGTACGTCTGGGGGTTTGTCCGGATATTCCTCCCCGCAGTGTATGTTCAGGCTGTAAATACGGTTCTCATGCGCGCTCTGTGAGAAGGATACAGGGTGAGTGAAAGCGTCTCGATTGCAAGGCAGAACGTTCGTACGTGTGGGGGCCCCAGTATTGTCCCGTTCCAATTCGACATCAGCAGGTCATCGCCGTCCGAAAGACCATATGAACAAGCCTCTACACCCAGGCAATTAATATTTTACGCCGTGGTAAGGAAGGAAATGGACTTACCAGCACCAAGGCCCTTTTCGCCCTTCTCAAGCTCTTCTAGCAGCCGAAAGTTCCTTGGAACCTTAGCCCCCATAGTGAGCACTGACCTTTAGCTAGAAGAGGACTGTACAGAGAAAGAGTAAATCAGATACTTCCACCTGCAGTTTGTAAGAGTCGGAAAAATTCCAGGGCTCTTGAGGTAAGTGGGTAACTCGTAGGAACAGATTCACGTGAGACATCACCCGACAGCCCAATTCAGCCCAATTTAGATTACCGCTAATGACGATACATGCATATCGTAATGTAAGATAAAGTAGGAGCAACAGGAGCCTAAGTAGATCATCAGCGCGACCTGTTCAAATAAATCAAGAATTCCATCTACATCAATCGAAGATTGAAGTGCCACATATAGAGTCTTGCAAATGATTGCCTTTTTTGAAAACGCTCACAAGTTTCTTGAAGCTCAAAGCCAATACATGGAGATTAAATATTGAACCTAAGCATGACCGCTCAGCTCCTGAGCTCAGAGCTGTCGGCTCTGATTCAGGAATCCAAGAGGAAAAACCCAGAACTGAGAAATGTAAGTCGGCTCGTCAACAAAGTTTCACGTTTCTAATCATTTTACAGGCCGCGGATAAGTCCCTGGGGGATCTGAAGGCACTTCCTCATACATCCGAGGCTCAGCTCGCCGCAGGTCCGTCTCTCAGATCCTGATTATGATAGGAACTGACTTTGAAAGAGATCTAAAATGCCGGCCGTATTTTGTGCGACCGTTCCTAATGGCCTGCAGTACCCGCAACCCGAAATATGCAGGAAGTGCAATCGTTTGCCTACAGCGACTTATTGTCATGAAAGGCTTACCAATGGAGCCTCTTGGGGATGTCTTAGACGCCTTCCGAGAATGTTCATCCCTAGGTTTGCTTCGAACCGTACTTTTGAACAGGCACTGTAGAATTGATATTTCATAGCCCTTGATATTCAATTAAAGATACTTCAAGCGCTGCCATCACTATTGCAAAACTACGCTAGCAGTCTTACGGGAGGCCTGCTGATAGTCGCTTTTCAACTATGCTTTTTGCTACATAGTAGTAAGACAGCGGTAGTGTCAAATACTGCTGCAGCTACTCTCCAGCAGCTGGTCTTGTCTGGTTTTGAGAAAGTTGCAAAAGAAGATGGTCAGTTGCATACGCTATATACGAAGTGCATGGTAACTCTAATTTTTCTAGATCAGGACTCCAACGATGGGGCTGTTGTTGAGGTCCCAGCAGCCGATGGGACTAGACCGATTTGTAGTGCCGCTTTAGATGCCTACCACGTATGTTTGCACACTGTTCCTCAATTTGGAAACCTATTGACGAGCTTGAATAGGTACTGACTGACATATGTCTTCTCACAGAAGGCCAGACCCCGAGAACCCTTAAAGCAGCATCGCTGTCTCAGAACTTTGGCCTTGAGCTTATAGAGTCCATACTAGTCAATTATGGTGACACTGTGATGTCCCATCCAGAACAGATTCATGTCATTCGTATTAGCATAATGCCACTGATTGTCAAGATTGTGTCTGAAAGAGCAAACTTCTCCGCCACTGTTCGCGCGATGAGGCTTTTGCAACTCATAATCAGTCGCCTACTCTTTGCTCTCGCGCCAGAATGTGAGATTGCTTTGAGCCTTATCAATCATATGCTTGATCGTGATGCGGCAGTCCTGTGGAAGCGAGCTTTGTGTCTGGAGCTATTTCGAGGGATTCACGCAGAACCGGCTCTCATCCGAAGTATCTATTCTCACTATGATGAACAGGAAGGCAAGAGAAACATCATCAGAGATCACTTAGCGACTCTGGTACGACTCGCCTCGGAGAATCCGACCGCCATTGGACTAGGGCACCAATCGACAATAGCCACGTCCACCTCAAAGACAGCGGAAGACTCGGGCGAGCAATCCGCCGGAAAAAACAGTGGGATTATCGGTAGTATCGAAGCTGCCGTCACCATGCTTGAGCCTAACTCGCCTGGCATCAGCATTCAATGGAGTACTGTTAGGACTGCATGCATTGACCAGCTCGACAAATCCGAAGCTCCGGCCTTGCCTATAGCTTACATCTATTGCCTCACTCTAACTTGTATCAACACATTTTCTGAAGGTCTTGCACGTTTTCTTCTGCCTTTCACAGTACCAAGCGAGGCCAAACCAAAACGTAGGCACCGTGTGTCCCAGGGTAATGAAGGAAGCACGAGCGTGGCGCTCGATGCTGGTGAGACACCTTCAGCTGCTGGTAAAGAAAAAAACCTTTCCCGGAACCGTTCCTTCCGAAGCAAAAAAACGCCTGTTAACCCATTGTCATTGGAGGATCATGTTCTTTTTACTCAGATCCGTACCTCAGGACACATTGTTAATAATTGTTGGCCAGCTCTATTAGCTGCCTGTTCGACGTTCCTGAACGCAACTCTAGACTCCGACTATTATCACGCCCTCATCCGTTCATTCCAAAAGTTTACGCAAGTCGCCGGGCTACTTGATATGGCAACACCTCGGGATGCCTTCCTTACGACCCTTGGCAAACATGCTGTACCCTCCGCGAATCTAAATACACCTATTTTAGGAACCCAGTTCTCAGTTCCAGTAATAAACGGACACGATAGTTCCCAAAAGGAGAAAGGTACAGATAGCGATTGTGAGTGTAGCCCAGCCCCTAGCATTTCCTCCGACCACCCTCGACAGTCTCAAGATCGCGGGTACTTTAGATTAAACACTCGGAACTTGCTCTGCCTTAGAGCATTACTTAACCTAGGCATCGCCTTAGGTCCAGTCCTTGGACCATCGTGGTCGATAATCCTTGAGGTACTCCAGCAAGCGGACCTAGTAATATCTAGCTCAAGTGCACAGCGCCGGCCGGCGAGAGGAGGACACTCGAGACAGTCTTCAGATGATCAGAGTGTGGGTAGCATTGCTAATATCCCTGGTGAGTTTGGGGTCGAGATCACTGCTGCTGAGACTGCCGCAGCCAGGATGATTGAGAGTACTGCCGATCTTTCGGATACGGCTTTTATGGATGTTTTGGAATGCCTCTGCAGTTCTTCGCGCAATGTGAACGTTCGGTCTGCCCAATTGACCTTACCGAAGCATCACCAAGTAGCCACTACCGTTGGAATATCCATGGATGGGACCATTAATGATAGAGCTAATGGGTTCGTTCTGGACAAGCTTGACGATCTGATCCAGTGCAATTTAGCTCGACTGATACAAGAAGAGACTGCAGAAACTGGTTGGGACCTACTTGTTACTATTCTTGCCGCACTACTTAGCTCACCGAAGCCGAGTTCCGATATTCGTATCCAGGCCGCGCGCATACTCAACAATTTGGCTCTTAGCATAGCGGTCGGCGAAGAGCCTACGTCGTCTAAACAGCGAAATAAATGCAGGAAAAGAAGCTTGGATACTTTATTAAATGAAGTTGGTGCAATTCAGAACGAACGACGCCAGAATACCCGAGTTCCTCAAAACTGCGAAATTGAGATCCACAAATTGGTACTGGAAACGCTTCGGGCAATCCTGGAGCAATGTGGAGATTCTCTGCATATTGGGTGGGACTCTGTGTTCGCTATACTTGCGAGCATTCTCAACGAGCCAGAATCTTCCGGTAGTGCTGCATCACTGGAACATCATGGACGCCACGAGATGTCACCAAAGCTTGTTAAATCTTCCTTTACATCCCTGCAACTCATATGTTCCGACTTTCTCAATTCTGTCCCACAATCATGCCTACCAATATTGCTTGAGACACTCTACTCATTTTGCGCTCAAGGCCAGGACCTGAATATCTCTCTCACGGTGAATAACCCAATCAGTTATATCCGCGAAGAATCTATGCTTACTTGATACTAATCTAGACAACTACCTTTTTCCGCAATGTTTCAGATTTCCTTCAGCGGGACAATCAAAGTATCGCATTTGACCGCCGCATCATGGAATGTCAATCAAGGGTCGATTTTATGGATCTGATATACGCACAAGATCACGACGTACCGCTCCCAGCTCTATGGCTCTGCTTGCTTGTGCATTTGATGTATGTAACGACTGACAACAGGATTGAAGTACGGCATAGTGAGTATTTTCCCAACAGGCCCTTTTTCAATCCTGGTGCTTGAAAGTGACATAGACTGAACCTTTCCAGGTGCCTTGCATACTCTTTTCAGGATCTTTGACGCTAGTGGTGACCAACTCACAGCTCCGGCCTGGCGAGTGTGCTTTAGCGTAGTCTTTGTTCAGATGCTATCAGCTAACCAAAGAAAATTTCTTGACGTTAAATCCAAAGGTATGACTGATTCAAGCAACCAACTGTTAGAGGATTGGAATGAGACTGCGACCATACTCGTTGAAGGATTGACGAAAGTATTTGCTCAATTCCTGCAGATCATAAGAATCAATGAAGATTTCCCGGAGATGTGGTCAGGGTTGTTGGACTATCTCAAGAGCCTCCTAGAACGGCAAGCCTTGAGAGTTAGCAAAGCGGTGTTCTCTGGAATGACGAGAATGCTTACGGAGATTGAAGATGTCGAGAAGGTGGGGACTACTTCGTTATATAGAGCTTGGCACCTCTGGCAAGACAGCAATCCTGGTACTCACACCAATCCCTTGGCTGGTGAGAATAGCAATCAGGACGCCCTTCTTGCTTACCTTGATTGTCTTCACCAGCTTCTTCGACTTGTCGGCCGGAACCTGGCACTTGAACAAGCACGAAAAGTAATCAAAGAGCTGGAGTCAACTGTCGTCAGCTCGAATATAGCGGCTTACAGTGGCGACATTGACCGCATGACACCAGTCCAAAAATACGTTATCGACAGTCTGAAGACGATTCCCTCTGATATACCGGGTGTAATACCAGAGCTTATAGATATTACAGCGCGCCTTGTGACTCTGGCTTTTCAAGGTGAAAATCAGGATCGAAAAATAAGTCCAACGTACATTGCTCTTTCAAAATCCGCAATGGATTTGCTTCTATCATATATCATCGACCACGTTGACCCGGCGGGTGTGGAATCGCCTATCATGCTATCGAGGGCACTGCGAGCGCTTTCTGTACCATTACATCTGAAATACCAGTGGCAACTGGAAGGCAAGCCACCTTCGACATGGGAGAAAGCTACTACAACTGCGCTAGCCATTCTGCAGGCATTTGTACTCACTATCAAGACTTCCACGAACGTAGATTCAAGCTATACCGGCTTCTTTGAAGAAGCTGTCAACATTAGCGATGGTATTATAGCTGCAGACTTTTCTTCTTTGTCTAGCCTAAACCTATCGAGGATCAAGAAGGACCAAGATTTCGATATCAAAGCCTTCTCCACCGTTCGATCACTTTTAACGGCAGCTCTTGGGTCCCACTTAATTCCAGATGCAACACGTCGTAAATATACCAAATCGATCTTCAAGGGGTCAATCATACACGAGCCTCACCCTGATGATCTTCCTGGACCTGGCCATGAGCCTCTTGAAGGCCTGCGGAGTAAGCATATTGGCCGTGTCCAGGATCTCCCTCCCAGTCCACGCTCGAATCTGGGTTACTTACTGCTTGACGAACTCTTCGACATCGTAACTGTCCACGACCGCTCTCCTGATCGCATTCGACTGGCTCAAGCAGCGGCTCCATATCTTGTTCTTCGCGTTGGTGTTACACTCAAAGCATATGTGCTCGATCAACCATTGCGCGGACGTATGCCCCAGCCATCATCTCAAAAGAAAGAGATGCTGTATATCCTGCGCAAATTTGTTAACTTGGATCCTGAACCTAGCGCTATACCTCCTGTGTCAGGCATTGCTTCAGGAAACAAAAATCATTTGCATCGGCTTTATCCATTGGTTTGTAAAGCTATGAGTACCGCGTGGAGTGATGAAGAAATGACTAGAGCATTGAACAGGGTGTTAGAGGTAGTGGGTGAAGACTTCGGGGTTTGAGGATGCATCGCTTGGGCGTTACAGGAATTGTACACGATTTGAGAGCTTCCGTACTTCGATGGTGAAAATTCTCATTGCTAGGTTGAGCCGTTGCTCATATCGCAATGGGAGTACATGCTTCTAAGATGTGAAGAACACCAAGACAAACGTGAATTGGCGTTTCATTTGCTCCATAATCTCATCAGATAGGCCCATAACAAGCGAGCAATCACTTGAACTCTACATTCTTGACAATACCGTCTTCGCCAACATGTACATTCAGCCTATCATATAGCTTAGCCTGCGCTGTAAACATACTATGATCGAAGCTTGTGTTACCTGTCCGGGTTATGATCCATAGTAGACATAGATCCCGGCTCAACAATCCGATGATCTTTTGGTAAATCTTGCTTCGAGAAGCTCTGTGTAGCTTTCAATACAAAATCGGCATGGGGTCAGATGGAACATATGGACGTACGGTGGCGTCCGTCGTAGAATCAGTAATCTTCTTGCCCGCAAGCTTGCTCATCCAGCTGTCTTGCTGGTTTCCTCCACTGGAGGTCATGACACCGGGGACGACTAGAGGCATGTTGTTCAGTTGTGAAAGAGGTGTGGATCGGATTGATAGGGTTTAGGAGATAAGTACAATGTTGCAAGAAGTTTGATCAGGCAGTTAATTAGGTAGGGCTTGATATGTTTCTGAAATGACGTACTTAGGGACATGCTATGATACTGTAGCTTAGGGCTGCATGTTTACAGCTAAGATGAGCTAAGATGAGCTCATACCGTAATGGCACATCGACATGTAAACCTCAATATCTCTGTTACACTCAGGATTTCTACACCAATACGAGACATGATCATTCCTTAGCAAGGTTTGAGGAACATCATCGATTGAGGAAGTTTTTCTGGAAGTTACTGAACATTTGATGGACTAAACCAGTTCAGCTCCGCCAAACACGTCCCACGCTGTCCCAGCAATTTCTCTACCATAATGTCCTCGGGTTTCGTTTCGGGTGGCACTACTGATAAACCAATTGAACGTGATAATGAGTGGTTGAAGGCGCAAGAAGAAATCGAGGCGACACGCCGTAGGAACGAGGAGAGCCGTAGGCAGCAAGGTGGAAAGACGCTCTACGAAGTCCTACAGGCCAATAAAGGTGACTACAATGGCAGCATTAAAGAGAGAATGATGACTATAGTCGTTCGCATCGCTAACATGTCAGGTGCTTCGCGCTATCCGTAGATGCAAAACAAGAAGCCTTTGAAGAGTCAATCCGGCTTAAGAACCAATTTCGCAATCTTGACGAAGATGAGGTTGAGTTTCTAGACTCCGTACTTGAATCTACACGCGCAAAGGAAGAAGCTGTCAAGAAGGAAACTGCAGAACAGCTCGACCTCTTCCGACGTCAGCAAGAGGAGGCAGACAAGGCACTACTGAGTGAAGGTGGTGATACAATTGAGCCAAGTGCTCTTGGAAAGGCCGGCAGTCCTCCAATCGTGGAGTCAAATTGGGCAATCAACTCTAAGAAGCGCAAGCGAGCGAAGGAAAAGGAGGGTCTGAAAGGCATCAAGCTCAGGAAGTCCTCCACCAGCGAAACATCACCAGTGACAGCGACTCCAGTCAACCGTACAAATGATCTCGCGCGTGACCTCGACTCTAAAGATTGCGAAGCAGGGTCTGATTCTCTAGTTGGAAAAGACACTGCCTCGATCGATTCTGTGTCAACACTGTCAACTGCAAAATCCGATACAAAATCCGATACAAAATTCTCACACAAGCTCTCAGTAACCAAAACTGAAACCACACATGCTAGCAAAGGAGCTTTGTCCGGTTTAGGATTAGCGGGGTATAGCTCTGGCGAAGACTAGTGCGACAGCCTCAGCTGGCCGAGGGGCTTACAACTCGCAAATTTCTCAGGAAAGGCATGTAACAAAAGTGTGATAGTATGAATAGTGGACCAACAAACGCTGCTGTTATTACCTCTGCGCGTCGGGCGGCGGGAATTGCAAAGAGCTTCCAACCAATCTGCCATTGCATGTGTTGATAGAACCCAAAATCAGCCTTGTGGCATCAACACCAGCCGTTTTGCGCGTTGCATTGATTGACCATTGTTGGCTCGCCTGCTTTATCCTAATCACGCTTTCTTTTGACTCACTCGGTTTTCTCGACAATGGCTTTATAAAAAATATCGAACCTAACATATGAACAAAGGTAAACGATATTTTTATTATTTGTCTTGGGTCCTTCTACTTTTACAGCCTGGTCTAAACGTGATGGCGAATGCGACCGTCATCCGAAAACGCTCTGTTGATCACCCACAGGACAGGATTTCGGAAGACCGACTTCTCTTGAAGCCCCCTTCATTCTTACCTTCCGGGATGCTCTTTGGACAGCCCTCAGAGTCGCCATATCAGTTCACATCGCTCAAAAGAAGTATGGAACCGCAAGAAGTACTAGTTGGGAAAGAATTGCAACAGGAACTGGCGTTGGACCCTGGAAACAAATCGGTGGAATCAATGGAGAAATGGGCAATCCGTATGAGAAGAAATTCCGTTTCGCAAACCTCCCAAACTGAAGATGAGAAACAGCCTAACGTCTCAGAGCCTGAGACCGAAAAGGCTATAGACACCGACCCTGAAACTCCGAAGCACAATGAGTCGACTGGAGAGGACCGGAAGGCTGAAGATCCACAGCCCCAGGATCTGGGATCTAAAGTTTCGACGCTGCAAGATCCGAAGCCTGAAGATTTCAACTCCGAGATTATCAAACCTGAAGACCTGATACCTGCAGAATCAAAGTATCAGGATCGACAGCCCGAAGATATGAAGCTCAAGACCCCGACCCCCAAACCCGTTGATCTAGCAATGACCTCTCTTATCAGTCAACTAGACCAGACTTTGAGAATCGAGGACAAAGCTACAACGGCTTCGAAAATGGTTGAAGTTCCTTCTGGCTATAAATTGGATCTAGAGGTCGGCCCTGAGGACTTTTACAAGATGCGGGAACAGTGTAAGCTTTTGGACAAGCGGAAGCGAGCTGCAGGACTTCTCCCGATGTCAACGAAGCAATACCAGAGATATGGGTTTCGGCCGGAAGAACTTCTTTCCGCTGGCGCTCTCTACTCACCCAATGCCAAACCATCAAACCTAACCAATAAACTCCACCCTTTTCTCCATCGTTCACGCTTTGACGATACTCCAGATACTATATACGATCAACTAGTGCCTGGACTACGCTTGGCAACAATGTTCATGACACAGCCGATTTGCTGCCAATACTGGGTGACGCTAGCGAATGGCCAGCGGAAGCATGACTTTAAGACGAGTAATAGGCTGGGTAGAGCGTGCTTGCGTATTTCCAAGGATGTGCCACTAACTCTAGAAAATGCGACGGAGATTATCGAGTATATTAAGAAACTCGACGACGCAAGTATAATCCATTTCACCTTCAGGAAAAACCTTTACCTTCATACACCAAAGGATGTCCTCGCGAGGACTCGGCCCGTCTGTGACGTAGACTTCGAAATCCCAGAAGGCTTAACATTTAGACCCAAACGATCACACGTCTGTCTGCATCACGACTTCTATACCGCAGCCAAGAAGCTGAGCAGATTGAAACACCCAGACCCGGCGTTGCTATTGCGCTTCAACTTCTTCCTTGCCTGTAATATCTTGCATGAGATGGCCCATGCGGTCAACGTGGCTCATTGCTATTCCCAACAAAGCGGAGGGCTGGAAGCCGGCGTTGACTATAATGAACCATTTCTTCTCAATGATTCAGAAGCTGAGCTAGGCAATGCGTGGGAAAATTACATGTTCGGCGGCCGCGTTGCACCCATCAACGGCCGCGTTGACACCTCTCACGGTCTCTCAATATGCGACTGGCCTTACGTAGGCTTGCCAAAAGACACGCGTCCCATTGTGGGCCTGCCCCCAGATTTCAGACGCGGCTCACTTATTGACACCTCTATGGACGACAAACAGCACATTTGGCGATCGATTCCCATGAAGTTTATCGAAAATATCCAGCAAACCAAAACCTGGGAGAAACAATTCGACCTCACTAATGACACCAAGATCTTCCACATCAAACGCAACGGCGCAATTTCTATAACCATGAATCGCTTCACCACCATGCCCTGGTCCGAAGAACTCCGCATCGTCTCCGAGTCCCTTGCAGAGGGCTTCGCCAACGACCCCGACGACGGCCCACCAACAAAGAAGCGGGTGATTGGCACCGGAAAGGCTGTGCGCACAGACATCTTTGGCCGAACGCTGGGTGACGAGAGTGAAGAGGATGTGGAGGGGAAAAAGGGCCCCAAGAAGCCGGTCAAGGGGAGTGGCTTGCAGGGGACGAAGACGAAGCAGAGGGGCCATGAGAGCAAACATCTAAAGCTACTGCGAATAAGGAACTCGGACAAGAAAAAAAGACAAGAAGCGGCTGAGAGGAGGAACGCCGGGCCGCATTGAATGCCGCTGGATGAATTTTTGCGATTTAAGTTTTAGAATTTCGGTTTGTTTGGATACCCCCTAATGTTTCGTAAAGGTTGGTTTTTATGTTCTTAGGTTCTAAGGGATACATGCTAGAGGGTGAAGCAGGATATAACGAGCGTTTTTAAAGTTCAGATTACTTTCAGAATTGTCATCGGAATATATGTGAGTCTTAATTCAACGTGTTATCATAGAAGGTCACCAACAAGCTTCAGCGAAGTTCGACTGCGTAAATGTACTATAGACCGACTATACGGAAAGCTATCGACGAGCTTCGAACCACTCTCCGCTGATTATCAGTTTTCGAAACATGTTCTTACACACTTCCACTATCACACGTTCACCAATCCCAACTCTATACAACCCACCCATACTCTACACCTATTCGCACTCCTCAACACATCCTCTTCTTCACTCATCCCACTCGTATCACTACCACCACAACCGCAACCACAACCACCTATCCACATCAACCCTCTCGCAGTGCCCCTCCTACATACAAACACTCGCATATCAAAGCAACCCTGTCAACTACTATCCCGCTCAACGTCAATACCCCTCAATAAGAACAATCCCATTGTCCAACCTCGAAGCCAAACACATCCCATTCCTTCCATTGTCGAGTCGCCATCCTTCATCCCATTAACCACACACCTATTCCAACAATGCAACAATGCAAAACAAAGCCCTCCACCCCCTCCCATTGTGCACCCCATCCACCCCCATTTCTACCCCTACCCTTCCTCCCCCCACCTTTCCCTCTCCCTTTCCCAACGCACTCAAACCCCATCAAAAGCGAATAGCCCCAAAGAAACTTGAAACAAACCACCACATCACACACCCCACCCACCCACCCACAAAAAAACCCAAAAAATGTTCACCCCCCTCCTCACCTACCTCCGCACAAGCGAACCCCTCCGCGAACCCCCCGAAACCAAAGCCCTCGTCGCCCGCAGCCGGGCCCTCCGGAAAGCCGAAAAAGCCGCGAAAAGGGCCGCGGAAAAAGCGGCGAAAGCGCAGCGCAATGCCCATCTTCGCTCGGGGGTGGTAAGGCGGCATGGCGGCGATGGCGGGCTGGAAGGGGCGGTGAGATATGAGGACCATCTTCCGGCGTATGAGAGGGTGGAGGGGAGAGGGGAGAGGGTGAGGGGGAGTATGGATGCGGTGTTTGAGTTTGCGGTTGAGGGGCGGGAGGGGTTGCCGGGGTATGAGGAGGAGGGGTTGCCGGCTTATGAGGAGGTGTGGGTGAGGTGAATGGGGGGTTTTGATTGGAAAAAGGGGTTTTGTGGGAGATGGGTTTGGTGTGTTTTGTGATGATATTGGATAGGGAGAAGGCTTGAGACTTTCGTTGGGGACTTTACAGTCTGAGAATGATATTATTGAAGGAAATTATTGCAGTTGCTATTCGTTCTTCTGGGAAGTGTATAATGAAGTGAACGGAAAAGAGGAAGTACTTGATGATATGAGTTGAGAAAGCTAAATTTTCTGATGACGCTAAAAACGTGGAGGACTGATGAAGTCGAAAATTTAGAGGCATGACATTACAGCGTAGAAAGACAAGCTTTCAGATTTGCATGTCTGCGAAGGATGGCCCGCAGCATAGTCGTCCGTCGTAGGTATCGTTCTCTTGCTCAGCTACACCCAGCTACTCTATATTATTCATTCTTCGTAATCACCAATGCCTCCCTCTGATCAACAACCCCTCCGCCTCCCAACCAGCCACTAAATCACCTATCCTTTTCCTCTTCCACCCTTCCCGGGTTGCAATCGTCTCAATCGCATGTCTCCCATCAAAATATTTGACGATTCGATCCCAAGCCAGTTGCGCGTCTGCGCCCTGATTTTCAAGGATGTGCTTGGATATTGCAGACAGGTAGCGAGAGGGGAGAGCGAAGGCGAGGCGAGGATTGGGGATTACGGAAGGAGAAGTGTGACGGTGGTGTGAGGGGAATGGAAAAGTGGTGTGGGTGCTGGATGTAGGAGATGGAGGATCGAGGCTGAAGGTTTGGGTTTTGTTGACAGTTTCGTCTTTGTCATCTGCACTTCGGGTATGTGGTTTCTCTTCGCTCTGGACCTCAACAGCTACCTTGATATGTTGAGGAACGCGAACCCATGCGAAAGTGCGAAGCTGCGTGACCCAGCCTCCCCATAAAAGCCAGGCTAAAATGTCCATGTATGCTTCCTTGTGATCTTTGCTAGGAATGAGCGTTGACCAAGGTCTCGGGGTGAAAGAAAGCAGGCTTAGGATTTTTGGCAGAGATGGCAAGGCGTGAAATCTCTTGGCGAAGGCGGATGTTGCTGAGCCAATTTTGCTCATATCCGCATTTGGAGACACAATATATGTGTCACATTGATGAAGGGGAGGGATGGCGCGGGCTCGACGCCAGTAAATGAGATGTGAGGCTAGAAATTGGATGTCGGGTAGAGAGATACCGGAAGATTGGGAGATCTGAAGAAATGATTTGGTCGGTTTTGAGACGCGTAGGAATTGAGTTAATGGTGCAGTCAGAGGAGAAGCCGTGGCATTAATGTCTGCCAAAATGGTGGAAAGATCAGTCAGGAGGAGTAGCGTAAATTGCGCTGCTAGCTCTGAGCCCGTATCATTGACGTCGTCATCAGTCGGGATGGAGGTTGCTGTAGTGAGCCATAGACCTGGTAGCTGTGGCGATATAAGATTTGGAAGGACAGAAGTTGATGTGGGTATGGGAATCTGCAGTGACAAAGATAAAGGTGGGGTCAAGCTGATGTGGGCGATTCGTGAACTTGAGAGGTTGTTATACAAAGTAGATATAGCTTTTGCAAGGCTTGACTGGGATAGCAATTTATGGTATAAAGGCGCCAAGGGTTGCTTTGGCCCTAAGCACGTTAGATTCAAGCTCTTCGAGGCATGTGCATATACTGTCTTACCGCTATATCTGTTAAGAACGGAGATAGCTGAGGCTTCTCTGGCCGTGTAATTTGATCGGGCTTGCTCCCAATTCAACGCCCGAGAAAACTTCTTTACGACGTTGCTGTACATCTCATCCACGCGTAAATGGTACTCAAGAGGTGGCGGATCAAGTACGAAGACAACGTGAAACATGTCCAGTATGTCTTTTAGCTTGGTTTCAGTCGTATCCTTCCAACTGTTTGAGTCTCCAGGAGCGCCATGTGATTGAGAAGATGTCTCTTTGGAGATAGGACAGTCATCTCCCACCGGTTTCGTCTCTTGATTGTTTGCTCCATCTTCGGTGTCGGATTCCTGCCCCGACGTCTCAACAACCTCTCCATTGTCTACAGCTGACGTCCTACCGCTCGTAGTCGTGCGCTCTCCTTGGCCCAAACCCTCCGTCACATGCGAACGATTGTCCGTGCTCTTGGACTTGCGTGGTCTTCTCTTCCTCTGCCAGCCTCTCCCCTCTCGTTTGTATATCGGCCATCCAAGAAAGACCTTCCCATCAATACCCATCTCGAACCTCTTCTTGTGATTGCTTGATACTGGACATAGTAGCTTTGCTAGGGTAGCTGATGGGAAGCCGAAAATATCGTTCCATCTTGGTAATCTCGCTGGATTTACACCATCATGTTTCTCCGGCGACACTGAGCCAGCTTCGTCTACGCCCGCATCTGGACTGTTGCCGTTCTGACTGGGCTCAACTTGGGCCTCTAATTTAGAGCGCTCGTCGGAGGACTTGGTACTCTCATCATCACTAGAGCTCGTTGAGGCATCGTCAGTAAGGTCGCTGGCGAGGTAGTTCTTATAATGCGAATTATCTTCGCCAGGTCGAGGTGGGTAATGAAAGATTATTTGCGGCTCGTTGTAGAACTTGACTACTAGGATAATCGCGACAAGGCTTGGATTTGGGGGAAGAGGGGAAGACGACATCTTGGATGTAATTTATTAGGTATTATGCTGGAATATCACGCGGAGAAGGTAACGATATGCCAGATATCTATTTAAGTCTAGAATTGTGTCATAGTCACCGTGTGGCAAATGAAGAGGCGATTCTCATTCTGGTCAACATATCTACAAAATATGGCTTTCCATAATCTCATTCTCCACTTGCGATATGAATTCGGAGCATACCTTTCACTTACACACAGTCTTAGTCGACTGCTTTAGTCTTTTGGGAGCATCAGAATATGCCTACTGCTAATGGTATCTTCAAATATCTCTTGAGGTTATCTGAAAGCCTATGATATCTTCTTCCCATCATCTCTAACCTTGTGAGCTGTCGCCCCACCGGCATGGTTTGGTATAGGCTCGAAGTTGTCCCCTTCCGCAAACCCAAGGTTCTTCATTTCATCCGGAGCCATGAGGTTGCTGATGATAAACTGATTGTTAGTGATACACGCTGTAGTGCCCTTCGAAAATTGGGACGGCGGTCGGGGTGCAAAGATGAGACCCACTTTTCCATCCGACACTTGAGGTATTCTTTGGCCATCATCCTACATTCTTGATCGTTGGTTCCCTTTACCCTTCTCAGACATCGTAAGTAGTCAGCAATGATGGGCTTGCATTCGCCTGTAAGTTGAGCATAAATTAGCTAGAACCTTGCGAGGTGTCTGGATTCCTAGATGACTGACCATCGTGGCTTCAGCGTTCTGTCAGATGGCATCCAATTTCAATGGCTGCAAGTGGGATGACTCACTCCAGTGGGAAGCTGCCGCGTTCCGGAGGGATGGGTTTTACGGATATTTGGCGACCCCCAGGCCCTCCAAAACTCATCTTAAGTTCTGTCAAGGAAGTGAAAGCTTCATTGCGAGGACAACGGTTGTTGTTGTGACATGGAAGACAAGACAGGGCTGGGCTGGAATAAAATAAGATAAGATAAGATAATCATCAGTTGGGGGACACAAGCCAACGTATTAGCGTATGCAGAAAGCTATGGATTCCTTGGCATCGCAATTGTCGCGCCCCCCCCCAAATTTACTATTGAATCCAGACATTCTTGACATTCTCAAACCTTCAACGCTCTATTGAAAAATCAATAGAAAAATCAAACCGGTAAATTTGAAGCTGTTCAAACCTTTCACAGCTGACATCCTTTTAGCTATGACAGGTCCACTGGCTCCGGCCCTTCGCTCGAAGATACTACGCCTCCTGCTTTTACATTGGACCCCCCCCCGCCATCGCCGAAGAGGTTCACTGTCACCGTAACACCGTTTATACTATGCAAGAGAACCTCTTCATGTATGACTCTCCCTTTAGATCTCAGTTTCGTCCGAAGGGCGCCCCCCGAAAGGTCTTTCCAGCAGCTGAAGACTCCCTAATTACATACCTGAAGCAACAGCCATGGACCATGCAGAAAGAGATGATGTGATTCCTATGGGAAGAGTGGGGTATACATGTTCATCAGTTCACGATATCGAGGATTCTGAAGAAGAGACACTGAAGCAATAAGAAGGGACAGCGTGTGAGCATCAGACAGACCTGTTGCAGCTGACGACTGAACAGCTTGTCTTCGTCGATGAGACTCTGTTCAACGAGACTACGGGATGACGTCATCAAGCCTATGCATCAGTTGGTGAGCCAGCTCGCTATCAAGCCTCTAGAAAGAGAGAGCATTCCTGAAGCGTTCTTCCGACGTATACAATCGATGACTATCTATCCTGTACCGGTATTCGTGAAGGCTGGTTCAACGGCGAGGCTTTCTTCGCTGCTTTGAAACTACCAATGATCTGTCCCTTGAAATGGCGGGGGCAATTGGCTTTGGCAGCAGCGCCTGCAGTGTTTGCTTTGGCAGCAGCCTCTACAATGGTCCTAGCAGCGACGTCTGCTTTGGCTTTGCGAGCAGCGTCTGCTTTGGCTTTGCCAGAAGGTTTCTTCGTTGATGAGGTGCTTGAGGGGATGAGTGAATCCTCTAGAGATAGTTTCTGACTTCGGCGTGACGACGGCATGATGGCTTCGGGGGTCGGGGGGACTAAAAGGATGTCAGCACTGTGAAAGGGTTGAACAGCTTCAAATTTACCGGTTTGATTTTTCTATTGATTTTCCAATAGAGCGTTGAAGGTTTGAGAATGTCAAGAATGTCTGAATTCAATAGTAAATTTGGGGGGGGGCGCGACAATTGCGATGCCAAGGAATCCATAGCTTTCTGCATACGCTAATACAATAAGCGGCTGACTTGCACACGTCAGTTTCAACATACTGTATGCTATTCTACACAGCAACAAACACAATTATCAGTGGTGGGATGCTTGAACAGCTAACTGAATTTGAAGATAAACTCATTGATATATTCCACAGAGCCGACTTTGATTTCCCTGATTAGGCTCGAATGTGGTCGCCCTTGTGTCCCTCACTGATGAATGGATCTGATAAGATAATCAATGGCATCCTTCCAGTGCTGGTCTCGGCACTCTTGACTTCTTGAGGCTTCCACCTGCAGCTATTTTACCTTAAATCGCAAGACAGTCTCGTAAGCTTCTAGTCTCTCAATCAAACGTATCTACCTGGCAGCCATGCTCTGGCTCGCATGAAGTTAGTCGAACTTAAGGTTCAATTTGTTAGGGGCCGGCCTAGAGCGAGTCATAGGGGTGTCATTTAACTAATAGATAAATGCTAAGGAAGGAAAGTATCTACAGGAAAGAACTCGATTCTTATATGTGTGTTCCTCAGCCCTGTGCTAGGCCCGATTAGGATGGAACCAGGCGAAGGCTAGTTGAAGAATAGGCGAAGGCTAGGATCGTGACACAATTCTACTACTACCTCACTTCACCATTTTCGCTCAACCCAAGGCTACCTTTGTCTCGTTCAGAATCTTTGATATGGACGGTGTCAGCGCCGCTGCAAGCATTGTTGCTTTGACTCAGATCTCCGCACAAGTCTTTGATTTATGCCGCAAGTACTATACAGAAGTGAAAGAAGCTAGGAAAGAAATTCAACGTCTTCGCGATGAAATAACCTCACTCCAGGATGTTTTGACGAATGTGGTTGACCTAGCTGACGCTTCCAACCCAATCAAACTGTCAGTTCTGGACCGTCTTAATCGAGCTGATGGGCCAGTACAGCAATGTCAATCACAATTGACAGGACTGGTTGCAAGACTGGACCCCGGGGACGGACCGAACAGAATGAGACACCTTGGACTGCGAGCTTTGAAATGGCCATTTGATAGTAAGGATGTTGACAAAGTTATCACGGCTATCGAAAGGCATAAAGCAACGTTTAATCTGGCACTGACTGCTGACCTTGCGTAAGCGCCCACATTTGAAGGTCTGTACCCTTTACTTATGATAGTTAGCCGGCTATCTCAAGCAATTCAGGGCAATGTCACCAGTCTGAACGAATCCATGGAGGAATTAAAAATTGGGCAGCAAGCATCTTTGAAAGATCGTCACCAAGGGAAGATCTTCCGTTGGCTGTCATCACCAGATCCATCCTCAAATCATAATTCAGCGCGCGAAAAGCAACAACCTACAACAGGCGCATGGTTTCTTGATAGCACTCAATTTGCTGAATGGAACACTACTTCGAACTCTTTCCTCTGGCTTCATGGAATCCGTAAGTACACTATTGTGAGTGACAATACAGAAGATCTGGTGACTGAACAAGTATTATAGCTGGGTGCGGAAAAACCATATTGTGGTGCGTGATTTCCTGACTGTGATATAAGCGTTGCTAATTGTGGCCTGCAGTTCAGCCATCGTCCATGATGTGATGCAATATTGCCAGTCACATGGAGCCTTTGCAATAGGCTACTTTTACTTCGACTTTAGCAATCCTGTAAAACAACGGCATGTGAATCTTATACGATCATTGATTGTCCAATTCTCTGCGCGCGCTTCAAGAGTCCCTGAGGCCCTAGAAACATTGTACTCTCAAAACAAGAATGGACAGACCCAGCCAAGTACCGATGCTCTTATAGCGGTTCTCAAAAGTATTCTTCAAGCTTTCGACCAGGGCTTTATCATTATCGACGCTTTAGATGAATGCTGTGATCGGGAAGAGCTCTTATCATTCATCAGTGGTGTTATTGATTGGAAGGTGGGAAAGCTACACATTCTAGCTACCAGTCGAAAAGAGACAGATATCAGCGAAGTTCTTGATCCATTGATCACTGAGCAGATACCAATTCAGAATGATCTTGTAAACGCTGATATTCGCCTTTATATTCAGGAAAGGCTTCAAAATGATACAAGGTTAAAGAAATGGCCGGAAAAGATACGAATGGAGATCGAGACGACACTGATGAACGGAGCACATGGAATGTAGGCACAGTCGATCTACTCTATCTTGAAAATTTTTGGAAATTTACCAAAGGCAACTTACTAGGTTTCGCTGGGTAGTCTGTCAAATAGACGAAGTACGGAAATGCCTTAAACGCAAAACGCTCCAAGAAGCATTGAAATCATTACCAAGAACATTGGATGATACATACGCTCGAATACTATGCAACATTAACGAGCAGCACAGTGCAGACGTGTTCAAAATACTGCAGTGGCTAGTCTACTCCACTCGACCAATGGCAATTGAAGAGATAGCTGAAGTTGTTGCCATCGATACGGAAGGGGATTGTCGACTTGACTTGGAAAATCGACTGCGGGAACCACATGATATTTTGACAATATGCTCGAGCCTGGTCACTACAACAGCATCGATCGTCAAGGAGGGACATGAAAGGTCTAGGGTGATAGAAGAGTTGAAATTGGCTCATTTTTCTGTAAAGGAATATCTCATCTCAGATCGTATGCGGAACTCAAAAGCTTCACGATACAGCTTGACAGACTACTCTGCCCATGATTATATAGCCAGGACCTGCTTGGTTTACCTTCTTCATTTTGATGAGCCCACTTCACTGACTTTAGATAACATTCATGAATTTCCCCTCGTTGAGTATGCAGCCAGATATTGGACCCAACATGTCAAAGAAGTGGAGAAAGAGACCCATGAATACAAAGCTCAAGGGCTTTGTATGAAGCTTCTATCGCTGCAGCATACTGCTTACTTCATTTGGCTTCGACTGTTGTATTCAAGCAAGCCGTGGGAAGAGTACTGCACTATAGCAGTACCTGAAAGCGTCTTGCCTCCGTTGTACTTTAGTTCACTGAACGGTTTGATAGTATCTACCAAGATACTACTCGAGGCCGGGGCGGACGTTAATACACAGGCTGGAGAGTACGACAACGCACTACAGGCGGACATTAACGCACTGGGTAGACGCTACTGCAATGCACTTCAGGCGGCTTCTGGTAGAGGGCACGAGACTGTGGTTCGGCTGTTGCTCGATGCTGGGGCGAATGTTAACGCACAGGGTGGAACTTACGGCAATGCACTTCAGGCGGCTTCTGTTGACGGGCAAGAGGCTGTGATTCGACTGCTGCTCGAGAAAGGAGCGAAGGTCAATGCACAGGATGGATTGTACGGCAACGCACTGCAGGCGGCTTCTGGTAGAGGGCACGAGACTGTGATTCGGCTGCTGCTCGATGCTGGGGCGAATGTCAACGCGCAGGGTGGATTTCACGGCAATGCACTTCAAGCGGCTTCTAGATTGGGGCACGAGACCGTGATTCGGCTGTTTCTCGATGCTGAGGCGAATGTCAACGCACAGGGTGGATACTACGGCAACGCAATGCAGGCGGCTTCTGCTGAGGGGCATGAGGCTGTGGTTCGACTGCTGCTCGAGAAAGGAGCGAATGTTAACGCACAGGGAGGAGAATACGGCACTGCACTGCAGGCGGCTATTATTGAACAAGGCGAAAGTGTATCTCATGAGAAATATGAGGCTGTCATTCAGCTGCTTCTCAAGGCTGGGGCGAAGGTAAATGCAGAGGATGAAGAGCAAGAGAATCGCACATTCAACCATCTTTCTTTAGAAGCATGAGGCTCTAGTCTTATCGTTCAAAAGAAAGCTATATAATCTCAAGAACAATTTCAGGCGTCTCATTCAACTCGTTCATTAACTTCACGCTGTTAATGTTTATATGTGATTTACTTTTGAATTAAAGTCTTCCTAACACGAACAGTTCTCTTCTTCAGCAAACGAGAACTTTGCAAACCAAGGTATCGAGATGATCATCTTGAAGGTTTATATCAAACAATCTGACATTGAGAAACGAGAAGCTCAAGTCCGCATCATGACGCGTATATATATTTTGACTCGGCGCAGATGGTTGCGAGGTTCGAATGCAATGATAGAGGAAATCAATGTTGGTTTACGAATCGGCCAAAATGTGAACACACTTTGAAACAATCCTATTCAGGTATGTATAGCATATTTCAACAGTCAATGCTGCATACATATCTACTTCTTATACAATCGCTCCAGATTCTTGGAATTTCTTTGCAGACTCCCTCTGATCTCTGAGCGCGGTTTTTGAAAAAAATCCACGGTTACTACCAGATCCACAAGCCAAGGCTTGGAAATAGATACCTTCATCTGTTTCTTGCCCGGTCTATGGTTGAGACCGGTATGAATCATTCAAGAACATGCGCTTGGTTTTTGTATATCTAGTGGTGATGTGTGTTTTGAAGGAATACGAGGTTATGAGTGGGGCATACTGATATATTGATTGTTGTTGTTATTAGAAAGCTATCTACTCTAGGAGGTGAAAGGTGAAAACTCTACGAGCGGGGCCCCAGCCCTACCAGCACTATGAGGCGAAGGCTATCAACTCCCCTATTTATTTCCAACAGTATGGGCAACGAGACAGGATATCTATATTACCAGAAGCACCAGTAGTAGAAGTGTTGAAACGGGAGTTATGCTGCTCAGACCTATCGAGGTCACATGACGCACTGTAGATAACCGAAGCTTCGAACTTTCATAGAACTGCTCCGTATTCCGTACTGTATAACCAAACACACATCCTACATATGCTGCAAAATCTTCTAGTTCAGTCATATTTCAAGAAGCAGTGGTATTGCACTGCTTCGCCAACCTATCTCATATTAGCGCAGATATGTTTCGCTGTCGTGTCTCTGCATCAAGCTCTCTTGAGGGGCTTACAGTTGGTGAGGGGTTGGAAAAGTTGAGCCGGGGTCGGAACTTTTTTTTTTAGATTTCGACCCCAGCTCAACTTCGTGCATATGCTAACCATGAGCTCAAAATTATTCCAACCCCGGCTCAGCTTTCTGCATATGCTAATCATGAGCTCAAGAATTGATGTTATTTAGCTAAAGTAGCTAGAAGACAAACAGCAAGAGCGAAGTATTGAAGCCGGGCATATGCACAGCTTGAGCGAAACATCGTGAAAATAGCACAATCACAGAGCACGCATATATTATGAATCTACTTTACAGCAAGACGAGCGAAGATTCTTTTACGTATGCTTAGCATATGCACAAAACATTCATCTTCAACATTCAGTTTACATTGAACGAGTCTTGAGCGAGCTGAGTTTCTTCTTAGTATATGCGCGACATATGCGAAGTGCGACACTCATCTTCAAGTCGTTCATCGATGTTTCTTTGTGCTCAGTTGATGCTGCGCATATGCATCGACGAGACTTTGATGATCAGATGTGAATTTTATTGTGGCCTCGCTTAATGCTCTTGGCATATGCTTCGCATAGGGTCCGAAGCTTTTCCAACTCGACGTCAAGTCTTGGATGTGCGGGGCATATGCCAATTTTAAAGTTCAACCCGACGTCAAGAATTTTTTCCGACCCCGGCTCAACTTTTCCAACCCCCCGACCAGCTGTACCCCCCTCTGGGAGTACATTGCCTCAGTTCTCAGACGTGCCAGCGTCGTTAAGCCCCTTCGGGTTAGCGCTCTCTCTAAGCCCCGTGCCGCCCGTAGGTACGCTGCGCAGTCAGCCAAGGCTAACCCGAAGGGGCTTGGCGGAAGCGCTAACCCGAAGGGGCTTAGCGACGCTGGCACGTCTGAGAACTGAGGCAATGAGTACATTACAGTAGCCAAACAGATGCGTCAGATGCCGCGATGTGGCCGCCCAGCTAGGACCGTTCGGCCTAAGCGTGCGGTCGAAAGCAGCATACTCCGCTCTTATTATCAGGGGTCACATTTGGCTGAAGACATCTAATTCACTGACAGCTCAATACGGCATAGCTTCATGGAACACTCATACTTTCGTAGTAAACGCCCTAGGTTGTGCATGTGCAGGTACTGAATTGAGGAAGCTCTTGTGGTATGGATGATACCCATTAGTACAAGAAAGCCATTGGTGGTTGTCGGCGCGAATGAAGTTGTGGTCGGTACCTGACGTAGCCATGCGTCGGCAGCTGCTCTAGCTCTGCAGAAACGAGGGTAAGGTAGCTGTCAGAATGACAGCTATGTACCGTACCTGCAAGCCAGTGTTCGGCATCATCTGGATCGGGACTGCCCGCAAGAGGCCAACGGGATACCGTTGGGTAGGCGCAACAACGGATTGGCTTTGCCAGAAGAGGGGGTCTTGATGACCTGCCATACTCATGATGCAGGACCTGCCCTGTTTGCAGCTGCATGTATCCAACCCACGGTAGGTACGTTATGTCGATCGATGTGGTATCGTATCCTGGGTCAATGTGAACTGCATGAACTGCATGAATCGATGAATGAAGAATAAAATAGCGTAGAATAGCCCCCGATGTGATGCATCGCCCGATGTTGAGACGCCGCCATTGTTGCGAGGACCGATCCAGCTTTTCTCAGCAAGTCTGGTCTGGCCGGCCCGATCTGATGGTACCTGTGTATTCTCTGAATGCCTGCATGAGTTCCTTGCGCAGAAAGAGCCTGTCTCGAAGTGAAATGTCGGACATCGACCGATTGGGACCCTCGTCGATGACACCGGACACGGTTGCATCGAGAATCACCTGGTGCTATCGAGTGGCTTGAATGGGCTGACACATACAGTGGACATACGCAGGGTGAACGCCGACTTGAAGGTGTCGGGGACATTCATGAGAGCCCAATTCGCCTAAGAGCAACGGCCAGCAACGGTTGATGGACTACAAAACGTCCCGGATCAGCCTAACTCAACACATATTTGGCCCCAGCCAGGTTTCGTCGCAGCTACGGTGGTAACTATGTGGACTTCGCCGTCTGGAGCGTGGGTCACTGATGAATTATATCCCCATCGAGTGTTGTTCAGCCCTTGCCACCGTTCAACTTTTGATCATCGCACATACAAACTCGTCATCATTTCCACCTCGAGCATCTCAGAGACCAGTCCAATTATCTTCAAGTTCCTGAGGGCTGCGCAACGAGATTTGAGTTCTCAACAGGGTGGCGCCATTGGCTCACAGTGGCCCACTGCCTTGGAAACCGGGGTATCATGGTAGTTGCTACTGCTGTTGCTAGCTCTGGTGTGTCTTGACACTATAGCAGACTATAGCTGAACACCCGATCCATAGGCAGGATCTCTCGTACGAGTACTCGTCCGAGTAAAACTACAGTGGACGGATTCCTTCCTGGGGACCGATCTGATTCACAGCCATCAGACTCTGCCGGATATCCGCCCAAAAGAAATAGCTCAACGTACTATTCGACTTTGGATATATTATTTACCCATTTGTCTATATAACAAGTGGTCCCCTCCCGTGAGTTATCAACCCAGAACTTAGGTCCTACGTACACAAGATAGTTCTTTTATCCAATACATCAACCTTCGCTCTGAATCAATTCAACAACACTAACCTACATCACAACTCACCGATCTCTACACTCAATCTCACTTCCTCGAAGCCACAAAAAACATGGGCCGCCCCAATTTCACTCCGTGGGCTCTGTCCCTCCTGGCACTCACCACCACGCTCCTCATCAACCCCACCCTGACCCACCCCACCCTCGCCAAGCGGGCTTCAGCGGTCGTAATGGGCCTCGCCGAATCCTTCGGTGCAATCGCCCACACCACCCTCACCAGCACCGGCAACACTGTCATAACCGGCGACTGCGGCACCTACCCCGGCACTGCCATCACTGGATTCCCGCCAGGCGTCTGCACCGGCACGACGTCCGCCGGCGGCACGGCCGCCCAGAACGCCGAAGCCTCATGCCTGACCGCCTACAACGACGCCAAGGGCCTCGTCCCGACCGATGCGCTCCCGTCCGTCGATCTGGGCGGCATGACCCTCGCGCCGGGCGTCTTCACCTTCCCGGCCTCGGCCGCTTCCCTGTCCTCCACGCTGACGCTCGACGGCGCCTCGGACCCCACGGGCCAATGGATCTTCCAGATCGCGACCACCTTCAGCACCTCCGTCGGCTCCAAGGTGCTCCTGATCAATGGCGCGCAGGCCGGCAACGTGTATTTCCAGGTCGGATCTTCGGCTACGGTGTCCGGCGCCACGCTGCTGCAGGGGAATTTGCTAGCATATACGTCCATTGCCGTGGGAGCCGGGGCGAGCAACAACGGAACGTTGTGTGCGCTGAATGGCGCCGTGACGCTGATCGATGATGCGTTGGTCGCGGCGACGACAACGACAACGAAGGCGAACTGTCTCTTGGAGGTGATCTTGGGGCAGTTGATTTGCATTACGCTTTGATGTAGCTCTTTATATTGAGGTTTTCGGATCAGAGGGGGACGTGGCCAATTAACAGACGGGAACATGTTCAAGGTCGTCGAAAAGTTTAGGAAAAAAGAAAGTTGTTGTACAAACCTCCATCTATCTCATCCAAAAATCAAGTTCCTGTTCGATTCTGACAACATGCGAATCTCCACCCTTCTTTCTCAGTTTTCACCAAAACTATTTTGGCCGGCTTATATCTTTTATATATCTTAATCTGATATCACATTATGCCACCCCTTCAACCCCCCCTCTTCAAACCTCTATTCTCAACTTATAAGATCTCAAATAAAGCGCATGTGATCGTAAGCAGAAGCGGCGGACGAGCCATAGAATACAAAAACCTCGTCTCATGCCTCCCCCTCTTCCCCTACACCAACGAAAACCCAACATAACCATCAACCCCGCCCCCTACGAACAGAGCACTATAAGATAACCCTCTCCCCCTCCCCCACCCCACCACGAAGGTATCTCCGCATCAAAAGCAACGACTGTTTCCCGCAAGATTTACGGTGTTTTTGAACTTCGACGAAGTTGATTTTTCAAAAAAAGAGAGAGATATGATATGATATGATATGATATGATATGAGATGAGATGAGATGAGATGAGATGAGAAAGATGAAAAATAGTAGAGAGAAGAATTTATGTTTACTGAAGAAAAGCAGGTACAGTTAGATGGGAAATTCAAAGCTTTTCTCTAGATTTGTAAAATAAAAATAAATTAGAAGATTTTGTTTTGGGGGGGGAAATTGGTGTGGTGGTTTGTTTGGTTTGGAGATGTGGAGATGTGGAGATGGGATAGTGGGCTGGTAGGCTGGTGGGCTGGTGAGCTGGTTGGAGGTGCGGCTGGTTGGAGTTGCGGTTCTGGAGTTGCGGTTGTGGAAGGGGGTGGCGGGGGGGGTGTGGGTGCTGGTGCTGCTGGGTATGGAGGAAAAAGGATAGTTGTACGAAATATAAAAAAACCTAATAAATAGCCACCACCTTCCCTCTTCTTCTTCCTTCCATCCTTCCCACTTCTCCATCCCATCCCATCCCATCCCCCCCCACAACCCCTATACCACCGCCCCCCACGTCAAGCATACAATAGCAGCAGCAGTAGAAAACGCCCCACCCCCCGTGCCTGCTAAGAAGAACAGAGTCTTTGCGGATGGGACGGGACGGGACGGGTTGGGGTGGGAGATCCATACATATACGGGCGCTGCTGCCTTGTATGTTTTTTTTTCTTTGTTTTTTTTTCGTTAGGCAGCGTAGCGTAGCGGCGGTAATGTAAGGTATGAGTACGGAGGATGGGTTTGCGGGGGAGGGCTGTAGGTAGAGAGGTGGGTGGGTAGGGAGGGAGGGGATCGGGCGAATTTTGAGATTTGTGTGTGGGGACGGCTAGAATGATAGGGAGGTTTGGGGGTGGAAGGTTGAATATTTCACTTTTTCGCTTTGGTCGGTTGTGGCATGGCTGATTCTGTGGGAGATGGGGGATGGGATTTTGGGGTTAGGGGGGGTTAGGGGGGGGTGTGAGGTCTAATAGAAACCCTTTTGGTATTAAGTCTGGATGAGCGAAAACTTCTGGTGGTATAATCTCTATCTAAGGTGTGAGTGGTGGTTAGGGGTTTGGCAGGCGCGCTTTTGTGGACGGCTGGACCAGCAAGGGGGAATTGTGAGTTTGGGGATATACGGAATGTGGGCGTTGTGGCCAAATGGTGATTGATTATGAGTCTGGCCGGTCACTATATGCTGCAAGGATTTTTTTCTAATGTAACGGAATAAGAAACTTGCACTTTGGCTGAATACTCTTTTGCCGGCGGTTTATTGGGAGCCTGGACGCGGAAAATGGCTGCTGTAATGTGCGGTCGATGAAAGGAGTGCGTGTTTTTGAGAGGATCATGGGACGATTGTGTGATTGGAAAAGTAGAGTAAAGAATGAAGCCGGTTGGAGATGATTTATTGAACGAGAGAAGACGTAGACACAATGGAATCGTTGGGCTTTGCAGGTGTCAATTGATATCTGGGTCGAACGCTTCTTTTGGATTAGACTATCCAAGGCCCTTTATCGGGTAGACTGCGGGAGACCAGAGATGTTTGATATTACTATCCACCAGATTGTTACCGAGTCTTCGTGCTCGGACTTTCGTGACATTGTTGGCTGTCAATCGATGACGATGCAATCTCGGCACATCACAATGCTCAGAGTACGAGCACGAAACTGAGAGCGAGACGGACGCGAAGTACGACAACCAAAGCTAAGAGTAACAGGTTCCAACCAAAAACGCTACTATTTCTTCTTTAAAAGACTTGCAGGTTGGTTTTTATGTTCTCCTCGCTCAATTCTTGAATGACTTGTAACCTATACATACGTTGAGAATGTAGGAATCATAATCTGATGGAGAAGTATACAAGGATGTGCCAGAAAGATCAGCGCTTCCGGTTTCTGTTCTTGTAATAGCTGTCATATCAGGACTGCCGCCGTTACATTCAGCGTTTTACACGGCGAAGAAGGTAGCGGAAAGGCTTGGCGTAGCCCGTCAAGAGCTGCACGGCATATTACCAAGTCACTCTCATCGTTTCTCGAGGTGGAGGTCGTCGAAGGAAAAAGAGTAGGCTCTTGACATGGATCTTATCGGATTCCCTACCTCAACGTCGACTGACGACAATGCGGTCATCTTCATAATCCGACGTTAAGCTTATGGGTTCAAGCGAGTGAGCTGCGTGATCATCTGAGTCTACCTGGTTAGTATACTTCGACAGCCTTGCGAATGGTCTACTATCATTGAAAAAAATTATGCCTCTTGTATGTAGCTGCGTAGGCTGTAGAGACTTTCCTTAGTGAAGACGTCGCCATATTGGCAACAATGTTGGAAGACAGCCACCAATGACGCCAGCGCAAACCTCGACTGAACTCAAAATGGCTGTATTAACATCAGACCCTGCGAGGCCCCAGAATCAGCTGGTATACATAGCAACCCACGGTACTCAGGCCAAAGTCTCGACTCACAACTTGGATCGTCCGAACTGACTTGGCCAGCATATATACTTCTGCACAAACTAACGACGCAAACCCTGGTGATTTCTAAGCTTTCGCAGCATTCAATCCGCTAACATGAATATACTCACATGCCTCCTAGTGAAAATATGCCTATCAATTGCCATCTTTGAGTCTTGCTGGCATGCAGACGCCACAGAATTGGTAACGGCAGGCACAGAGTCACAATATCAGTGACAGTATTGACTACAACGCACACGACGAGAGCGGGGTGATAATCGTCACAAACGGCGTCCGGGTAAGAGAAGGGATCCCAGAAAGCTGCTACAGGCTTGCATTGAATAATGACACTTAGATTCTGACCTAGCGTAACACAATAAGAAATCCTGCGAGGCACCAAGACATGATCTTGAGCTTTCTGATAGGGAAGAGACGATGGTACAGGAGCAAGACCGAGAATTTGATACAAGTAGCTGCTGGTGCGAACAGGATCTGCGTGGTTAAAATTGCCTGAGCAAAGGCAACGGGCCTCGTAAGTGTAATTAAGTGCTTTCCGAGTCCCAATGAGGCGCCTCGAGCGGCAGTGAGTCACGTTTGATGCTGTGAACTTAGGGCCAGACGTTGCGACTCACAGACAAAACAGCCTACAACAACGCATGGCGTGAAGAACTGCCATGCGTCAGAAATGCCTAATTCCAGGAAATTGCTCGAAGTCTGGACATACCAAGCCCAGCACCATCATCCAGTCATCTGCTCTAGCTTAATATGCATGAGTCTTCGTGATATGAAACGAAGAGCGACGGCAAGATATGCTGCAGCAAGCATGATTGAACCCGCCACAATGATACTACCAATACTGTTTTGACGCTGATGCTTCGTCTGAGATTGAACTTGTGGTGATGGAGACACCATAACCCGTGCTATTTGGAAAGAAACAAGCAGAGAAAGCAACACAAGTGTCTGATGATATAGCTGAAGGAATGTACATGTACAGAAGGAAAGCAGCGCCAGAGAGTAGACAAGTGCTTTGAAACGGAAATTGTCGATCTGAAATGTCCTTTATTCTTGAGTCAGCTTCTGACCACTTAGTCTTGCTCATTCATGCAGCGATGCGTTTAGTTGTGCATGAGATATTCGACTACCCCTCATTTCTCATGTCGGTAGTAGATCAAACCAGGACCAGACCTGTCTTCGTAGCCGTCGGTGTGCTGGTGTTTCGGAGGGTGTTGGGGTTATTCGAGCACCAGAGGTTGATAATCTCCGCCTTGTAGGGCTGAGGCCAACGAGTAGAGTTAATCTCCTAAGAATAGCAACAACCAATATATCCATATGACCGCTGTATTCTAAAAGAGGGTTTATAAAATTTACGCTCAACTTCAGTACTTCAAGAACATGATGTGCTACCCAAAGACTGACGTCCTTCTTCAGCTCTGTTTTCAAAGATATTCGTACTGTATTAGAAAGGTGCTTCGGCCGGCAGGATTTCTTCGAAGAATAATAAGCAGTGTGCTAAATCTTCAGGGAAAAGGGACAGATCGCTGAGTTCTACTCACACTGTCTGGTCCGTCCACTACGATCCACTACGGCATGGCAGTCCTAGCAGAAAAGAGACCTAGTTACTTACAGCGAAACGCATCATTAAGAAGAGCTACTGACGACTAGAAACGATGGCGACTATTTATACAAAACCCTATCCATTTACCCGTCAGTTATACGGCCCACCTCCAGATCTACAGCTAAACCTATAATGGTAGAAGCTTAACCTTTATGGGTACGGGAACTAGTGTTTAAAGTATTAAGCCCGACTCGCCGAGCCAGTCAGAAGAAGGCTGTAACCCCTTTTCTATTTTCAACCTTCGTTCGATGTATTTACTACTATCTATCTTGTTAACCTCCTTTTGTAGTGTAACAGGTACGGTATCCAGCTCTTCTGCAATGTCAAACTCGCAACCTCGTGGGGGCATTTTGAAAGTCAATAGAACTGTAGGGGAGCTTCGAGACTTAAGGTATTGAGGGGTATTGAGATGAGGTAAAACAATGTTCTGTGCTTACTAACTATCCGAACACCCTTACTAGTGGTGGTGATTGTATGCTATATTTAGGGTGGGCCGTATAACTGACGGGTAAATGGATAGCTTTTCACTCGAAGCGACCTTGAATCAATTTTCTACCCAGACGTTAAATTCAGCTTTGCGAGTGCAATGTCTGGACCCATAATTACGACGAACAAATTACCGAACATTTCCAAGTACTCGAAATATGACCCTCTGGCTCAGGCTCACCTTCTTCTCTTGATGCAGCTAACCGCGCCTGCCTTCTTCAATAGTTGAAGTTGGGAGACCTTGGCGACCGCTGCCCTCTGACAGTCTTAGCCGGCTAACGCAAGGAAAGTCCTAGACTCCTGTCATCCGTCATACCTATATTTCTCGCGTACTCCCTTTTTTGGAGGTCCACAACCGAGACCCTCGTCTTGTTCGTTTAATATGGAGTTTTAATGACCTCGGCGGTAGCAATGGGACTATCTTAATCCGAAACCTTCTCGTTGTATCATTTTACGACTCAGCCGCCATAGTCATATCGTGTGGAAAGGGTTGCCAGCTCGCTCCAACCGGTTATCAATGGATTGCGCTGATTGAGTTAATAATGACAACGATACAAGTCCAACAAAGATGCGATCAAAAGAGTGACGCAGCACGACGGCGAAAACGAATACCGCTGGTACTTGGAGATGGCTTCATGAGATGGACAATTGAAGCGGGAGCGATGGGCTGGTCCCAGGAGCACCAACTTTTCGAAAGGCCGATATCAAGGCTTACGCGCTTCCTCTTCTGGTTGGGAAAGTTTAAGTTATTGGTATATGAGGTGCAGAAAAAGCATGTGTACTTGTATTGTCTATATGATAGAAATGGTGACTTTTGTCATTTCGAGCTTGAAGAACTTCTCTCATCACGGAATCTGTATCTTCTTTCATGTCTTGCATGAAGAGCATTCTGTTCTGATCTTACTATGAGGTTTCGACAGATGCAGTACTTTCGTGATGCGGGTACTATTGCAGATATCAGAGCATAACTACTTTATTCAGGCAGTCCATTAAAACAAGCGGCACTTATGTAACAATCCAGTCACGGTCTATCCTGGTCTTCCAAGCCACTGTCACCACCAATTAGCCTGATGGTATGTGCAACGAGCAGGTCTACATGCCGAAGATGAGAATACCGATTGCACACCAAGACCTGCTCATTGATAGTGAGATGATGAATACGTGTATTAAATTGACAAAGATTGTCTATTAAACTTGGGCGGGATAGACTGGCACACCGGAGAAGGCTGAAAGCCCCTGAGTTGTTACCTTAACTGAAACCAAGCTGTGTTGAGCCCCTTGGACATAAACGCTGACGACGCGTATTGTAAGATTGGGATTCTCTGGTAAAGAATCCTATAATTAGTAATCGGACATTTCATTCGACAAAGGGACGGATTACTAATGCAAGCGCCCGACTCTGGCCAATGAGCGTTCTGTTTAATCGAGTAAGTGCCTTGGCGATGACGTGGATGAATCAATCAATAAAGACTCGCTGTCGCCGTGTGAATGCGCCACTCCTAATTTAAAGCAACGAATTTATCAACCTCACCTCTGTAACCGACCCCCAGCTCCAACCCATTCAACTACACATTCCAAAATCCACCTCTTTGATCTTACCTTCATTACGCTCATTGACTCGAATTTCCTCTTCCTCAATTCTGCTGGAGTACTCGGCCGAGTCTCACTCGTTACCATGGCCAAAACCCAGTCCGCTGGTGGTGGCAGAAGTATCCCTTTGATACTTTCATACGTCTTCGATTGGATTGTGATTATGTACGAATACAACTTTCTCAGTTGGAGAATACCGCTGACGTGAAGCAGCATCATCGCAGCAATCGGCGCGGGCTTCTATAGAGCTGTCGGAAACCGACGGCCATTTTCAGTGGTGGATCCGGACATTTCCTTCCCCTATGTCGCCAAAGAGAAAATATCAACCGGTGTATTGGTCGTTGTCTCTTTGATTATCCCCGCCATTCTCATGGTGCCAATCTGCCTCATCTTCGTGCCAGGACCCAGTGCTTCCCGGGGCGTACCGAAGTCGTTGCTCTGGAGGCGGAAGCTATGGGAACTCAACACCGCTCTCATGGGACTATGTCTTGCCGTCGCTTCCGCTTTTTTCTTCACCCAAGGAATGAAGAACCTGTTTGGCCATCCAAGACCGGACTTGATCAGCCGCTGCAAGCCGAATTTGGCGAATTTGGCCGGAAACTCCGTTGGTGGTTTGGGAGGTGCTGTGCCATTATGGAACGAGCTACAATCATGGACAATCTGCACCCAGACCGACGAGGCAATCCTTAAAGATGGCTTCCAAAGTTTCCCTAGCGGACACTCGTCCTGTATGTACCGTCAGTGATCTCTAAATCACACCTAGCTAATGTATATCCAGTCTCCTCCTCCGGCCTAACATTCTTCGCCCTTTTCCTTTGCGCCAAATTCGCCATCAACATCCCTTACCTCCTCCCCTACTCCCACACAAACCACCACGCCATGTCCTCCGCCTTCCACAGCGCTGAAGCCGATGGCCGAAGCACGCAGACCGCCTTCCGCAACCAAGCCGCAGCTCCACCGCTCTACCTATTCGTTCTCCCACTACTCCCCTTTTGCGTCGCCATCTACATCTCCTCAACCCGCTACTCGGACTTTAGACACCACGGCTTCGACATTCTCTTCGGCTCCCTCATGGGCTTCGTCCTCGCATGGGCGGCCTTCCGACTCTACCACCTCCCAATTCGCCGATCAGCAGGATGGGCATGGGGACCCAGGAGCTCGTCGCGAGCATTTGGAGTCGGAGTTGGAGCCGGAGGCTACGTCGACGAGGAGCGCATGGCAACGCAGAATGACGTGGAGCTAGGCAAGATGACCAATGATCCTTCGCATAACAGAGTCAGCAGCGGTGCTGAGGATTCGAGGTTGTTCAATGCTGGGAACGGGAATAATATGACGTATCCGCCTCCACCGCGTTGAGGAACGAGACCTTTTGCGTGTCAGCCATAATGGTGGTATGGTGCCCTAGCACGGAAGGTCGAAGATCGTTCTTCCCCGATTCCCAACATCACTACCGACCAGAAGATTGACGAAAACAAATCTTGACTTTGTTCGTACCGGACCATTCCAGCGACTGTAGGCGTTTTTTATTCAAAATCTTAGATACTGTAGCATCATTTAATATCCCGTCTCCCAATCCAAGGCACTTTTTTTTACCAACTCGCATGATATAGAACCACCACCTCGTCAATTCCTATCGCCGAATCATTCAAAGCCATCGTACATACGTTCCGACTATCAATTCACACCCTTAGCTAGATACCAATCCTCACACCCGCCCCATTCCCATTCCTAAACCTATTCCTAAACCACAAACCCAAACCCACCCACCAACCCCCCTTCCCAATTCCCAATTCCTCACACGCCCATTCCAATAAGATTCAACCGCACACCCTGCCTGTCCTTATAGATTATTCACTGCGCTGCCATCTTGCGTTACAGTATCTCTTAGACTTTTACCAGGAGCAAGAACGGGTATCCATACTCCCCAAACCCATGCACGACAAGCTCTCTTCTCTCCTATGTTGTTCTTTTACGGCGCTCCGTTCCTTCAACCTTGTCTCGTTCTCGTTTTCGTTCTCGTTCTCGGCTTTATATGATTGTTATCTAGAGCGTTCGTCTTCTTTTTCTTTCTCTTATTGTTGGTTTTTTGCAGTTGGGTTTTTGGAGGGATAGTTTGGGGGTTATTGGATGTTTCGGGTAAGGGCACTCGGGGGGGTGGTGAAGTGGGGAAGTGAAGGCGAGAGGCGAGGGGAAAACGGGAGAGCAGCTAGGGGGCGGAGGGAAGGAGGAGGTGGAGGGGCAGATCGAGGGGGCGATGAAGGCGGGAGAGAGATGGTTTGGCTGCGGCACCGGCGATCCAAGAAATGAAAGCAAAAAGCCTCATAGCGCATCCATGTGACATAACCCAACATCTTTTTGTACTCACGCACCCGCAGGTAAAAACCCCGCCACCCGAGCTCATATTTGCTGAAACGGGGTTTTCTGGATGGAGTGGAGCTGGCGGGGTGGGAGTGGAGCGGTGGGGAGAGTTTAACAAAAAGAATTGGAAAGATAACAATGGCGGCATGAAGCAAGGTGCAGCGAAAGAAAGAAATAGTCTTTGTGGATGTCGGTTTCAAGATGTTATTCCGTGCCAGTTTGATACGAGGAACTGTGTCGATAATAGGGAAGTGGTGTCAGTGCTTCGATATATCGGAGTGATGGGAGTGAGAAGGGAGTTTAGAAAGGGGGAAAGAGGGAATAGGGAAGTTGAAAGGGGGGGATTAAGGGGTTTGGGGGGAGGATCGTTGGAGATGGTAGATTTAGTAGGTAGTTGAGAATGAGGGATTGGGAGAGATTTGAGTTCCGGAAATGCACTGCTGAACGTGCTCGAAGGAGCGCTTACGTCTTTGAAATCTATCTCCCTTGCTTCCTGTAATGATAATGATGTATCATCGTGTAAAGCATCTCATCCAAGCTGACGTGGAGACACTGCGGAAAGATAAAGATATTTCAGCTTGTTGCTCAGACCACGCTCACCGGTCCTTCCCAGGTTTCGACGACCAGTTGCCGCTGTATAGCCTTAACCTTAGATCAAGATATCAACAAACAGTAGTAAACTGAATATCTTTCAATATATCATATCGCAAGATATTTGAGTTGGCTGAGTTCTTCAAGGCCGTCATTGCCGTAGATATCTACGCGAAATCGGCAGGCTAGATACTTATGCCGCAGTACTGTATCTTGACAGCGACACAAACGAGCGTATCGGCCCGTGATGAAAGAAGAGAAGCATCATGCTTGTCCAATTCAGCAATCTAGACTGGTGAAGCCGGTTTGGCATAATACGGCAACTTTGGCGCAATACAAGCACGTATCATATAAATCGACCTCCCCACTTGTGGCCTTCGTCCAATGAGCTGTTGTTTCGTAACCAGGAAGCTGATGCCATTTCGAGTCTGGTCTTGAAATCTATGGTTCGATGCTGCTTGAAGCGCTAGTAGAGTTTTCACCTTCTTTCTTCTAGATAGACTTCTATTCAGCTTCTGCCTATATATCAATGTTCTTATATGACCTTGTGTTTCAGCGCAAGGAATTCACAGCGAGAAATTAAAACAGCATGGCTGAAGTTGCAGATGGACGTAGAGATAGATCAGTGAAAGCGTTAGGGGATAATGGACGCTGGCTGCATGTTTGAAACACTGCATACTGGCCATGGCTGTGGTTTCCCCCATCAGACAACTTTGTCAATATTCCGCTTCAATCAACGATTCAGATACAGACTAGCTGCACTGAACGCGATGCAATGCTCACAAGCGAACCAATTCCTGAAACGATCACAGGTCCGCTGATGAACGTGCTTTCACGGCTCTACGATCGCGATCAAGAAATATGTTCAACTTCGTTGTCGCTGAACGCTTCGAGCAATAATCCTTCTTTTTTTTCAGCCACGAGCAGCGTTCATATGCAGCGAGCTTTTTACGCGACTTCCTGACACGCATGACGTTTCCTGATGATTCGGTAGGCAAGCACCGATTAGCGCCAGTGCGAGAGGCCTGAGTAACACTGAGGCAGCGAACCGGGACATGTAATGTAATGCAATCTCAGATGCCTTGGAGCTCCCCAATATTATTTATGGAATGAGAGATGCATTCGGCACCGCTATAATCTCTGTGCATGGCAGCGTGCGGGCAGACGTGGACCAGCTGTGCATCATGAGTACCATAGTGGCTTCGGTACGGCATGTCTAGGGGCGCAATCTCGGAGCCTGCAGGTCTGCCGGCCTTCGATCGAGGCTCCAGCCAGTGCAATGTCAAGCCTGCAGTAATGCAGTGGTTGACTTTGCAAGCGAAGCAAGAGCGGCCTTCGGTCGTCTGTTCTGCCCAAAAGCTAAAAGCTTTAGCGCTTGACCGCGGCTGTTCTAAAGCTGCACTAGTCTGTAACTGGCGAGAAGCATGTTCGTAGCGTCCTCGGTTTACGCCCGGACGACATGTCTATGTTCTTTACGCAGCATCTACACCCCCGAAAGCTTACCCGCAGCTGCCCCAGTGACGTTGAGATATAGAGCTGGGTTCTGCTTCAAAATGCCCTTTAAACTGAGATGTTGCTCCCGTGGGAGAGGGGCATTGACACAGTTCGAATGCTGACTCATGTCTGACCTTGAAGGTTTGAGTGGCTAGGTGAACGCGTATGGTTTGGTTTTGAGCAAGGATGAATCGGCGGGAAAGACAGAAATTGCCGGTAACATGGCTAGATCAAGTCGTGTAATTCGGGTTGAAGCAAAGAAACATCGACGGAAATGACAGAAACTGCTGGTAAACATCACTGCAGAAAACACAATCATAAACTCTCTCGTGTTCCAACGCTGACTGTCCACATGTAAAGATGCGGTAGTGCTCCTGCACACACAAAATTCATTTTCAATACAAGCCAGATTCGCAGATAATGAACGCTTTGGTGTCGTCGAAATCCATATCTCGATAATCCTCCGACCCGACTGAAATAGTTCTCAATCTTCCGACGGGATTGTCCTCAAGTTTTCCCAACTTTGCGGTCTGGGTTTGTTTAGTATCCATCGCCTGATACTGGAAGTGAAAGGTGAAAAGACGGGTTTTTTGGTGGGTGTAACAAGAACAACCCGAAGGCCGTCGGCAATTTTCATGTGAACACCCTCACCTAATCCCTGGAAATTTATATTGGTGCCGCTGGTGGGTTCAGTGATGGTGAGCATTTGAATAGCTGCTGAACTGGACATGGTATTGATGACGACGTTGGTCCAAGGATCAACCACGATAGTAAAAGGGTTGCAAACCAGGTTGATTTGGACACCCGGAGCAGAAGGTGGAACATTTCCAGAAGAAGGCAATTTTGGTGGCGCTGTGACTGAACCTGTGCCTGGAGAAGGAGCTGGACAAATGATCGGTTGCGGATTGCTCACACTCTGTTTATCAATGCCAGATCAAGGTCGCTCGGGAGAGTATCAACCAGTTCAGAAGCGAGTACTCATACCTGATCGAAAGCGATATACCATGCAGTGGAAGAGTACAAGGTGGAATCCCCCAGGTATCAAGACCCCAGGGGAATCCACGGTTGATTTTGTCACTGGCATTTTGAACCTAACATTCTGACCTTATTCAAAGTCAACGGACGAAACGGCCGTGACAACAAATCGCGGCTTCTCGAACGGCTTGAAAAAGCTCAAGATGCCATGAGTCTCAGGGGTTGGGCTGTTCCAGGGTCGGACCTGCTCGGTATTGTATGAACCGCTGCGGATTCGAGGATGGTCGGCTTGATAAGCGATCCAGCTTTCACTTGCAGAGTACCACACGGTATCGAACCATGTATCATGACTGATAGTGAAGCCTTGGCGTGTAACAATTTTTGCCTCTGTTTTGAGGCGCCGATTCTTGCCGCATCCAAGATCCAGTCCACTAAGCCAAACAACAACACACGGCGGCTTCTCGTAAGCATCCAAGAAGCTGATGTTTGCCGTACGGGTGGTGGGTGAACCATTCAAAGCGACCAGCTTGCAGTCCGTATGGGTTGTCGTTGGTTACGCGCAGCCAAGGCATCGAAGCACTATACAGCTTGCTGTCTCCCCAGGTGTTTATGATAGCTTTGTACTGGCGATCATTGGCATGCTCGGCATAGGTGTTAAGGCGTAGATTAGCTTTCTTGTCCATGTCGATGGCACGCATGCCGATGGCGACGAACTTAGTACCTGGTTGGGAGAAAGAGATCGGTTGTTCACTTCTGGAGCCCGATTCATATTTGGTTTCGAAAGTGCTGGCGTCGAAGGAGGTCATCGTAAATGCTTGGTTATGCTAAGGGCTTCTGAAGTAGCTGAAAGCGATTTCGAGGTGCTGGAGCAATTGTCGGGGGCTTTGGGCTCTATTATCATGGGATGGAGCTGTGGGAACAGGCAGTCGAGTATCCAGTCGAGTATCATTCAGCACCACGGACATAGTTTGGTGGTGGACAAGCGGCGCTCCGATCTTCATGCTAATGAATGTAGGCGACACCGGGAAGCTCTAATCAGTACACGTCGAGTAAGATGTGCCTTATTATTGGTAAAGACTCAAAACTGAATGCGTTCTTTGTTTTCCCACTAGTAAAGCACCCCTCAACTCCTCATGCGCCGTGGCTGGCTGAAGACAGCTCCGGCCATGCTCTCCCCCTTGCACTATTGGGGATGGGTAAAGTAGATTCAATTGTTACAAGATGCATAAGATGTTGCTATCATCATTACTGACAGATCGAGGTTGACGGCCGAAAGCGAGCAATATGAGCCGATTCGCGAGCTCAAAATTTCCATACAGCCACTATTGGCTGAACCATTGCTGCATGCTTATAGATGAATCATGGATAGGGGGGCCAGAAAATGAGCCGGCCCGTACTGTAGTTGGTTGTATGTACGAAATGTGCTTGTAGCAATAGAAGATCCTTCTCCAGTCGAGGGCAAGCATCTCATCAGCAACGTTATCACATCCATCCTCAGCCACGCCCATTCGGATACGTCTTCTTACCACTAAGAACGGGAGGTCAACGGACAAGAGCTGGAGGCCGTGTATACAACCTCCTTACGGGATCAAAGTCCCTACGCATTCTGATCCCCGATATAGAGTGGTATGCGGAGACGCCCCAGCATAGCCCCACTAAGTAAGCCATGATTTTGGGGGAAGGTGGCTATGAATTTTCAGGTTCTGGTTCCGTATGGCTATTGAGATAGACAAGTACCAGGCACAGGCGTTAGGACATGGTGTGTGTGTGTGTGATTGCTACTCGAAGGGGAGCTTCACCCTCTAGTAGAAAACCTTTACTCGACCTACTGACCATGTCCGATCAAGTATATGTAAAATTGAAAATATTTTAGTTGTAAATTCATTTGATAGGTTCGTGCAGCGTCATAATCTGCAGTGCAGTCTCGCTATGTCTACGAGCAAAGTCGTAACGTAAGAGAAAGACAAGAAGTATTTACTGAACTGAACAATTAAGGCTCGTCCGTTCCCTTGACAGATATAACTCAAAATCTTAATGTACGTCGATTTAGTTGACAAATTCTGTAACGAGATGGTTATGTTTAAGGAACTTCGCTAACAAGACAACTATATTCAAACACATTAGTCTGCTCTGTTATGTACTACTTCTTCTGAAAAAACTCTCGTCTTATGAGAACTAGAAACACATCGCTCGTGTCTGAGGAAAGATAGATCGATTCGTTGATTCGAGAAGATAATAACACCTGAGTAGTATAAAAAAGAAAGGCGTTGTTAATTCTCGATTCAAAGTTTTTCATTTCGTGTTATTCGTTTGTTGTTTTGAATATTCGTATAATTTCGTAGAAATCGCTCGAGCATACTCGCAAATGCACGCTTCCCTTTTTGAACAATGCGTATAGATGTTCGCGTTGTTAGGACTTGTTGAGACCTTGAATCTCCTGGCCCCTTAGGATTTAGGGCATAGTAGATAATTCGAGCGTGCTAGAATTTTGAACACTCCAAGCGCAGGAAGCTTAGAATCAACGACTCGACCCTATTAAGCGCTCAGCCTTGTGCTGCAACTAGATACGGTATTTGACAGCCGCCAGGGGATTGTATATACAATCAGTAGGGAGTTCCGAATAGCTTCAATATGGAGCTCAATTCCTAAGAGGGAGAGTTGGAAACAGGGAACAGTACTGTTACCCCTGTGGTAATCTCCGCTCCGAGCCCTACAGGGCTGACGCTAGGGGATCCAGAGTTTTCGTCTTTCGTTCCTTTGTACACCTTCTACTGTAGTTCAATCAACATATCCACGTGCACATATGCTCCTTCTGACCCTCATACCTTAACCACAATGGAAAGCTCGGATACCTACAGGTCCTCTAAACTAAAGGGGAACGAGAATGATGAATCATGGAGGATAGATATCACCAGTGCACTGAAATCCAAAGGTCTCTGATGAATAATCTCGGGGAAGCTGAAGATACCGGTAATCCCACCATTCAACGTCACGACAGCAGCCAAAAGGGAATACACCAGGGAAACTCTGAATCCCGTAGCCCCAGCCCTATGGGGCTCGGAGCGGAGATTACTGACCACAGGGGTAACAGTACTGTTCCCTGTTTCCAACATAAACAAGTTCAATGACTGAACGTATCAGATAACAGCACTACTGGGAATTGTGATGAGGAGTGTGGATTGAATGGGTTGGGAGGGAGGTGGTGGGTGGTACCGAGAGTAGTGGTGGAGGTATGGAGCAAAGAACACCGCCCAGCCAGGGCTAAAAATGCACCGTGATTATCTTCGTCGCTTCGGACGACGCTCGCGGAACGATTTTAGAGATGAGACGGTGCGGGAAAGCTCCCTGTATCAGACGCGTTTTTGGGAAGCTCGTATGAATGCTATAATGCCCCTTCAAGTTTGGTAGATTTCAAGGCAAGAATGTGCTTAAATTCGCAGTCTAGGGTATGAGCTCTATGCGGGACAGAAACCAACATAGTACATATGTAGCATCAGAGATGCTATATTAGAAGAAGCCACTCGCCAGACGCCTCGCTTGCAAGTCCCATCCAGTATGCAAACGGTTATGGACAATAGGCCGAAAGAGGACAGAAGCTGTTAACGCCAGACTCACGCCTTGCCAATCTTGAAAGAAAACCTAGATTCATATCCCTCATGCAACTTCACCTCAACACCTGACTCCTCGGGTATCATCTCATGCCGCAAGTCCCAGCCAGCGCGGCGGGCGAGCTCCGTAACCACGATATCGCAATCCCCAAGCATATCGACGTCGAAATCGACGTGTAAGCAGGGCTCGCGCGAGATGTACATTTGAGGTATATTCGGTGGCAAGAAGCCCACGACTTCTGAAACCGGGGCGACTTTCAACGATGTCCCGATGACGAGGACGAGGTCTACGAGGTCGCGGTCGTGGTTGGCGAGGCGGTCGTGGAATGTGGCTGGGAGGTCTTCGCCGAAGAAGGTGATGTCGGGCTTCATTACTCCTGCAACGGCGATGTCAAAGTCCTCATCGTCAGAACTGTCTTCGTATTCCTGGCGCTTTTTTTTGCCAAGCAAGGCTGCATTTGAGCTGCGTTTTCGCTTGAGACCGCCTGGCTTTGATTGCCTTAAACGGCGTATGCATCGGTCGCAGCGTGCTACCCGGCCGGCTTTCAGGTCTTTGTAGATTTCTTCTCCCTTGACTCTGTATTTGCACTCAACGCAAGAGGCAGTTGCGAATGAGCCGTGGCACTGTATTAACTTCTCGGGAAGGATCCCAGCATGCCCTTCAAGGTTATCTATGTTTTGAGTGAAGTTGGTGAGAAGCTTGCCCTTTTCTTGTAGGAGCCTTATGAACGCGTGAGTGGGCGAGAATTTGTTGGTTGTTGGTAGTATGTCCTTGGCAACAGAGTAGAAGATGCTGGGATCTTCTCGAAACAGGCTGATGTCGAATACTTCTTGTGGATCGCTAAGGCCGAGGTGCTGAAGCTGTGAGTAGAGGCCGGTCTCTTTCGATCTGAAGTCAGGTATGCCGAGACTAGTTGATATCCCAGCACCGGTGAGAACGATAACGTTCTTTGATTTCTTCAGCAAAGACACTGCATCGTCGATCGTATTGTACTGAGGGAGCTTGACCCTCTTTGCAAGCTCTCGAGAGATTCCCAGACCCAGTAGAGAGTAGTATGCCTCGTCAGGCTCTCCATGTAAGAATGATGGCGGTCTGATGCCGAAAGCAGTACATAGCTTCTTCGCCGTATACTTGCGAGCTTCGATAGTCTCCGTGATAAACTGATCGGGGCCAACTAGCCGTACCTTCCTCCGGAGAGCGAGAGATTCTTCAACAGTACATGCGTCGTGCACTTCACGTGGTCAGTAATTGATGCTATTGACATTCGAGAAAGGGTACACACTGCCATCAAGCGATTCCTCATCCCCCATACCTTCCAGAGCATCCTCGTAAAGAGACCATTGATCATCATCGTCTTCCTCCTCCGAAAGATCTGTGTCGATATTCGTCAACGCGTCGCGCTCGCCTTTTCGTTCAATTGCGCCTATGAGCTGATCGACCGAGCTGTCTTCGGAGAGGTCTATAATCTCGGTGGCACGCACTTTAAGCGGAGACTCGGCCAGAGTCCCGTCAACACTCGCCATGTCTGAGGTTGACCGAAGACGACTGCCTTCTGGGATGCCCTACTGATGGACTCGAGTGCCGCCAGATAACCGTGCTCGAGCTAGGCCGTATGCAGAAGTTTGACGCGGCAGAGTCCAGCCTTATGAATGAGAACATGTGAAACCGCTTCTGCCGTCTGTCTGAATGAAGTTCTGGGGAAGCTGTGACGAAAAGATGGTCATGTTCGTTCGTATGTTATTCGGAAATGGAACTGTGGGAACACCACGCTTGCTCTATCCCAGGCAATGGCAGGAAACAACAATGGACCCAGCATCCGTTTCAGAGCCCCAACCTACCAAAAGGCAGATGAATCTGGCACTTCCTCGTCTTCCCAACAGCAACCGCAGCTGAGGCACAAAACTCCTGACATCGCACAGAGTAGAGAGTCAAGCCTTTCACGGCCTATCACTCCCAATGTCTATCTCGGTTCTTACGCCAGGGATCTGGCTCGCAACAGGGAATCTCTGCCAGGATCCTTGGACAATGGAGCTCTTCGAGGCTCCGTTGCTCCACCCCCTCGAGCGAGCATGAGCCATCTTCAGCTGCAGCATCTCTTGCAGGCAGTTGACGTTGATCTTGAAACCTATGGTGTGCAAGAGTCACGAGATGGCTTCTTCGATGCATCTTTCTATCGTCCACTAAACCGTGATCATGTGCAGATGATGAAGGAGGCCTCTGAAACCTTACCAGATGGATTTCGGAAGAAGGATCCGTTATCAATACGCCGGTTTTTCCCGCTGCAGTGGCATGAAATATCGGATATCATCAAGCAGCTTACCACTTCCAGAGCTGGGATCAAGCTTGCCAAGTCATTCCTAGGTTTCTTCATTACGTACGTGATTTGTCTCATTCCCGCTGCAAGAGACTGGCTGGGAAGATATAACTATATAATGGTTTTATCAGCCATCGTCAACCATCCTGGAAGACCAGTAGGCTCTCAGATCGATGGTGCTATATTGACTATCATTGGCACTGTAGCCGGACTCGCATGGGGGTCTCTTGCGCTCTACGTTTCGACATCAACAGACCCAGCTCGTTCAGGATATGGTGGAGTCCTAGCTACGTTCCTGGTGCTATTCAATACTGCTATTGCCTGGTTACGTTGTATATATATGAGATTCTTCCAGGCTGTGATATCAGCCGGCATAGCTATATGTTATACTTGTCTTGCAGATACCTCTGGAGCTGTAGGCTGGAAGAAACTGTTTGATTATGGTATACCATGGGTTCTTGGACAAGCAATATGCCTTCTGGTTTCGGTCTTTGTATTTCCCGATACCGGTTCTCGTTCAGTCAGGTAAGCTTTCTTCGTGATACTGATATAGCAGAATATCTCACTGCTAGGTAGTATTGCATTCCATCGTTCGCTCAACGCATTGCAAAATGGACTTTTCCTACCACAGCAGGATAAAGACCGCTCAAGGCGAGATCTAACATGGAACTTTGTCAATCTTTCAGAAGCGGTTCGAGACTTCTCGATCGACTTGTCCATTTCTCGTTTTCGTCCAGATGACATCAGATCAATGCGCAATCTCGTGCAAGGAGTTATTAGTGCAGTTCTGACAATCAGACCAGATACAACGCTGTTCGACATTATAGGTCCATTTGAAAAAAACACAGACGAAACCGATGATGGTTCAATTTCATCACCAGATGATGCTTCTGTTTTACGCTTGATATGCCAGATTCTTGCCGGACCAACTAAAGAACTAATCGAAGCCATGTCAGGTGGTATCGATATATGTAACGTGTTCATTATGGCTGCGGGTGGATACAAGCAAGCTAAACCCACCAACAACACTCCAGACATACCTAAAGCTCTCGACCGTCTAAGAGTGACCAGAGATATCTTCGACTCGGCCGAAACCTCATTGACCAATCACTCGGAGCTACCGTCTATGTACTCGGATTATCCCGAAGTCGTGAAATTGTTTCTCTTCGTTCACCCCGTCCGTCAAGCAACGGACAAAGTCGAAGCCCTCCTAGGGAAGATCCTGCACATGCAGCTGGAAGACCGACCGTTAAGACTACGACTTCCATCATACCCTTTGCCAAAGGCATTACTTCGATGCAACGCACAGGTTCGTCACGACCGAGGTGGCTTGACAGCTGGCTTCTACTTCCAGAGCAAAGACCAGTTGGAGAGGACAATGAGAGAGCTTCAGAGCAAAGTCTTTGTTCCGACGCCTCGCAATCCAGCGGCCAACGATGCTTCTGGTGTCCCTACCAATCAAATGCCTGTTATTGGTCAATTTGAACAAGAGAAAAAGCTTGCCATGGGAGAAGATGAAGGTGTGCCTAGAAGAATAAAATTCCGATTTGGAATATGGAAATTTCTCCATAACCTTCAGGGTTTCGAGTCTCGATTTGCTTTCAAAGTAGCACTAATCACCACGCTTGTATCTGTTCCAGCTTGGCTGGTACAAAGCCGTGGTTGGTGGAATACTCATGAAAGCTGGTGGGCCGTAGTTACAGTGTGGCTGATGATGCACCCTCGGGTCGGCGGTACTTTCCAAGACCTTACGGTGAGGGTTGCCTATGCTGCTATCGGAGCAATATGGGCGGCGTTGGCTTACGCTGCGGGTGGTGGCAACCCGTACATCATGGCTGTCTTTGCTGCCCTGTTTATGATACCGATGCTGCACAGATATACGCAAAGCTCACATCCTCGCTCAGGCGTAGTCGGTTGCATCAGCTTCATAATCATCTCGTTGGGCGCCTATACCGAAGGCGGTAAGCCGACGATAATTATATTTGCCTGGACCAGAGGTGTGGCCTTCATTGTCGGCGTCGTCGCGGCGCTACTGGTTAATTGGGTACTGTGGCCTTTCGTTGCCCGTCACGAGCTCAGAAAGTCGCTATCAGCCATGATGCTACACTCTGCGATTCTTTACCGAAGCATTGTGGCCAAATACATATACTACACCGACGGTCAAGAACCTGGCCCAGAGGATGTCGCAAGGTCTGAGATGCTTGAAGCTCGATTACGAGAAGGATTTGTCCGCATACGGCAGCTCATGGAGCTCACGAGGCATGAGATCCGTCTTCGAGCCCCTTTCGACCCTCTCCCCTACAGCGCCCTCATCGACGCCTGCGAGCGATTTTTTGATCACCTCGTCGAAGTCCGTCAATCGAGCCTCTACTTCCAACCCCACATGCTCGCCAACTCCCCTTCCGCGAACTCTTCCCTCATGGGCCCTCGCCGTGACGCCGTCGCCGTCATTCTGATGAACCTTTACATCCTCGCCTGCGCGCTTCGTACCGACCGTCCCGTGCCGCGGTATCTCCCGTCGGCAGCGGCGGCAAGACAGCGGTTGCTGGATCGTATGGAGCAGGTTGAGGCTGAGCAGCCAGCGAACAGAGTGGAGGAAGTAAGCAGTGGGAAGACAAGGAGGTGGGCGGATGTCTATCATTATGCGTATTCGTCTGCCTTGACAGATATCATCGAGCAACTGCAGCGGTTGCAGAGGTATACCAAAGAGATCACCGGAGAAGTCGGGTTCGATGATTTTGCGCCTTCGGGATAAGGAGCAGATACAAGCAGCACCACACTCACGTGCACTCCAGGCTAATGTGGCTACAGTCGCTGCTTTACACCCCCCTTTAATAGGTTCAATAAAGGCCTTTTTGCTTGTCCGGGCCTATTTTACTAGTTCTCCTTCTTGAAGAAGCTTTCGAACAGAAAGCCTGATCATCTCTGAGAGAGCCTGACTATTGTATTGAGAGGAATGACCGACCCATCGAGAATCGAAATGCACTAATACTGATACAGTATATGCTGGTGGCGTGCTGTTACCCGGCAAACGGTCGAGAATTAGGCTGCTTGGCTACGGCTTAGTATTTCTTTGATGCCCACTTGGTGACGTACAGTACATACGAAGTACAAACTTGGAACGATTTGTAAGGGTTTTTGGTGGTTATGGAAAACTTATTGGTGCAGTGGGGTCCCGTGCCAAAGATCGCGCTTCATGCTCTGCGGTTCACAGAGGTTGTGGGTGTGTGACCTTGTTGATGTGGTAGGTCTTAAAGGGGGTTTGGTTTGTCATGGCGGGTTTTTCGGTGCTGGGTTTCTGGTGTTGGGAAGTCGACGGGTGGGCAGCTAAGGCTAAATTCAAGGCTATATTCTAGTCCTTGCCATATCTGTTTAGTAGTCGATTCTATCATGGTAGTCGATTCTATCATGATATTAAACATCATGCATCTCATCATCATCATCACCATCCTCCCCATCCTCCCCTTTACTCTCCCACTCCTCTTCGCCCATCCCCACCTCCTCATTCCCCTCATCCCCCTCCACAACCACACCCCCAATCTCCCCAACCAACTCCACCGCGTGCTCCCTCAACCGCTCATCCTCATACCCCACCATCACGTACAGCTTCAGCGCATTCTGCAACCAGTCTCTACTCTCCACCCACAGCGCCTTCCACTCCCCCTCATCCTCATCCCCTCCGTTCCGAGGATCGTCTCTCTTCGCGACGCCGGAGAGATACAAGCACCAGCCGCCGAGATACCACGCCTCGACGCTGCCGTCGTCTTCGCCAACGAGCCGCTCCAGCACCTCCAGCGCTTCGTCTTCGAGCGCGACTTCCATAAGCAAGCGCGCCAGCGAGATGCGCGTGGGGAAATCGGGGACGGAGGTGTGTTCGGGCGGGAGGTTGCGCCATAGCTGCATGCTGCCCCCGAGCGCAGATTTCGCTTCTGGGATCCGCTGCTGCGAGATGCGGATGGAGGCGAGGGTTTGCAGGGGTTCGGGCGAGGAGGGGCAGGTGAGGAGGGCTTCGGTGATGAGGGATTCGCAAGTGGGTTCGGCGGAGGGGTCCCAGGAGAGGTCGGTCATGTAGAGTTCGATGATGCCGCAGAGGGCTTCGGCGAGTTTTTTCCGTTTCTCTAGTAAGAGGGACTCGTCGAGGAGAGTGCTGGTGTCGCGCCGTAGGATTTCCGCGCCTTTTTCGAACCAGTGCACGCTGTCGTGGCCGCCTTCTTCGCTCAGTTGGGCGAGCCAGAGGAATTTCTCTGCCCCGCCGCCGTCGGCTTCGGGGGTCGTACCGTCGGGGTCGAGCGATGCGGCTTGTAGGAAGTAAGTGCGCGCTTCGTCGGCATCGCCGAGCTCGAGGTTGATTTCTGCGAGGAGATTTAGGGCGGGGAGGGCCTTTGGTGTGGGGCTTGAGGGGTCGGGTTGAGAAAGTGCCAGGGCGCGAAGAGCGAGCGGAAGAGCGTCATCAGGTTGGGAGGTGTGAAGGAAAGTTGTGGCTTGAGCTAGGAGGGAGGCGGGCGTTGGTCTGGGTTTGAAGGAGGAAGGTCGCTGGTCTCTTGTTCGATGTAGAACTGCTGCATTTCTCTCCTTTGCGTTGCCGCTCTGCCCCTTTGCCGCAGAACTTCGGGCTCGGGACCTTGCCATTGCCGTTCAACGATTGCAAGTGATATTAATGTGACGACAAGAAGGGGAACACTCTTATCATTATTTTTGGCGAAAAGATTACGAACACTTCTTCGCGCGTTCATGTTGTTGTGTGGTTGGAGATTAGGTAGGTAGATTGAGTTGCGGAAACTCCCTTTTATAGTGCGCGGGCCGGTCCCGCTCTCGCTTAGCCTTATGGACTTCATGTCGTGAAGTTTTGGTGGGGTGGGAAGAAACATAGAGGCAGAAATGGAAATATGGGTCGTGAGGAGCAGACAGAGGAGAGGGAAGTCCTCGACTCGATATTCCCCGACGAAATCACAGGTATCCACATATATCTACTTTGGCCTTACGACCTTTATCGCTGACAGCTTTCAGATATCTCGGAAACCGCTTACCGGATCTCGATAGCACTAGATATCACACAGCACGATGACGACGAATCCGAACCCCGTAAGCTCGGAATACCCGTTCCCCACAACACCACCCACTAACCTAACCCCAGCCACAATCCTCCTCACCATAACCCTCCCTCCCACCTACCCTGACGACCCCCCCCTCCTCGACCTCTCCGCCCCCCCCAACGCCCCCAAAACCCCCCTTCTAGACATCCACTCCGACAAAACTAGCCTCCTCACCGCCCTCGCCCCAACCATAACCGAAAACCTCGGCATGGCCATGATCTTCACCCTCGTCAGCGCGCTAAAAGAGCACGCCGAAACCCTCATCGCCGCCCGCCAGGCCTCCGCGCAGGCAGAAAAAGATCGAGAAGCGACGGAAAGAGAGGAAGAGGAGAATCGCAAGTTTCACGGGCAGGCGGTTACGCGGGAGAGCTTTTGGGAGTGGAGGGAGCGGTTCAGGGCTGAGGCGGAGGGGAGGGAGGAGGAGAAGAGGAGAGAGAGGGAGGAGGGGGAGGGGAGGAGGAAGGGGGGGAGGGGGGAGGAGAGGATGACGGGGAGGGAGTTGTGGGAGAGGGGGATGGTGGGGAAGATGGAGGAGGAGGAGGAGGAGGAGGAGGGGGAGGTGGAGGGGGTGGAGAGGTTGAGAGTTGCGGAGTAGAGATGTTGTTCGGAAATAAACGTGGGTAAAGACGCATAGGTGCGGAAAACCATTGTGTGCACTAGAAGGTAGAGATTGGTACTGCCAGTCAAGACGTCAGATTTATTTCAGCCTAAGATCAATCATACCCACTCGAGAACCAAATGTGTGCTAGTAAGGTACAAGCTCATCCCGCAATGCTGGCGGCAATTGGCTGCATGACCGGAACAAAGCGCTTCGTACTACGTTAAACTCATAATTTACTAGAGTGTTCTCTATTCGAACTGTATCTATGCAACAGCCTCAGCCAGATCCTCTACCCCCGCCAGCACCTCGCCCTGCTCCGCCCATCAAATTTCGCGCCCTAGGATGTGTTAGTGTTTGAGTGAGGTTTGTAGCTTATAGCATGAACTCACATCTCCGCGATATTCGGGTCCTGCAACAACGCTCCAATATCCGGCATACCCCCTCCGCCAGCACCTCCTCGAGCCTCTCCACCGGCGTCTTCTCCTCCTGCTCCTGCCCCTGGTCCTCCACCAGCACCGCCCATCCCGAACCGCTCCGCCATCTGCCTTATTTGCGGGTTGTTCATCAGGCCGCTCATTGCACCGGGATTGCTCATCAGGTTCTGCGCCATGTTTGCGAACATCGGGTTGTTCATGATGGAGCTAAGATCCGGTCCGTCGGCTCCGCCTCGTCCGCCGCCCATCATGCCAGCCAAGGCGGAGAGGTCGGGCATGCCTCCTGCACCGCCGCCACCTCCTCCTCCGCCCATCATTCCTGCTAGCGAAGCAAGGTCTGGCATTCCTCCAGCGCCACCAGCGCCTGCTCCTCTTGTACTTCCCACGTCATCCTCATTCTCATCACCGTGACCCTCTTTCTCCTCCTCATCGGCTTTCTCCTTCGCGGTCTTGAAGCCCTTCTTCATCGCGTCACTTCCTCCATTCCCCTCGTATTCTATGCCCTTGGCGTAAGCCTCCATGCTTCCTTTCGCATCTCCGAGCACGTATCTCGCTAAGCCCAGCCTACTCCATGCTTTGGTGTACTTAGGGTCCGCGGCCACTGCCATTTCTGCATCTGTTTGTGCCTCGTGGTGTTTGTGTGAAGCAGAGTACGCTGCTGCGCGGTTGGATAAGTAGACAGGGTTCAGTGGCTCCAACGCAATAGCTTTGCTATAAGCGTCAATTGCTGCTGGGTAGTCCTTTCTCGCCATAGCCGCATTGCCATTACTCTTGCACCCTTCTGCTTCTTTGTTCGTACCACTTTGCCCGGCGGGTTTGGCTCCACCGTCTTTCGATGCGCTGGGCGTGATAGGTGTACTTGGTCGTCCCTCGCTCGCGCTGCTGGCACCTGCAGTACTGGCAGTGGATTTGCCCTTGAGTTTCTCGTAGACACCGTAAATGCTGAGGAGAGATTGACCGCCAATAGCATCTTGCATGGCGGCTTTGTTGGTGGGGTCGACGTGGAAGGTGTCGGCGATGCAGGATTGAGCGACTTCGACTGATTCAGCGTCTTCAGGAGTGAGAGTGCCATCTTTCAGGGAGGTGGAGAGGAAGTCAATTATGGCGAGGGCAAGACGCTTTTTGGAGTCGTGGGTAGACGCCTGTGGGGAAGGGTTAATCGTTGGGTGATCTAGGCCTTGTGGCGGTGGGGAGACTTGCCATGATGGCGTGGGTGCTGATGTTAGAGCTCTACCACGTGCGATGATTGTAATTTAAGGATTGTGACCTTCTATCTCCAATGGCTAGGTATTTATTTGAGATATGCTATGGCGTTGTTAATGTTAGATAGATCATGTTTGAATGACGCCAAGCAACGTTGTTTGACCGTTCGCCAACATCTTCCTAGTTCAAAGCCACCCAAACCCTGTTTCGACTGCAATCGCTCATTTCTGCGAATATCTATTCGTCAATTAATACCTCTAGTAGTGTTTACCGTCATGATTCCTGACAGCTGTTACAACTTTACACCAACGGAGTTGAGCGGCGGTGCTTTGAATCCTTCTCCTGCACTATGCTTGTATGCACAGATTCGCACATCAATTACGTAGCCTTCTCGTACTCGTGGAAGAACGTAGCCTTGTCTACTTAAGCGTTGTCTAGAAGAGATGGCACCCATGGCTAACCAGCGTTCCCCCATCAGACAGTGGCCGCTGACTTGGCTATTGCTACTGTGCTTGGTCGTCAACACGTATTATCTTCTACTCAATTTGATTTCCTCTGCAATACTGAATGTTGGGTTTATGAGGGATGTTCTGGCGCTGCTAGGCAGCTGTAACATATACTGCTGTGCCGCTTTTGCCTTTTTCTGCCTTGCTTGGCAACGACACTGACAAACGAAGGAGACCAAAAATAAAGCTGTGTCTTTTATCAATTCTTTGTGGTGTTTTAGATTCACTTCTTGTTCTATTGAAGAGCCTTGAGATGACGATGTGCAGAACTTTGCAATTGAACCAAGCGATCTTTATCCCATCAATGCCACAAATGAAGAAAATAAGAAGCTCTTATTGATCTCGGGAGGATTGAACCAGCGTTGGGAAAGATATGATTGTGAGTTCTTTATAGGGTCCTGTGAGCAAACGCTCAAAAATCTTACTCAGCGGGAAGACAGCATGGATAGTCCAAATGATCACGCTCCGGCCTGTGGCATAGTCCCGGACCAGTATCTGGCAGTCTGCACAGCTGCAGCAGCCCAGTAGCTTACGGCCGCGAACAGCGAGGAATATAACGGTCGCTGGAAGTACTCGCCAAACCAGACACTTCTACGCCAATGAAGGTAAGTGAAACGCGTGATCTGCCAGTCCCATGTCCGGGAACTCAACTCGCCCTTGACTAGCTTTTCCACCAACATGCACTGGAACGCTGCCTGGTTGGTACTGAATGCAATGTGGGGTCGCATTAGAGCCGAAGCATCGCCTATAAGAACCTTGCCGTTGGCGAACGAGGCTTGCGGCGACCAATAGTCTGTGATGAGATGAATGAAGGGGCTGGCGATCTTCTCTATCACTTCTAGATAGGGTGGGATGAAAAGAGAATGCGCCAACTCTCGCTGCCGGGCCCAAATGGAGGCGCGTACCTTGCCAGCCGGAACGGAAGTGTGATGATGGATGGCGTCTACATCAGTCATAACGTCGGCCAGGCCGCTTGGGTCCTGGTTCGTGTACCAGCAGAAGTTCAGAAGCCTGGAGCCTTCGTCAATGCTACCAAGCTCACCTGGAATGTTGTATCTAGCGAGCGGATTAGCAAAGTGGCCTAAACACTGGCTTGTACATGACGATGGCCGGTCTGCCTGCCTACACAATAACGTGGCCGCCTTTCACAATGGAGTAGGTGATGTTTGCTCTGAACAGCTTCCGTGTCTCCTCCGACACTTGATTTTCAGGGACAACTCCACGCCACGCCAAGTACCCAGCATATCGACGCTCAGCGATACCAGGGCCGAGAAAGGTCTTGCGCACGATCGAGTTCGGTCCATCTGCTCCAAGTACAAGGTCCGCAAGAGTCTCCACGCTCTTTCCGGCGGACAAGTCCCAATAGATCACCCGGACTTGTATGCCAACAACCTCAATCGACGTGACTTGTTTACCAATATTGTATACTGCCACCGGACCATCTTCGCCATCGTTGATCTGCGGTGGACTTTGACTGTACTCACTCTTTAGCCCGTCAAAGTTCGCGCGTAGTCGGAAATAGAGCGCGTCCCAGCTCGTCATCAACCGCTCAGCCCTCAAAAAGACCGAGATTCGACCTTGAGCGTCAACTGACTGGAGGCACACGCTCGGGATGCCCAACGGGACGTCGCCGAGCCGGTCAAACTTCTTAAGAAAGCAGAGCACGTCGGAGCCAGCACAGACGCCCGCCATGTGGCTCACCGGCGTCGAAGTGGGACTTTGCTCGAGGATGTGGACGTTGGATCCCAGGCGGTGCAGCATTATGCCGTGCATGAGACTGGACAGTGAACCCCCAATCTGGACCCAGTTAGCCACGTCTCCAGATGGTGGGCAATGCCCGGCTCTTACAATAATCACATGCTTGGGAATCGGCGGAGAGGTTGTGGAAGGCATTTTGGGGTGAGATGGATGGTTCCATCGGTACAGAGCTCGGTGGTAGGGTCCGAGAGGATAGTGACGATAAGATCTGCATCTCAAGTGCTACATATATACTATCGCAGGCCCCGGTCAGGTGCCAGCGTCGCAGTGCAATGTCCAATGACGGACGCAGCAGCCCCACCGCAATCCCCCGCCTTCTGCTGTGCGGTGTGCCTCTCTTCCTTGCAGGCCTCGAGTCACCCCTCGTTGCAATCGCATCAATAATTAAATGCCATGTTCCAACAAGCCCAGTCTCTTTTTATAATTGGATTGAGGCCTGAGGGTGTGCTGTTATTACAGGCTGGCGTCACGTTCTCAATGGCGGCAGTATATATTCTAGTCATTCTCCCTCCCATGCCCATTCTGCCATCCTCCATCATCCCTACTTAGCATTTTCCCCATCAACGACCCATAATGTCTCGTTTCCCAGTCATACCATCCGAGGAATTCGACTCTTCGCAACAGCTCGTCGAAGCCGGAGTCCAAACAGTCTTCGCCAAAGTACCCCAGCTTGACTACAAAGACGCAACCGGCAAATTCTACGGTCCCTACTCATCTATCTTGTACGTATCTGCGGCTGCTTCACGGTCCAACAGACTCCGTAGCTGAGAATCTACTCGCAGCTACACCCCCGAATTGATAGAACCATGGTTCAAACTCGCATTTGCGGTTACCGGGCAGAAGCGATTTACTCCCCGTGAGCGAGAGCTCTCCATTCTCGCCGTGTTGGCCGTGTACGATGCGCCGTACGTGCTCTACGCGCATTCAGAGATTGCTGTCGTCGCTGGACTCTCCAAGGACCAGGTTCAGCAGGCAGTGCAGGGGAAAGCGCCAGATAACCTGAGCGAGCAAGAGGCTATGGCCCGCCCGTACGCTGCGTAGTCAGCCAAGGCTAGCCCGAAGGGGCTTAGGAAGGGCGCTAACCCGAAGGGGCTTAGCGAAGCTGGCACGTCTGAAAACGGAACTGAGGCAATATGATAGCGTCAAAGATGACTAATGGTCCAGTTTGAATGCTTCGAGCAATCATGGCCATGTTGATAACATTTGCGCGATCTGTTTTCTTAGCCTCTTGCATTAGACTTACTATTTTCTTTCTATCTTTGGTGCCGAAATGATGATGTTAGCGTATTTCTCTATATTTCGCGTTACTTTGCGAAGTACGAAGTACTTCGTATGAATACTCGACTTGAGCTAGCAGATTGTGTTTGTCAACATACTAACAAATAGCGACAATAGAACAAACGGTTTCTCAGACCTCATTTATAAGAACTATTCGGTCTTGATATACGAGGTCATTAGGGTAGAAAGACATGTAGATATTTTGGTTGAACTATCTAGTAGGTAGAAACTACGAAGGAAGAAAGAAGTGAAAAGAAGGTAAATACTCTGAATTCCCTGAATTCTCTAGCGTCGAATGCAAACGAAGATTACTAATCACAGAGGTAACAGTACTGTTCTCTGTTAACAACACTCAACAGTGAACAAGACAATTTTCTATTCCAACAGGGTTTGAAGAATTCGATGAATGTTGAAAGGCGCAGCAAATATTAGTTAGGATGCATTCAAGCGAATTACGAAGAGATATAAGAAGTCGATGAATTTTCTTCCTTTTTCAACAGCATGCGAATATCTATCTTCATCATCTACCTCAGCAAAGATCAAAGATCAGTGTTTACAGCAGTCTATTTCAAAGACTCTTGATTCTTCAGCATACTTTTCATTCCTTAGTGTCAACAGTACTACCTTTTCACGTTCTCAATTTCGATCATGAAGTTTCTCTCATTCTCTACGAGTATCGTCACTCTCGCGACCCTCGCGACCTTCTTCTTCACTATCTCCAGCGCCGTCCTCCCAACCACCGCAGCTCTCGCAACTCGGGACTCAGACCTCGCAGCTCGCGGCTACGCAACAGGTGCTTGCGGCATGCACGTCACTCTATACACACTGTCGACACTTACGTACAACAATCAATTTGCCGTGGAAGTAACTCTGAAAGATGCCAAAGGAGTTCAGATCGGGCACTTGGACAGAACCGACCTTACCCCCTCCGTCAGCGTTGATAGTCAGCTATCGCTTACAATGGAAGTCGCCGCTTATATAGATATACAATCAACGAGCACGGCACACATCACCTTTGCGTATGGGGCCGATAAGTGGGCGAATATTGATACTTCTAGATGTACCGTTGGAGGTACTGCTCGGGCGCCTGGGACTTTGGTTAATGACATGGACTGTGGGTTTGCCTGCTAGAGGGGCATTCACACTGCAAGACGATAGTGGTGTTGGTATACAGGGAAATCTGGGGGAGGGAGGAACAAGCGAGGAGAGCAACGGGTTGGCCTTCGCACTTGTACCTTATGCATGCCCAGGCTGGGGGCGTGCACGATTTTCGCAATAGAGCTTGCGTGACTAATTTCCCCAATGTGGCAGCTCCAGCACTGCAGTCGACTGACTGGGGCGATGTACGTTTTCTATGGAAAGGAGTTGTATGCAAATGTTTGATTTTATTTCTTGCGTAGTATTATACAGGTTCGTTTATCAGCCGCGTCTCACATACCTTTTCTACGTCGTGAACTAGCAAAGAGAATTCGGCTTAGAGCGCAGTTGAACGCACTGTACTCGTACTTGCCTCGGAGAACCTGAGGCAACCAACCTATCCAACACCATCTAGGGTACCAATTCTTCAAAACCTGCCTGTTACCTTCTAATCTCCACCTCATTCTTAACATGAATACCCGAGCCCGAGCCCGAGCTCTTCCCACTTTCCTCTATCAACGATTCATGATACGACGATCCTTTGGATGCCTCTGCGTGATAGTTTTGCTCTGACCCCAAAAACGCCATCTTGCGGGTGGAGTCCGACGAGTGCATACCCAGCTCGATAGGCACATCCTGTAGACGCTGACTGATGGCCTCCGTATCCTGAGGGCTTAGGTCATGGAGTCTGGCACGAGAGCCCCGTGCATGTGTGCGGATGAGAGACGATAGTCCTTCGCGATAGCCGCGCCGTACAAGGAAGAATATGCTGGGAAGGCTAACGCTGGTGACAGAGATAGGAACTTCGCAAGCGAGCCAAAATATAGGGGTGACGGTATTCCCTGATGAAGTTGACGGTGTTAGGCATTGTCTCTTGAGAGCACTGTGCTTGAGAAGTTGAGATAAATGATGATACTCACAGGTCACATCTTCCTGAAGACCTGGACCAACTTGGATGACAGTGATGAGACGGCCCAGGGATACCACTATAACTCTAAAACGCAGCTTATCAGCAACGGTCACGGTCCTGAAAATGTGTTTCTTACAAATATCCACACACGAAAACCCCCATGACCAGTATCTTCTTCGTGAGTTTCATCTGCAGCTTCCAAATCATCGGCAAAGGCATGATTAGAATAATCAGATCGATTATCGTAGAAGGAATCACGCTTCCCAACCACACGGTGTCTACGTTCGAGCAATGGCCATCAATCATCGGCATCCAACTTTTCTGGACAGGAACGCAAGAGAAGACGACTGAGATCAAAATTCCAAGGAACCAGATGTAGACTGCAGCTTGCATGACCCACAATGCGTATTTGAAATTCGTTTTAGCATTACGGAAAATGCGAGCATAAAAGAACAGAGCCGAACTTTTGGCGAGTGAGGTTCCAGTGTCAAAGATATGATACTCGATCCAAATAAACTTAAGAAACTCAAATTGCTGCTCTGCGGGAATCGTGGCGGCATGTTTCCCCAGTCCAAGGTCAATCAGGTGAAGTCCTAAACCGCAGACAGCGAGAGATAGGATCTATATATGATTAGACTTGAAATATCGCAGCGTTGCTTAGAACGAACCGCAGCTCCCAGTGCTGTCCAATCATCCCACCAAAATCGCCGACCGCCCTGCAACTTTGACTGCCCGGACAAAAGTGCTCTTGACCAAAATCGAAGAATAACCACTACGGTGGGAAGTACCATCAAGGTGTTGAAATATGCTATACATACCTAAATAGGATTGTTGGCACATCTAGGTTAGTTTGAAACATATCGTGCAATTCTATTAGTACTGGGTTTCCAAGGACTGCAAATCTTTCGCACGAAAGGGACTCGAGTCTTAGACATGGATAAACAAGATGATTGGATTTATTCAGTTCTACTTTATGGTTTATCATCACATTTCTATTCCAGAGCCTTCTGTAAATTTAGACTGCCAATTCCATCAAGCGTTGACTTTCCAATTGTATTGAACAATCCTCTCATACGATTCACAAGAATAGCAAGCTTCTCAGCCTTCTCCTCGCTTAGACTCACTCACCTCGAAAATGCTTGTTCAACGACCCTTCGCAGCATTCCGAGTTCTCGATCTTTGTCAACAATTTACTAGCTGAGACACAATTGATCTTCTGTATCTTGCTCCGGCTCTTTTTTGCAAGCATTGAATTGCGGCAAAGCGGCGCAATAAGAGCCATCAACTTGATCCTTCTTGATCTTCTTCTATAACTCAGACCAAGTATGTGCGGGACAGTAAAGTGTTAGTTTTATCAAATAGTTGTATTCGCTTTTTCTTGTTCATAACCAGAACTTCTTTGGTTAAAGTATTCCTAGACCCTTAGTAAAGTTCATTTAGCTATGAAAACAGTTGAGGTTGATTTAATTCAATTAACTGAACGAGATCTTATAAATGATGCAAAAATTATGGAAAACGAAGCATTTTTGCACATGTGATGGGTTATGTTGCGGGTTATGTTGCTCTAGCTGATATTTCTATGCATTGATTGCGTACGGTCACACTACATACTGGTCTCATTGGAGCTGCGGTTCAGAAAAATCTCGGCGATTTGAAATGCTTCTATCATTCAACGAATTTCTTGAATTCTGAATCTTAAATTGTTAATTCTGAACTTGGGTTATTCGTAACAGCGTTCATAATCTGCAACCGAGAAAGAGTCGCCAGCTATCTATCAACAGAACTATACCTATCGAGTCTCGCCTTTCAACTATCGTGATTTGGTAATAATAAGTTCCCATCCTTCTCTTCTCTGCACCAGCTATTTGCACCAGACAATATTCAGAAATCGATCGAAACACCAGAAGCTCTCCCTCTCTTAGCCTACCAAAATTAGCTGAACAGAGTCGACACAATGGCCGCGGACCCAAGTTCCGGCCCCCCAGGTGTCTCACCCGCCCCACAAATCACCAAAACCCCCTCCCCGCGCCGCCTGATCACCGACGGCATCAGAAACCGCTCCACGCGCGAGCTATCTCGCGGTCTCCAGCTCGACCGCTCGCTCCTCCCATTCGCTCTTTCCAGCGCCGTCTCCAAAGGCTCCGTCCCGCTGACCTCGTACCTGCTCGCCACCGAGCGCACGCCCGTTGACACGCTGACCCCGCTCAACGTCGCCACCGAGCCCTCCATCGAGCTTCTTGACGCCGTCATCTCAAGGGGGTGGGATCCAAACCAACGTAGCGCTGACAAAGGGGGGGGCAAGGGGCCGAGACTGTTAGATCTGGTGGCCTGGGACGAAAGCTTGATGAGATGGTGCCTCGAGCACGGGGCCCAGGTCTCCGACGGGGGCAGACGAAGAGGACACGCTCAAATACCAACCGCTCACAGAGAGCGTGGCCGCCTCAGGCACCGTGTCCAGCTTCAAGCTGCTCCGCGGGCACAACGCGCGGATAGGCCCGAGGACGCTGCACCGGGCAGCGGAGAGCGCGGTCACCTGCGACGCGGCCGAAAAGCTGGAGAGGATGGCGATGCTGAGATTCCTGGTCGAGGAGGAGCGGCTCGGCGTCAACCAGATGGACACGGACGGGCAGCTGCCGAATCATTGGGGGACGCCAGTTGCATATGCGGCGAAGGGAAAGGGCGGCGCGGATGTAGTTGCCTGGTTGCTCGAGAGAGGCGCTGACCCGACGGTCAAGGATTGTTGGGGGAGTCATGATGCACTTAGTCTGGCGGAATCCTATGGAAACGAGGAAGTGGCGCGGGTATCGAGGAAGTCGGTGAAGTATGGTCGGCAAGAATCATCACTTCCGCGAGGAGAAATTCCGATAGCTTCCGAACTTTTCACTTAAAGCTTTGCCTGTTCTGCACGACGCAGAGTTCACTTATCAACAGGCACAAGACTAATGGGATAATTCTCTCTCACAGGACATTCTACTGAAAGCCTTTTCTTTTCCTCCCTTTACTTCTTTCAGCACTTGACAGCAGATCTCGCAATCATTGCGTAAGCTCCGTTGTCCCCACTTCTCCTACAATAACGTTTTGAAGTATAGTGCTATTTAGCTACGGCTGACATCTGCCGGACAGATGATCTCCCACAAAGCATCGTCTTTGGGCCCGCCGTATCTTTGTTCTTGACCGAAAGCCCCTATTGCGGACCCCGCAGGAGTAAACGTTCCGAGCTTTTCAAATCATGGAACAAAACGTCGAAAACGGTTTTCGGGATACTGGTCGTTCTCTATGACACATCAATGCTTGAAGAGCGATTCGATGGACTCTTCTTAGTGTGAGTGGTGGATAGAGATGCAGGTAGGTGAGAGAGGTTTTTGGAAATTGGACTTGATAGCAAAAGTTATAACGAACTTCCTTTTATCTACTGGTTCATCTACTCGCTTTTTCCTACTTGCGGTCATTACAACGCATTGCCTCGCGACCCACCGCCGTTGTTTCTACCGTTTTGCTTTTTCTAGTCATGAACGCTTGCTCAGCGTTCATTGCCTTGTCACCATACTTAGGGATGCGGGTGCACCTGGTTTTGCGAATAAAACAGCGGTCTGCGGCTCTTTAAAAGCATTCTCGATGCTAGAATTCTGAAATGAAGAGAGAAACTTTCTTGATTCCCTTTTGTTGAAAGATGGTCCCATCTAGATTAGAGGGGGCGCATGATCTATAATACTTGCATATCAACCGGGTTCTAAAAACAAACCAAGACTCGAAATCCGAGAAATCCCATCCAGCCAAGAAGATGTTCATCTGCATTGAAGGTGGGACTGAAACCGAAGTCACGTATTTCGACAGAAAAGCATAGACCCTCAGTTCAACTTTTCCTAATATGTTTAGAGCTGTCGACAACGTCAAGATTTACTGATAGACAAACTTCTCGTTCACGACATTCTTAAACCGCAAAACTTTACCAAAGAAAGACAAACATATAAGGAATTCGATCGAACTCAAACACAAAGCCCCAAAAAACCGAAACGAGTCATCTCCGAACACGCAAGCTCCGAACACGCAAGCAAAAACTCTCTCACTCCAGCTCCTCAAGATGCTAAAAAAAACCCCCCCCATAATCTCTGAGAAACCAACCTCTCCAACTCCGTACTGAAAAACCATGTAGAACCTCCCCGAGGAAAATCCGCCTTTCACAACTTCTCAACGATATCCCTGCAACGATACGATCATCGTGAAGATCGCAACCAAAGTTTCCCATGGTGATTGACCGATGGATAAGAGTAGTGAGATCTGGGGGGTTTCATCACTGAAGAAGATTTGGGGCACGAGTTGAAGGGGGCCGGAACTGACGCTGTGTGCCATAAGAAACACAGGGAAGACTCTCAATCACGCTTAAACCCCGTCTTCCCGAAGCGGTGTCGTTCTGATATTCTGGTAAAAAGATCAGCAAGGACGAAGTGGCGCTGTTCCCTCCCAATAACCTACAAGGTATATACCCCTACAATAGTCGCCGAGTGGAATGCCAACTCGCCTAAAACTACACGCCATCACCCCCCTTCCCCCAGTCACCGCTTCCGCCTCGTCTCCTCAAACCCCTGCAGCATACTCTTCGCCACCTCGTCCGTCTTTCCCTGCCCTTGCCCTTGCCCCCCCTCCAGCACTTCCCCTCCCTCGCCCCTACTCTCGGGACTCTGTGACCTCCCCGCGGCGATCTTCGCCTGCCCCTCGCTCACCTTCCCGTACACGGCCATCGCGCTCGCAATCATGCCGCCCATGTCTCCCACATTTCCTGGCACAACCACTGCCGTGCCTTCTTTCGCCAAGCGCCCGAATGCCTCAACGTACTTCTCCGCGACGCTGAGGCTTACGGCCCCTTGGGCGCTTTCTCGCCCGTCGCGCATACTCCTCGCCACGGCGTCGATGCCCTTGGCCGTTGCGTTCGCGCGCACCAAGATCGCTTCCGCTTCTCCGCTGGCCAAATTGATCTGCTCCGACTTCAGCGCCTCAGACGCAAGAATCACGCTCTGTTTCCGCCCCTCGGCGATATTGATCGCGCTTTGTCTCTGCCCCTCACTCTCCAGGATCTCCGCCCGCTTGCTCCGCTCAGCGGTCACCTGACGGTGCATGGCTTCGACGACGCCGTTGGGGGCGTGGATGTCGCGGATCTCGTAGCGCAGGCACATGACGCCCCATTCGCGGGCGGCTTCGTTGATTGCTTCGGTGATGTTGGTGTTGAGGGCGGCGCGCTCGCGTAGGACGTGGTCGAGTGAGAGGCGGCCGATTTCGGAGCGCATGGTTGTTTGGGCGAGTTGGGAGATGGCGTATTCGGCGTCCTCGACGCCGTAGCTGTGGAAGGGAGGATGGTTGTTAGTGTTTGCTTCGAATGCACTTGAACACTAGGAAATGAGGATTGAAGCATACCTAGCTTTGTAGGCGTCGAAGACACGGGTGTAGAGCACGCCGTCTAGGTCCAAGGTCACATTATCGGCCGTAATAGCGCTTTGGCTCGGAATCTCGATGGCCGCTTCTTTCAAGCTCTTAACGTAGGCTATTCGGTCGAGGATGGGATATAGTATTGCTACACCTGGCTGAAGTATCCGGTTGAACTTGCCCATACGCTCGACTATCCATGCTGTTTGCTGGGGCACGAAGCGGATGATGGTATTCGCAGGGAGGGAGGGACGCTGGAAGTATGAGGTTGGTGCCAAGGGAGAGCCGGATGGTGGGCCACCCAGAAGTGAGGGGCCTTGAGCTGCATGTGGGGAAGTTGTCGATAGATTTCGCTGTAATAAGGGTTGAAGATGCGAATTTGAGGCGTAGACGGTGGGCGCAAGTAGTCTGGATGAAGGCTGGCTTCGTGATATAGATGGTCCTACTCTACCTAGGCTTCTTGGTGAAATACTGATAGCAGACATGTTCCAGGTACGTCTCTTAGCTTTCCTCCTTCTCCGCAAGACCCATATAGCCCCACAGATGTGCAGCCTAGAATAGCAAGCAATCAGTGGAAATAGCTTGCGGTTTGGAAGAGTTTCAGTCAGCTTCAAGAGTCGCCGAATTAGTAAGCGATAGAATAGTAGCTTCCGATTAGTGTATTCAGTCCCAACGCTACTCATCTCAATACACCTAAATAGCTCCCTGATATTTAACTACATCTCTATTGGGGTTCTAGGGCGGCTTGCATATGTCATGATCTGTCCAAAGTCTTGTAGACTTGATGTAACAGCTTTTGCCCGCAACGAGATGAGGGACTATTTTTCATCAGGGGTACCTATGAAGATAATTTGGGCTTAAAGACGGCCTCAAGAGAACAAACTGAGAACCGTTCAAGTCCCACTTGATATAGCATAGCAATTTTGATCCAATCTTCCGCTGGTTTTCGTAATTGACTCTCCGGTCTAGTTGATCATCAGAAGCTTTGAAGGTTTCAGAGACTCTCCGAGGAACTTCCCGAGCAAGATCAGGATGTCTCTTGCTGGCCCGACCGAGGATTTACTGCTCTCAACAGCAGAGAATATAATAGTGACGAACAGGAAAGAAATACCTAGCTAAATGCATATAAATTGTTGCCCCCAAGCAACATTAAAGTAGCGTGTCTGCCAACGAGGCTTTAGCAGGTCACCGTACCATCATACCTAGTCCAGATAGGTCAGTCTTACCGCAAGGCAACCTCCGCCCTTAACTTCTAAACTGCGAACCTGTTCTCTCGATATCACACTAATCTGCGCTGCTAGGGTTAGCAATTCTATGTTACATCCTTGACGGCCTACGCTATGTCGGAATACTGGAAATCTACGGTTTGCAAATCTCTATATTCCCTCAAACTTGCATCATTTCGACTAACTCTCGGTAGCCCAAATACTGGTGCAAGCACTGCAAAACCTTTGTCCGGGATACCAAGCTAGAAAAGACGAACCATGAAGCCACACCCAAGCACCAAGGCAATCTCAAACGCTTCCTCCGAGATCTCCATCGTGGACACGAGAGAGAGGAGCGAGATGCGCAGCGAGCCAAGGATGAAGTTGCAAGGCTCAACGGCGTTGTTTCTAGTTCCTTATCAACGGCGGCTGGTGATGGTGTGGCGCCATGGAGAAGGAAGCCTGCGACAGCTCCTGCGAACAGCACCTTGAGACAGGCGACTCCGGCCGATAGAAAGCAGCAACTCAAACAGCTAGCAGAGATGGGAGTGGCAATTCCTGAGGAGTTCCGACGAGAAATGGCTATGGCAGGTGACTGGCAAACACTCTCGGAAAGAGTCATCTACGATGATGTAAAGGAGGATGAAGACAGCAAGGATTTCAAGCTAAACGGATTCAGTATGGGTGTACGGAAAAGAAAATATGAGGGACAAGAAGAGGAGGATGCGGAAGAGAGTGTGGCTAGAAAGGCTTGGGGTTCAACTACGCGGACATATCCGATCGTGGGCGGTGATGTAGAGGATGGCTTGGACTCATTACTGAAGCATACTAAGGTCGTAAAACAAGACCATGGTGCTTCTAATGAAGATCCACAGTCGAAGAAGGGATTAGCTGCGCAACAGCCAGTGGAAGCTAGGCTAACTAAGACAGACGACACACAGCCTTCTGAACTGCCTTCGATCAAGAAAGAAAACTTTGATACCAGTGGAATGCTCTCGGAAAATAGTACAATTCTCAATCACGTCGAAGGTGCTTCAATAGAAACGGAAGATGGGCCTACAGGTACTGGCATTGTATTCAAGAAGCGCAAAGCCAAGCAGATCCGGCAAAGGTGACGAGGGACCAGACGTCTTTCCTTTGCAGTGCAGCCATAGCTACTTGAACCGTCTGACGCATAAATTCCCTCTCCACTTGAGTCGAAATTCGGATGCGGCGAACAAGTTCCAAACGGTTCGTGTTATTCACTTATATTAAAGGAAACCAATCGGTCTGTCCAGCAGCCAAATTGAGGACATTCTAGCTCCGGCTAGAATCCATTGCAATTGCAAGCAGCGCTGAAGCTGCTGGACGATAGGAGGCAGAAGACTGGAGGACAGAGAGCAAGCGTATAAAAAGACGTGAAATGTGCGTATACGTCTTCTGCTGTGCCGTCTTCGGTCTTGCAGTTTATTCGAAGGCCAGTGTACCAGAGCTATACATTTCGTTCTTGTTCTCTCTTGATTCAAACGCTGATGATTCGACTGAACTTTTCAGTAATCAACGATGCTGTCTTAACTCCAAAAGCGCGGAATTTGCCGCCCGACGATGGCGGACCAATTTGCAGCCCGCAGGGATCAAAAATCCACATTACTAAAAGGCTGTTGTTACAAATCAACGTCCTTGCTGCATTCTGCTTCATAACCATTCGCCTTCAAAGCCAAAGTAACGTCAACAGCCTTCTACAGCACAATGAAAGAAGCAATCATTCATGCCGGCCCAAAGGTCGAGATCATCGACTCGCCTATTCCAAACCCACAGGATGATCAAATTGTCTCAAAAGTATTTGTTTCCGGGTCAAATCCGAAGGACTGGAAGTACGCCGATATCTTAAAGCCAAGTATCAATCAAGGCGACGACATTGCAGGTGTCGTTCACTCTGTTGGGTCCAAAGTCGTCGAGTTCAAACCTGGCGACCGTATCGCTGCCTTCCACCAGATGAGGCAACCCGGAGGCAGCTATGCTGAGTACGCTATCAGCTCTTCCCATGCTACATTTCACATTCCCAAAGAAACAAGCTTCGAAGGTACATTGCAATAACTCGCTCGCTGAGTTCGATCCTGAAGTTTTCTGCTAATGCAACCCATTACAGAGGCCGCAACAATCCCCCTAGCAGCAATGACCGCCGCAATGGGTCTTTACCAACGCCTCTCTCTGCCCCTCCCTTGGCATCCCACCACCGCCCCCACCCCCTTGATCATTTATGGCGCGGCCTCTGCCGTGGGCTCTTACGCGATCCAGCTCGCTCAACTTTCCAACATCCATCCCCTAATCTGCATCGCCGGCCGGGGGGTCCGGCACGTCGAGGGCCTGATAGATAAAAGCAAGGGAGACGTTATCCTAGACTATAGAGATGGCGACGATAAACTGGTGCAGAGCCTCGAGGCCGTGGTGCAGAAGCATGGTGGCAAGATGGAATACGCATTTGACTGCGTCAGCGAAAAAGGCAGCTACATCAACATCTGCAAGGTCCTCGACCACCAAACCGGCCAAATCACACTAGTTCTACCCGGAAAAGAATATGCCGGAATTCCCCCCACCATCATCCAATCCCTTACTTATGTCGGCGACGTCTTCAAAGAAGATGACTTGAAGCCCTTTGAGAAGAAAACTGGCACGAAAACCGGGAACGAAGAGTTTGGATATGTGATGTTCCGTTTCTTTGGGCGTGGGTTGCAGGAGGGGTGGTTCAAGGGGCATCCGTATGAAGTTGTTCCTGGAGGGTTGGGCGGCGTGGAGGGGGCGCTGAAAAATCTAAAGGAGGGAAAGGCGAGTGCGGTAAAGTATGTTTTTAGGATTGGGGAGACGGAGGGAGTGCGGAAGGAGGGTCGTGAGTAGTTGGTAGTGGTTGTGGGGTCAGAGCGTATATATATATGTATAAACGGCAAAACATTCCCTAGCGAGATAGGAGACGACCTTCTACCGGCAAATGTCAAGGATGGGGGAAGATGGCTCATTAATGCTTCTTAACAATCAGTACCTCGAAATCGCTAACGGAGATTTCGGAGTCTCTAGAAACGTTCCCAGCTCCCACCCCCGGACCCTCAGCATCGGACTCCTAAACCCCTATCCCCACCGTCCCACTATGTACTATCCACCGCCACCCAACTCATATTCTAGAAGCCGTAGAACGATTGAGGACGAGAACGTGAATGACCAGAGGAGGAGAGCAGGAGAGGAAAGAGGCAGAGAAGATAGGATGTTAGTACGGGGAGTTAGAAGTAGAGATGCAGGGATTTTGGAGATGTAAAAAGTGTTAGAAGGAGCCGAAATGGAACGGGTGGATGAGAATAGGTGGGGATGATGGGAAGGGGATGAAGAACGGAAGGCGGAGGGAAGGATTTCCGATGAACCCCCTTCTCAAGACCCTCCAACTCCTCACACAATCACCAACTCTAACGCCTCACATTCTCACCACCCCATCCCCCTCAAACATCGAAAATATTCTTCAACTCTTATCGAATTTCAGCGCCTATAGCCAGCACCAAGGTTAGATATCTAGACAAAAATCCCAAGAGTGGCGATATCACCAAGTTCCCAAGATCTCGATTCTAGTCTCGAACCCGACCTTCGTCTTTCTTACTCCGCAACGCCTGCCCCCCCCAGGCCGAGAAATGCAAGTTGGGCTTTGTTATACACATTGAAGAAAAAGAACCCACGAACCCACTTTTGGATGCAACGCTCAAAATGCTCGTCAAGAAGCACGAAACCCACCCTCCTTCCCTTCCCGCCACTGAAAATCCGTACAATTCCTCTCATATATAATCCCTCGCACTCTTCTGTAGCTCAATTAGCCGCCAGCCCCTCGTATCAACATTATTCACATCCTCCGCCACCCTCGTCACCCCAATCGCATACGTGACTAGCTGCACCTTGTCCTCCATGCCGGCCGCCAGCATGTTGGTCTTGGCGTTGCGGTACACGTGCACCTCTTGCGTGCGGCAGGTGATGATGAAGACGGGGATTTCGCCGGGTTCGAGCATGCGGGCGGAGAGAATGTCGACGTGACGGATGTCGAGGATGCGGCCGTCGGATTTGAGACCCGCTGTCGTGTATTGTTGGGCTAAAGCGGAGTAGACTTGGAATTGAGCGGCTGATAGCCAGAGTTTTAGGGTTTCGGTGTCGCCTTTCACATATGCGTCTAGCACTTCAGGAAGAATGTATTCTCTCATCTCTCGTAGGAAGGGCTCGACCTGGAATGTGGGGTCCATCTCCCTGAACTTCTTGATTACCATGGCGGTTTCGTTCTCGGCGAAGAAGCCTGCTACGCGGTCGGTAATACTTCTAGCGGTGGAGATCAGCGGGTTTTCGGATTCGGCATAAGAGGACTTGAGGGAGAAGAGAGACTGCATGACGCGGTTCTGGTCACGGAAGTCACGCCACGATTCTTTCCAACGGGCGTCTTTATGCAGTGTTACGTTTGTGCCGGCGCTGTGAAACGGTTAGTCTGGGTAGGAAGACCATCAAACGGGGCCTTACTTGGGGTCCTCTTCTATCTTCTCTGCCCGTCGCCCAGGCCTACCGCTTGCTGCAGCTTCGTTGAGTTCTCTCAGTTCTCGTTGTTTCCGTCGCTCTTCTTTTTCGACCCAGCCGCCATACCGTGAGCTGCTTCCATCATCTACAACATCTTTCACGCTCCCAACTGCAGTCTTGTAGACTTTGGTTTCCCGGACCGGTCTAGTCGCCTTTTCAAGCCCACTAGCTGTAGCATTGACACCGGTCCGGACACCCTTGACGACTGGCGTATCCCATGTCCATGCCGCTCCCTGGCCCAGCACTTTCCCCGTGCCTTTTAGAGCAGTGGCAGTGGCCGAAGTTGCTGTACCAGACGCAGCAGAGTAAGCTTGGCGCGCACGCTTGACAGACTCGTTTTCTGTAAATTGATGTGCGGAAGACGCTAGTGCTTTAGTAGATTCGTTCCATTCCTTTGATGCCTGGAACTCGGTCTTGAGCGTGTCGGTGAAAACCTGCCATGGCGTTTTGTTCCCGTGCGGTGGTGGAGGTGGCGGCTCTTCCTTATTTTGCTCTTCCTTCTTGCTCCCTTCACTGCTCTCCTCTTTACTTTCTCCGGATGAGGCTTTAGACTTTGCTTTGCTTTCCTCCGATGATCGCTCTGACTTCTCGCTTGATGCGGACTTGGCTGTTTCACCTCCGCTGGCTTGGTCTGTAGTATGGTCTTGCCGCGGTGGATCCCTGACCTTTTCGCTTTGCCGTTGTTCCTGGAATCTTGGGGAGATGGTAGAGAAGATTCTAAAGGTGGAGGATAATCTGATCTGGGAGAGTAGAGAAAATGTCTGAGGTCGTAGTAGTAGAGATATCATAGGGGTTTGGGATAGAGATGAGAGCTTAGGCGAACTGTTGTGAAGCTCACTGTATATCCTTCGGTACGGTTTTGTTCTTCCGCATTGAGGTATTGCGGAGGAAGCGAAGCACCGCACTGTGCAAACGCCTCCTGCCCGAGACCATCTTGAAAGCCGTAACGGTATGCTCATGCTATTCTGTGAGCCTAAGAACTCGACTACGGCGTCTGTTAGAGGATTATTGAGCTTTTATTGTGGAAAGCCACTAGGGTTGTCGACGGCAGCGAAAACTCGGCCTTAGCAATGAGGACAGAGGCGCTAGGGCGAACTGCAACTCTCCACAAAGCAAGAAACATCAACTCCACGCAGCTTCATCTTCTGCTCAACAAGCACAATGCCAAAACCACTGTCCGCATTACCATCACTTCCTTCAATTTGCTCACAATGTCGTCGGAACATCGTTTCCCGAGCCTCTACGAAGCGTTACCTCACCACCACCACTCCTAAACCCGCAGACTCGGAAATCTCATCCCTCTCGACCCTTTCCAAAGCCTTCCAAAACGCCCCCAAGAAACGAGTAGCAGCCTCCAACTCCGACATCCTTCAAGATTTCCCCCAAGCCTCCGACGCCGACACCATCAAAGGTTGGCGCCCTCCCCCACCGCACCACCTCCATGTGTATGCTTCCAGACACAACACTCACATCACTCTTACCGACGGCCAGCGCCAACCCATTATCTCCGTGTCCGCGGGTAACATCGGGTTTCGGAAAGCCGCGCGGGGCACTTATGACGCCGGGTATCAGTTGGCGGCGTATGTGATGAATAGGATACGGGTGCAGGGGTTGTTGGCTAAGATCTCGAGTATGGAGGTTATATTGCGGGATTTCGGGCCTGGGAGGGAGGCAGCTACCAAGATTCTGTTGGGGGCTGAGGGGAAAAATGTGAGGTCGACAATTGTGAGAGTTATGGATGCTACGAGGTTGAAATTTGGGGGGACAAGGGGGAAGAAACCAAGGAGACTGGGTTAGATGGCATTTGAGGGATCGACGATGTATTGCATACTCTGTACAGTTTTATCGCGCGGCTTGAATGATGGAGCAGGCATTCGTGTGTTCGTAGCGAGCATTGGCTTCACGAATCGATCCACTGAGTTACTTCTAGCACAAATATGATACCAAACCAACAAAGTTCGAAGATCAAGTGAAACTGATCTTCTGAGTTCGAATTGAGAGTCCTGGGGCATTGCATCAGCTTGCTGCCGGATCTCTTAACAAAGTCTCGAGATGGACGTTTTCGTCTCTACTTGGGTTGTAAAAAAGTGCTCCCGGAGCCGTCCTGCATCCTGTGCAGCCGAGAATGTAGGAAAAGATTGACCAAGCAGATGGTCTACGACTTCGCAGCTCCTGCTTTGATCAGAATAATATCTCCGTCCTCGACAACATAGTCCTTCCCTTTGGTCATGATCTTCCCAGCTGCCTTGACAGCTCCTTCGTCCCCGTATTCCTTTAAAACGTCGTAATTGTATACAATACACTGGATAAAAGTCTTCTCGAAATCGCCATGGATGACACCAGCGGCTTGCGGTGCCTTGGTGCCCTTTCTTATAGTCCATTGCCTGACTTCATCCGTGCCAGTAGTGAAGAAGCTGCCAAGATTCATCATTTGCCTCATTGTCACCACGATTTTCCCAAGGGCAGATTTTGTCCCAAGCTTCTTGCATTCTTCCTCAGCTTCTGCGTCGGACTCGAATCGCGTTAGGCGTTCTTCAAACGCAATCGAAATTGGGATAATGGGATCGCCGGTTGCATGCTCCTTGACCCATTCGGCAATTTTAGGGAGATTCTTGTTCTTCTGGCGGATGTAGTCCTTCTCACTCAGGTTGACCAGATATACTACAGGCTTTGCAGTCAACAGAAATAGCGGGTTAATGACTTCAACCTATTTCCCCTAAATTAGCTTACAATCGCGAGCAAGTAGCAAGTGCAGAATTTCAAGTGAAATAGTTCGTGTCAGAGCGTGGATTTCATCTCAAAGCAGACTCTCCTATAAAGTCGCTCAACGAGCTGGGATTATCGAGCTTCATAGCTCTTATTCGTCATGCGAGGGAGATAAAGGATCTGAAGTTGTTTGAACGTACCTCTTTAGGAGTCCAAGTCTCTTTCCTGACGTCCTTTCCGTCTTTCAACCATGCAAGGATCTTCTCGACGGTGGCCTCCTCTTCCTTTAGTTTCTTCATTTCCAGACTCTGCCCGCCTCTTCTAGTCTGCTTCTTTAGGTTCTCCAGCGCCTTTTCGACGAATTCTACATCCTTTATTCGCAGTTCCTCGCTGATAATGTCGAGATCTCGCACAGGATCCACATCCCCCTCAACATGTATGATTTCTGCATCATCGAAGCAGCGAACGACTTGGAAGATTGCATCAACGGCGCGGATGTGCGACAGGAAGGCGTTACCCAATCCAGCTCCAGTCGAGGCCCCTCGAGTCAAACCAGCAATATCATAGACCGTTAAATTGGCAGGAACTCTTGATTTGGGTTTATAGTATTCACATAGCCAGTCATATCTCGGATCTGGAACTATGACCCGTGACTCTTCAGGTTCGATAGTAGCGTACGGGAAGTTCTATGGTGAGGAGGGTCAATTTCCATTTACAGTAGATGATAGTATAGTACATACGGCAGGGTTTCCGAGGGAGCACTTGGTGATTGCTTGGAATAGTGTTGATTTCCCAACATTGGCTAGACCGACCTATGTAGAATGCTCATCTTAGCAAGAGTCATCCAAAGTAGGCAGGAAAGCAGATGTCCTACATACGATACCGCTCTTGAGGTTGTTACCTGGTCTACCTAAAAGAATCTTCTTCTCTTCCACTGGCTTCTTGGGAGGCATTTTCTTCTTATTGAAAGCTAGGAGAGGCGCCGAGGCTGAGAAGGGTCGAATTGGGGCCGGGCGGAGTGGGGAGAATCCGATCGCGGTTCTTGCCGCCGATCGTTGAAACTGGCTGGATATTGAAGTGAAGGTGTACGAGAAGTGGGCTGAAGACGTGTTGTCAGGTTTTTGTACAGAAGGTGACTCGCAGTCCCTCCCTCGTCTCAGTGTGGGTCATGGAAAAGTAGTGCTGTTGGTTCTGCCACAAAGGTGAGGTTGAAGCTTTGCATGCTAGCTTCCACGGTAGGGCTTAGCGAGTGCCAAGATATATGGGTACAAATACGACTACCTACCTTACTTCTCTAATCCTCAATGACTGCCACTTCTCGTGGTGTCTTGTGGAGGTAGATTGCTACAGCCATAAGAGAATGTCTTCATCCGAAGAATCAAGATGAGTTATCTTTACCACTCGCCTCATTCAATCCCTCGGCACATTCTCCTCAATCAACCTCATCCTCTCCATGGCTAGCGCAGCAAGCTCCCTCGTCTCATCATAAACCTCCTCCATATCTGCGACCCATATAAAGGAGTCCCTCCACAACGCCCAACGTTCCAAACCAAACCCATTCTTCCTGGATTCATCCCACAAGAGACTCCCGCGTGACATATAGAGCGCCAGTCGATCGATCTTAGGCCGACCCACTCACGCTCACTCTTCCAAATGCGCTCTCCCCCATAGAGAATCAACATAGTGGCTCCAGGCACATTAAGGCTCAGGCCTTGGGCGTTCAAGTCACCTTCGAGCGCCCAGCGCAAGGCCAATAATGCGTAAAGCTCGTAATCGGGTGCACCGGGAAGATGGACGAGGCGGGCCAGGAAGACATTTGTCCGCAGGTATTGCTCACGCAATGCATCCGGACCGCCCAACTGTCCGAGAGTATCGTGGTTCAGATCGACGGGCCGTGCAGTCAGTGCTGTTATCTTATCCGTCGGACTTAACCAGGGACTCCGAGCCGTGGGCTCATACAGTGGTAGATCTCTCCAAAGCTGTCTCTCATGGTTGAAGGACCTGGCATCATCACCCTCGGGCGAGTCGCGAAGCTTGATACTAACCAAAAGCTCTGCTGATTTCCCATGAGCGTCGTGATCGTGCGGAATCTGTTCGACGATACTAATAAATGTCTGCTAGGTGAATCTAAGGAGTTGGTATGCTATATCCTGCTGGTCGTCGTCATAGTAGTCTTCGATGGGTTTTACGAGGCGATCAATCGTCTAGTCGAGAAAAAGATGATCTTCGAGGTATTTGTCGAAGACGTCGAAAGGATGACAGTCTGGGGGCAAGTTTCGAAGATGGGGGTAGAGACGAAGTTGAGTGAGTTGGAGTGTCATTTCTGGGGTGTTGTAGAGGCAAGATGATGTATCGGTAAACGATCAGGTCAATAGAATGTAAAAAGGGCTGGTATGGGAACCTCGACGGCAGCACAAAGGGAGGGTTGAGGATAGAGAAGACAGTGTAAAACTGGACTTGGATGAATTTTGCTTGAGAGCCGAAAAGTACTACATTCACCAATAAAAAGGCGCGATGGGTCAAGGCTTCAGAAAGTTGTTGATGGAGGATGCGAAAGTGTGCAGAACGGAAAGTAGTCGTCACAGTATTCCTCTAAACAGAGTGTCATGTTGGCGGCCTTGCCAGGCCATGTTTTAGCAGTCAAGGAGACGCCGTCATGCGTACAAGAAAAACTTGGTCGTGATAGCGAGACGGGGGAATTCTTCTCGTTTGTATCGTAGTTTTTGCTTTGCTCTTGTCTAGAGTATTTGTCTTTGGCTCCGAGAGGCAGAGAGGAGATATGTACGGAGTAGTCTGAATAGTATTCAACATAAGACTGGTCGATGGAATCCGACGATACAGCGCAGGATTCAAGCATGGCATCTTCCATAAGGCTGGTGCGACAGCATGAAACATGCACCGCACCGTAAGGATTCGTTTGCCTATAGGTTGTTAGGGTCTTCTAGCGAAGCGCTGTGAGATGCTATAGGAATTTTATCGGAATTTTATTTTTAGAGGTTGATGTATCTTTGGATGGTATATATAATGTGGGGTAGCAGTAAAAGGTACGATTACTTTATGTACAGTACATTCATCCTTCATTCTACTGTCGCTTACTCCAAATCCTTTGCTACCTTGTACACCCACTCTCTTTCTTGCTATTGCTCGTCTGCAAACATTCCAACTGTCCTCGCCCTCCGCTTTGCGTCGACCGTCTAGCCCACATCCTTTCCGCTCTGTAACTTATTGCTCCAATGGCTCCTGCAGGGAACAAGAAGTCGACGCGCCCATCATCAAGATCGCAACGTTCTTCAGCCTCCGTACAGAAGACAGAGATACTGATCCACGTGTACGATCTTCTCCCAGTAAGCCTCCATCAAGAGACCTGATCATGCTCCTACTAAACATGAGTCCAAGCCAGGGAAGCTCTCATCGATGCTATGGCTCTTCGGCAGTTCTCTCCTTCACACGGGTGTCGTAATTAAAACCTTGAATCGAGAATACGCCTTCGGTGGGCATGATCGCCCGGGCATGTCTGGAGTATATTGGACAAAACCACATATCGAACCTCCAGGAGGGACTTTCCGCTGTGAGCTTCTCCAAGGTTTTACTTTCAGACCAGACCACGAGATTGAAGCTATCATCAGAGAGGTGTCCCAAAAATTTCTAGGACCTTCGTACAACCTGCTGTCCAACAATTGCAATCACTTTACCACGTACCTATGCGAGCAGTTGACGGGCAAAGCTGCTCCATCGTGGATTAACAGAGCCGCCGGCATTGGCGTTGCATTACCCTGTGTGGTCCCGCGAGAATGGATTGCTCCACCAGACCATGATACCGCAGACGGCGAACTATTGGAAGAAGATGGCGACAACGAACGCGCTTCAATGTTGCGGCAGGGACACCGCCGATCGTCCAGCTTTCGTTGCAGCTTTAGTGAAGGAGAAGACGGTCGCTGGACCAGCGACGAAGACGAAGGAGGTACCGAGGGCAAAGGCCCGATCAGAGATACTGATGGGAGAAATCTGCCTGCCATTGAACACGCTCCTCACCCGCACTGAATACCGCCCTTGTGAGGAATGGAAGTCTGGTTGCTTAACTCGGCTTTGGAAACTTCTGAATCGCCAGGGTGTGACTAATAATTACACCTTGGAGCTGATGGATTGAGTGGGCCCGGACCATCCTTTCTAATCTACAACTCAGGAGGGAAGGCTGTCACATAAGTCTGAACCTACTCCGACGCGCTTGATAAAGTGATCGAGGAGCCATCGACTTCTTTGGTGGTGTATACAATTACGCAGATTGATGGAGCACTCTCAAGATTATGTACGGGAAAATCTAAGACTGGATAGATCGTTTTAGCTTGCTGTTCACTCAGGGGCAATGCCTTCCACCCGGTATCTGAGACAATCCGGACCTAGATTGTTAGACAGACATCACGACGCAACTAAATTCGCTTGGGAAATTGGTCGGATACGTATCTGGTGTTTGGATTTAGGTCTAAAATGACTACTGCTACAGCCGTGAGGGCGACTGAAGCTCATGCAATAGAGCCGAAACAACACCGATGGTGGCCCAGACTAGAAGAGCCAGGACTTGTACACCTGTGGGTGTACGGGGATGTAACGAAACCAACGCGGTAAGAACAAACGCCATCCCAGCCAAGCTTGCAAAGGCCGAAGGCTCAAGCGTGCATGCGTAAAGCACGCCTATCAGGATCAGACCCATGCACAACACTTCCAAGAAGATCCAGGCAATGAAGAGTCCAACCGTGCAGGGCAATGCTAGTAGGTATGCTGTAAAAGCAGAAGCTAGCACTAGCCATAGCCCGGGAATCATGATGGGTGAGCGGTTTTTTTGGTAATTTGATAATCTGGTCATCGCTACGTGGCCATCAGTTTTACTTAAGACTCATCGCCAACAATGAACACAATGCGTTACCTGTTCTTTGTTCTTTCTATCTCGGCTATGAAAGAGCTTTCTGTTTCAGGAGCATCGACGATTCACATATAACAAAGGAGGGAAACTCTGAAACGCATAAACAATAGGAAGACTTTCACACATACATGAAGAATAGAAGCGATTGTGAAGACCATAAAGATTGACTCGAGCTGTTACTCGCATATATAAGAAAGCGCGAACATCGATCGAAAATATTCTTTGAACCAGCAACTCCTTCAAATATACTCACTCCACATCTGTTCTAGACCCACACAACTTCCAAAAACACATCGAACAATGCAATTCTCAACCACATTCCTTCTCCTCGCCCTGAGCGCCGGCGCTCTAGCCCTCCCCGCCAACCAAACCTCAATCCTCGAGGCCCGCGCCGAGCGCGGTGCGGGCTCCATCGCCGCCTTCGACGCCACAGACTGTAGCGGTGCCCCGCATGGGCCCCGCCCCCAAGATGAGAACGGCTGCATCGCCTTCAGCGGCGCCACCAACAACATTGGCATCAACTGGGGCTCAGGCTTCTTCATGGGGCGCGCACATAGTCTCTACGTCTACAAGGATAAAGACTGCAAGGTTTTTGCGGCTAGCCCGATCATGGCGAGTCAGTACAATAATGCGAAGGGGACGAATGCTTGTGTTAGTATGAAAGATATCGGAGGGCCGTGGGGTAGTGTCTCGTTTTGTCATGATGAGAAGGGATGTAATTAGTGAAGGCGGGTTTTGTGTATATATCGTGGCGGTTGATACACCTTTCTTGTCAGGAAGGCGATGCTTGAGTGATTAGAGGTGTTGCTGAAAGGAATTCAGTTTTTTTGATTTTTTTGATTTAGCAGCTCTGCTAAAACACACTTCTCCATTTACTTTGGCTGTACTACTGGCCAAATGCATCAGTGATATCTTCACGACATCTTCACATCGGTGATACATCACTCTTCACCCCCACCACTCATTCAATCCTCTTCCTGATCTCCGCAAACCGTGCACTTCTTCTCCAGCTGACTATGTGATCATATATACTTACCAAATACTACATTCATTATCTCTAAGTTAGACTCCCACGCTTACCCCCTACATCACCCCCCCCTTCCATGTCTTCCATGTCTTCCGAACCCAACTCATCGAATCCGGTTTCTAGCTACCTTATGTAATAGTCTCTCGTATCCCCATCCAACCTATCGCCCCAACAACACTTGTTCATTGCACTCACGAGTCGATTCACTCGAGCTGATTCCCTGTTTCATTCATTTTAAATCACGCATTTTTCTTTACGGGCTAAGAGTGAGACTTTACCGATCCTCCTACAGTACCTCCTTGAGCTGGCATGTGCACCCCAATATCTCAATATATTTCCATCGAACTTTACAACCCCCCATCGCGCCCTCGGTCAAAACACTGACCACTCACAGCATAAGATATCTTCGCCTCTTTCCGCAATTGCATCCTGGTAATGTTAACAAACTTCCCATACCACCCCTCACCTCGCCTCACCTCATCTCACTTCACCTCCCTTGCCCGCGCGTCTGAATCTAATGGCTCATGCCTTTTGGAAATGATATATCGCTTGTTGATATTGGTATCCGTGTTTGTAAATACTCGTACCTACCCTCATGAGCTTGCCCGCTTGAAGTAGCCGGATGAATCCTTTACCGCCAGATGTGAGAGGACAGTGTGCGTCTCCCCTCTGATAGATTAATGTTGTGGATGCGTCTTATCTTCTATGCCATCGCCTCATCAACTCTTCGAGTCGCATCCAAGGTGTGATGCTAGATCACGCTTATATGCAGGCGCAGACGCAGGAATCAAGTGTGGTGAGGTGTTGAAAAGAATTTTGTTGATAAGGGGGGTTGAGGGCGTGGGGAAGGTTGATGGGTGCTATGGAGAGAAAAGGGGGTAGTGTGGAGTGTAGAGTGTTTGGGAAGTGGGGGGTAGGGAGTATGGTGAATGGAAGCGTGGTAAGGGAGAGGAGTGATGCTGGGGGATACAGCGAGGCGGATGGATATTGTATACGGAGAGATGGTAATCTCCGCCTTCAAGGGCTGATAGGGCTGGGGCCCGCTAGTAGAGTTCTACCTGCTCGCTCCTAGATAGACTCCTATCAAGCTTCAACCTACATACCAAAATGTCCCATATGATGACCTCGTCCTCCAACAACCTGCAGTTTGATTGAACCATGGTGCATGGATGATGCCCATAAATTTAAGATTGTTGCCTTCTCTATCAAATCTAAATACATAGTCACGACTAGCTGGTCTTGGCAAGACTACTCCGTACTTCTTAGGTACTTTGCTCTGAAGTCCGCCCTTTTCGTGATTTCATACTCTTCCAACTTCTGGTCTGCGCCGTGAAGCATCAGTTCAGCCCGGTAGGCGGACCAGCGATCAGCCAACGCTATTCTCATACGGCAGGCCTTTTCAAGAATAGAATAGAAGCAAGGAACACTAAGAACGGTCGGTACAAAGGGCAATGTCATGCTGTCCAGGCCATGTCGTCCTCTAGCGTCTTGGGGAGTCAACTGCAAGGATTCAATGTCTCTCATCAAACAGAGCTCACAAATACGACAACCAGTGAAGATGTAAACAAAAGGCCCGAAACCGTCACAACTAGCACACGCTGGAGAGCGGAAAGAATTGTAGAGAGTCCGACATGAAAGCCAAGACGCAGTCTGCATGCTGAGAGCGGCGCGAATAATACTTGGTGCATGTGTAATGCGCTCTTTGTATTGTGGGAAGTTGTTGATAGAGAATTTTGCCCGTCGGTTGACTGCTCGAAACAGGGTTAGAGTCTGCAGGTCGAGGTCGAGTAATATGGCGGTGCGAAGTTCGACTGGCAAGGTGTCCAAGCTTCCCGAGGTCGCAATCAACGCTTGAGAGGACCGATCAACATCATTGCGTCGGCCATTGTCAAGGGGACTCGGGAATATCGTGATTGAGCGCGATATCCCGGAGGTCACGGGGGCTCGTAGGTCAGCGAAGAGAGCGTCTGATTGACAGGAATGTTCTTCTGGGATAGATTGAACATGACTGTTGACGCTGGTGAAAATTGTCTGTTTTCAGCCTGGCAAGATGGCTGCTGAAGGGTAAATTGGGAGCTGGAAGGGATGACTGATTATGTTCTCTCCGCTCGTACAGTATATTAGAGTTAAGTAAAATTTGGTGGAGAGCACTGGGGGAAGACTACCCAAACCAATTCCGCTTAGACAATTACAACACCTCCCAAAATCTTGCCTATGTCCTAAAACGAGCCGTTTACACAACCTCCCCTCAATCCATCCCTCTCCCCAATCATCAAACTCCCCACCCATCCATCTCCGAACTCCTCAAAACCCCCTAACACTCAAGCGAATACGCAACAACCCCGGTATTGCACTCTCCAACACTGATCCCCCTCCCCCCAATCGTATACCCTGTGTTATCCCACGCTATCACTACACCCACGCCATCAGCATCATCTCCCACTCTCCCACTCTCCCATTTTCCCCCAACCCCAACCCCAACCCCAACATCAACATTTCAACAAAAGGAAAAAAACACCACTCACCACTACACCCAGCATCCACCGCCGTGACCTTGGAACTCTCATACGCCCCCGGAGTATCGTAATAGCTCGAAGTATGCGCTGCAGCGCTCAGCACCGTCGTGAACCAGAAGTTTTGGCACGTGCCGAGTTCGTAGTTGCTGATGGCGGCTTCGCCGGCGGAGGCGGTGAGAGCGAAGAGGGCGAGGGGCGGGAGGGTGAAGGACAGGAGGTGCATGTTCTGGTGGTGGGTTGGGGGTTTTGGAACTGGCTGCTGTGAGATGAGTGGAGGTGAGTTGTTGTTCGGGTCTTAAGGAAGGGCAGATGAAGAGGCTTTTGTAGTTGGACGAATAGGTCAGTCAAAGTTCCGCTAATACTTCTCCACACATAAGTAATCTCTCCAAGTACGGAAAGATTCAATCTCAGAGATCGTGTTCGTGATAGTTCGTATCTTGAAGAGACGTAGATTGTCCTGGGCCGGAGATCATCCATTTCGGGTCGAGTAACACGACATGTATAGTAATCAAAATTAGAACCGAAGACTGATCAATAACCAAGGTTGTTCAAGCACCGTGATGGTTGCAACAAGTCGCCTCCGTCAGCACGACCAAGCAATTAGCTGACAGTTGTGTGTTCCTTCACTCAAGCACTCTTTCAGCGGATCAGTGATCTTGCTTCAGTACCCAGCAGAAATTCTCGCTCTTTCTTTTCTAGTTGCTCATGGATTGTAGCGGTAAGAGCCAGATCTAAATAGAGTGTTACTCATCTACATCCTTATTTCATGCCATATATTATCATTGCTTCGCACATGGATCCACCATATCCCGTCGTTACTCCGTCCGCTAGGTACCTAGCAGCCATGATGTAAGTTTGTCATTGTGAACCAGGTTCGGTATATTGCGATTTGAAACCGCCTGAGCCATCATTACCGCAACCTTCTATTGCCCATACTCGGTTCATTCTCCTTCTGGCCTCAACGCGCCTTACCTCAGTTCCAACCCACTGAGCTCGTACCCGTGATACCCGTCTCCACCGAACATTCTTTCCCCCTCCTGAGACCACCCCGATTTTTTATTCAACCAATCACCACCAAGGAACTGGCGTATACAAGTATCATCCGGCTTCTTCTGAGGCGATTCGAGAGGGACGAGACGGTAGAAGTTTTCGTCCATGGACGTTGGTTCGCAGGAGCAACGGTTGGAGGAATGGGGTGGGCAATGTCTCAGAACGGATCAGCTTGTAATGGATGACGGAAATTGGGACTATTCACCGATTGATATCATGTTGATACCCAATATCCCTGAAGAACCAGATCTCGCTCCTAGGCAAGAACATAGCTACGCTTAACGTATGTATTGGCGCATCACCAAACCTCTCATAATAGAAGCCACCACCCCTATCGAGCCAATTAAAGTACTTTTCATTAGCTTCCCCCCGAAAATAGTTGAGATCCCCAATCTCGAAGTTTGAGAAGAACTGGCAATTATTATAGTCCCCATTGTTATGTGCATCAAGCAGCCAGCCGAGGTCAGCTTCTGGGTGGATCAGCTCGGGGTGTGCGTTGATGAAAGAACGGGTGCGAGACCACAGGGAAGGAAAGGAGCGAGCGTCGTCAAGAATGTTCATATTGAAGCCGTATTTCATGTTGTTATCACGCATGAAGCGGAAAACGTCATAGTCAATGTCGCAGAAGAAGTGAACCTAGATTAAATCTTTTAAGCATGAGAGCAGCCCCAAGAGACCAGTACTTACATCGGGCTCAACACGCCAGTACCAGTCGAAATCCTTGAGCCGAGGGTGTTTGTAAAAGAAACCGCTATTCCAGCGGCACATGTGCCGATAGCTTATCATCCAGCCCTTCCCAACGCCGATAGCTCCCAGGTACTCCAGGCTGTTCATAAACCTGCCTTCATCGATCCAGTCGGGGAGAGACCAGTGCTCCCGTGACACGACTTCGTAATAGCACTTTGCCGATGTAAGGTTTTGCGTAGCCGCCTGATCCTGCATCAGCTATGGGTATTTTTAGGGTAGACCTTCCTTACCTTGAATTCGTCGCTGAATGGCTCGTCGTTGAAGAAAACCCATGGGTACTGGTACTTGCGGTTCCACTGGAACTCGAGCTGGCGCATGCTCTGCATTAATCCTGGTAGCTCCGAATTGCGGACTAGGCTTATGAGTGCAGCACGAGGCCTCATGGAGACGTCACTGAATCTAGGCACCGAGTGGATAAGGCCCGACTCAGTTGAAAGCGCATGCTTATTGTTAGAATTTCGTGAGAGCCAGCGCAGTGGATCAGGTGCATGTTTCTTTGTTGTTTGCGAGGTGGGGCGAAGCACTTGATAGGGATTGGAGGCTGGTTGTGGTATTGTAATGTGGACGACCCGATGTCGTCCCCAAGTCGATGGCGGTGGTAGAATCCAGACTAGTAAGCCGAGCACAAAGCATACCAGAACTGCTATTTGTCTTTTCGACACTGTATTTCGAAAACTGGGGGGTAGGTATCTGCTTGGCGACCACCGTGATGGAACTTGTGGGGACGTCCAGAACGTAGACGAGGACGAACGAGAGCTAACTGATGAAGAGGATGACGAATGCGAAGGCAAGGAGAACTTAGAGACTAAGGTCTTGGAAGGCGTCGCAAGAAGCTTAGGGGATTTATCCATGAATGGATCTCTTGATGGCGAATTGAAAAGCCGCCATACGGTGGATTCTAGGAAGCCCATTGTTGACTGGATAAGGAAAGGAGTGGAAGGTAACGTAGATGAGGTGGTTGCAAATTTAACGACTATGTGTGACCTGACGTTCCATGAAGAAGTTCACTCAACGAGTGTGTTGATGTACTGCACCGATAACACAAATATTGAGAGACGAAGAGCGAAGGGAGCGACATTAGAGAATCTACATATATCAACAGAAGACGGAAGTTTCCGCTCGCTTAACTTAGGGTGTTGTGCTTTCTAAGAGGAGTGATTATCTGGAATTGTCAACTCGAGAGGAACGAGTTGGTCACTTGAGGGCTATGAGGGCAGTGCCTTGTACGAGAAGTCGTGGCTAAGGGTATAGACCTTAGGCTTGCTGCAATTGTTAGCACATCCATCTCGAGCCTGCTTGATATATGCGGTCGTATTTTTGGGGAACAAGGGAAAGGGACGATTCAGCCGTTGAATTCCAAGAGAATACGCTCACGATAGAATCTCTTTACCAACAAACAAAATCCGGCATTCCCTTCGAACACTGATGGATCAATTGTATTGACTTGGTGAAACCGGATATTTCCAACAACATTTTCAACGTACGATGCCCAAACAGGAAGTACGTTGGGACTCAGAAATCTGAGATGTATATCTACAGCGAAATTAGTCACCTTTCCGCATGATCATTGCCGATTCTCCAAGGGTATAAAACGCCGTGCTGGTTGCAGACTCGAGACCGCGAAACTGAAACTACGAATCGACGCTCATATCACGGTCCTCCGTAACTCCAAGAACTTTTGCATATGGTACAGTGATCCGCTGCAGATCGCGGTTTTTCCCTGTCTTGTATTAGCATTGTCCTTAGATGATATGTACCAAGGTAAGTACCCAAGATCAGGACGACGCCTTTCAAAAGGTCCCTCCTAGGCCATCCACATAATAAATCGGTGGGGTTATTCCAATTCCGATCTTCAGCATTTCTTTTCGACGCTGACTCTACCTCCGGATCTTCGCTGTTTTCCTCATAGATGCCACCCAGGAGAACTCGAAGCAGTTCCTCGACCTTTGCCTTCAACCCCTCTGCACCTACCCTCTTAGTATACATGTACAAATACACTTGGAACTCATCTTTTGCTCCCAACATCATGGCGGCCGCAATCCGATTTTCCAAGTGCGCCACGGATACGCTTGATTCAAAACCTTCGAAACCTTCCCGGGACAGAAGCTGCTTAACTAGCCGTTGAAGAAAGTAGGCCCTTCCTCGCACAAGTGTTTCGTTTGTGGTGCTCCGCTCTAGGAACGGTATTATTCCGGCGGATATCTTTGATTGATTCGACTCCTCACGAGTTTGGGTAGATGAGGAGCGCAGGTTGCCGACTGACGAATCGGTTGTGTTCCAGTATTGACTGCCTACAGCCCACCAAAGCTCGGAGAGTCGTTGCCAGGCATACATTGCCGGCGAATATGAGTAGCCATCGCCGTTCGAAAGTGTTACTATGATACGCCCCTCGGAATTGAGGCGTGCGGAAGTGACAGATGGGGCTTTAGTTGTATGGTCTTGCAAACTGTGAATCGCAATATCTAGAATTGGAGCTAAAGACACAGGAGGGTGAGGCGACGAAAGAGACTTCATATTCCAAACGTAGCACATCCCAACTGCTGTTACGCAAAGCAGCCATTGATCTTGGCATTCCAGTACCACAGGCTGACTTTCAAGAATCAATGCGTTGATAAGCCTTCTGCCGACCGGAGTCCAGGCGTAAACGCTACCATCCTCGCAAGCTGCAGACCAGAAACTTTTGTTACCCGTGACAAGAAGGATGCTCCTGGGCAAAAAGTCTTGCCATACAGGCTGGCCTCGCTTTGTAACCGTTATTCGGCAAGGTTCTTGATCCTGGGGCCGCCCAGTGACTGGCAAGTGGCTGGGATTGCGTGCTTCAATCATAGCATCTGTCTGGGTGCCGACGCTCTGTGCCGAATCAACATTATTTGGGGCATTGACTGGAAGACCAGTCTTTTGGTTGGCACTAGCTACGCCAAATGTCTGTATGATGTGGGACCGAACCTTCGGCACCGCCAGTCTCACTTGACTCACCATCAGACTTGGATTTGTCACTGCAGGTCGGATGAATGTGGGCGTCGGCTGTTGTCCCGTGGGTGGAGGAACCGGGTGAGCAGGAATGATACCGTCAACGGTGTTCACCAACACAGGCACGGCTCCATCTTTACCAACAGCAAGTTTCTTTTCGATATGGCCGTCCTCAGCGCCTTCAACCGCTGCTAGCTTTCGTTTATTGCCTAGTAGAAGCGCTGCCAGGCCACCTTTAGGTAGGCCGTCGAAAGGTTTGGATAGATCAAGGATCGCCTGTGGAGTGTCATTTGAGGCGCTCTGTCCGTTAGCCGAGGCTGACATCAGTTGCGCTCGCGGTAATGATGACTCTTGCGCCGCAGAGGACGAGACCAATAGCGGTGCTATGCGTTTTTTGCCGTCTTTGGTGATGGTAACTCGTTGCTTGAGCCTTTCTAGTTTTGCTGCATTCGGATCCTCCGATCCTTGAGGCTTTGCTGGAGGAGCCTCTAAGTGCCCTAAGTCTGAAACCTTGCTCTGCCCATTCCGAGGATCCAAAGGCACGGCTAGGCCATTGGCAAGCACATTTGATGTTTGAGTTGGAGGTCCATTGCCATTTGTAACGATTCCTTGGGATCCTTGAGAAGGCGTAGCATCTCCCATAAGAGCACCCATGCGGCCCTCAGCACCACGTATTTCCCCTTCGCGGCTCTTTTCTTCGAGAAGCAAGCTTCCGGTGCCTTCAATGATCCCTGCACCCCTTCTGCCAGCCCCAAATTTTGCAAGCGATTTCTCATTCTCCTCCCAGCTTACTTCGAAACCCAGTTCGCTGGACTCGAAAACAGCAGCAACAATACTGCCATCCAAGCTTGTGATGAAGAGCGTCTTGCCATCCGGGGTCCATGCTAGATCTGAAATGGACTTAACCGCTAGATCCTGGGTAATGACAAGTGGCCTAGGGTTGCTTGTGATCCATACACTCAATGCTTTATCCTGGCCTGCGCAAGCAATGACCGTCACTAGATGCTGCATTGGCTGGCCTTTTGCGTCCAGAGGTGTCTTATCTGGGGGTGTTTTGGAGAATAGCCTCGGAGAAAATGCGCAAACTTCAACGGGGCCTTCGTGGCCTATCAGGTTGATATCGCCATCCCACGACCCGCGGTTTATAATAGCGACAGAGCTAACAGGCCCATTGACAGCATTAGCCGCCGCAATATGATTGCCATCAGGCGACCATGAGCACCGCCGGAAGTATGTGGTCAATGGAGAAGCCACGAAGGGGGCGCTAATGGTCTTTTCGATTATGAAGTTGTTCATCTGATCATGAGCAGTAGAGTTTGGGCCTGGAGGTGTGAAGCGCCAGATCTTAATCGTTCGGTCATCGCTAGCCGTCGCAAAGTATTTGTTGGCTGGGTCGAATGTGAGACCCTTGACATGGCTTTGATGACTTGAGATTGTTTTCAATTTCTCAAAGGTATGGCCTGACCAAACAACGACCTTGGAATCCAACCCGACAGATACCAATATGGAGGAATCGTAGGACCAGCCCAAGTCTTGGACGTCATTGTCGTGGCCAATAAGTCTTCGGAATATGCGCCAATTCTCTACCGGAGGAGGTTCATCCGTTCCTGTCCGTCTTATCAGCGAAGCATTCTCGACCTCATCTCCATGTACCCAAACGCAAGTGCGTACCGAATGTTGCTGAGTGCGAGGGAGGGTTAGGGTCAAGGGTGTAGACGCAGACTATCTTATCGTCGGCTCCCGAGGCTAGAAACCGTCCACTAGGTGAGAAGCGTACTGTGTGTATTGTACCGGAGTGATAGCTCATATGAGCTAGCTGTTTGGGCTTGGTGAAGCTGGCGTCGGTGGCGTTGTAGATAGCCTCAGTGGACCAGATACGAACATGGCCATCTGCAGAGATATTGTGAGCCTGGCCCTTGGAATCATAATCAAGAACATACCTCCGGCTGCGGTGACAAGCCTTTTGCCATCGGGGGAAACATGACAGCTGTACACCTCATAGTCCTTCTTCTCTCCACTATGTGTCAACCATACCGGCCGAATGAAGCGCATGACAGCAAGCAGTGGACTGCAAATTGAGGCGCATGTCTTGAAAGAGAGATGAGAGGTACCGTAGCTGCAAGTTACCCTGATAGACGCGGATACTTTGTGTGCAGGCGAGAACGCGTCTAATTTAAGATGGTCTCGACGCCGTTTTAGGCGACCTTGTCACTTGTTAGGTTTAGCGTCTGAAATATGAAATCGATCTACGAATTAAAATATTGCTCAAAATGTTAGGTATTTAATTCATTATATATTCTCAACATTGGTACACCCCCATCTTCTACATATACATCCCCTGCGGGTCCCCTGCGGGTCCTAGCCAGATTTAGGGAAAGCGAAAGGGTTCGATCGTGGCCCCACTAAGTTTGATAAGCATATTGATACAGTATTTACTGCCAGGGAACAGTACTGTTTGTTAAGACTTTGCGCGAGAGATACGCATTGAGTTTAGTTCGGTTGTGACTATCAGCCCTAAATACAGGGTAAGGTACGGAGACCATCAAATGTTGGCCGCCCGTTCACATGCTCAGCTCCAAGGCTCGTTCGAGCTTCAAGCTTCTAGTGAAAGACAACTACACATCCAAAGTAGGATCAAGTTCCTTGGGTTTGGCGACGTGATCTATCTTCAGGTCGATCTTCGCATCCGCAACAATAGTTTGCTGCGTTCTTCCCTCAGCTAGGAATCTTCCCCTTGACCCCAGCTGCCGATCGGTGCACCGAAGCTTTCAATGGGCTATGTCGCCGGTACTGTCGTTCTTGGTTGAGGGCTGAATGAATGCACTCCCTTAACCCGTTCCTGCGGGCCTTCTTTCGAAGCACTTTTCCGGCCCAGTGCAACCCTGTTCATCAGCATGTGAGTATCTACACTCAAGCCAATTTGGCATTAAGCCATCATAGTCGGGAGCTGACACAAGCTTGAAGATACTGTTGGTTCCTACTACCGAGACGCTCCTTACCGCCAAAGATCGCGAGACCAATACTCTTTATGCCGATCTAGCTGGCTCAGAAGATTTCTTGGCCAGCCATGTTCTGCGCATTTCCCCGGTGGCTCCTGGGGCTGCAGCTGGCAGTGTTCGAGACAATCGCGGAAAGGCAAAACAGTTCACTACAATAAATGGGCGAACTGTTATAGTGAAGGAGTCATTCGTGTACAGCAACAAAGGTACTGGTACTGGGGTCCTTCACTTGACGCTAGCTGATCTAATGCGGCTGCAGGCTTCAAGAACCTCAATCAGGCGCAGCTACTCAGCGATGTGCTCTACTATCCTAACAGCCTCGATGCGCAACAATGGCTTGTGTACTATATCTCCAAACCACTGGTCGGGTCCTTCGAGTCAATCAAGATTACGCCGGCTACTCTTCCAGGTATCTATGCTGGTATCAGGCCCTCGCGCAGCACAGGCAATGAATTGTCGAGCTCCGCTGCGGATAGCGGGCTATCTTTTAAGAGGAAGATGGATGTAAAATCTTTCAATGAACTTCTCAACAATTTCCCCATGATTGCGAGGCAAATGCAATCAGGTTTCGAGAGAGTGTTCAAGGATTTCAAGAGGGACATGAATGGAAGAGCCGCCGTGGCTCGGCCGCAGCAGTCATCCAAACTCTCAAGGAGACCTTCAGCTTCATCTTCACGGTCTGGAAGCAGTGGCTCAATACACAGCAGGTTTTCAAATGGCCATGCAAAGGCGCCTTCGATTGCAACCCTTCATGTAGACGAAGAAGAAGATTATCTGCGACGGGCTTTAGAGACCGCCGTGACCGCAACAATCGACCTCTTCCAGCTTGTTGACAAACAGCAATTATCATTCCTTGGGACAAGTACTGATCTTACAGGTCCCGTGGTTGAGCGCCTCATTGAACGATACGTTACGGAACAGCTTCATGATTCATCCATATTCCCGCTATTATGTAACAGCAGAAAGCTAGACGACCTTGAACTTGAGTCTCGCATTCATCAAATGGAGCATATTGATATAGCGCAAGTGGGAATCGAGATCGAGGATGGGCGAAAAGGGAAAGAACAGCTTATGAAACGGCTGGATATTGGTGTTGATGAATTCCGAAAGCTCGGTGTAGCGGGCAGTCCTCAGGAAATGGTGGACATTTTACTCTCGACGCAGAAATTAATAGCCAACAATGAGCCAATTCCGGACGAGGCTATGAGTCATCTCATCGCGGACAATGATCGGGCTGTTTCCGAGAAGCCAAAATCTGCTATGACCATGAATGCCGATACCCTTGTGTCGCTTTTACTGTTGGTAGTGATCCGGTCTCAAGTGCGTCATTTGCAGGCCAGGTTGACTTATATGCGTAACTTCATATTCATCGATGACGTTGACGGAGGTGAAACAGGCTACGCTCTAAGCACTTTCGAGGCAGTTCTGTCATATTTAGTTACCGACTCTGGTGGTCTAAGGAAAGCAAGCAAAAGGAACAGACGGCTTTGGCAGGCTACAAGGACAGGTGCATTATCGGAAATCAAGGCTATCTTAAAGCCGGATCAAGGTTCTTCGAGAGACCCAGAAGTCTCAACTATGCATAATGATAGTGATGAAGACGCACTTACTGACGAGGTACTCTACAACGCTCGGAATGGACAAAAATGTGTGAATGGGAATTCGATGAACGGTGACAACCAGATGTCTCAAGCTTCCACTGAAGTTGAACCTATATCTGAAGGCTCGACACTCGCACATGTTTTCCCATTTCAAGCATATGCGAACAGCATGAATGTAAATACGAGCCCTGCTCGTAAGGTCAAGCGTGTTTCCATGGATGTGCGGAGCCTATCAATCTCATCTGATTTCTCATTCAAATCTCGCACAACGACTATCGACTCCAGAGCATGTGGAATTGAAGGTGACCTCTCCATTGAGATACTCTCTCAGACCCAGGATTCAGCGGGAGACTCTGTCCTTATGATGGCTGTAGAAGCGAAGCAACCAAAGGTGCTTGGTTATCTGCTCACCCTTGAAGAATTCTACCCTACAAAATTCATTTTTGAAGACTCCAATAAAGAGGGCACTACTCTTCTCAGTGCAGCGGTACAATTGGCAAACACAGAGCTGGTTGAGATCATTCTACAATATGTACTTCAGACAAGGGACAAACAGGCGATCATGGGCTATCTTACCAGAGCAGACATCCGAGGCCGAACGGTGGCGCATTATCTTTTTAACGCGACTTATCTTATCTCAAGATTTGGTAATATCTTGCCTTGGAGACTGAAAGACAAGAACGGGCAAACGCCATTGTTGGCATTGTGCCGATCTTATGACCATTCCGAATATTCCGAGATGGTAAATGATGGGTTGCATTTTTCAACCCTCGAGCAGGACGATGGTCAACCTCTCCATATGGACGATCACGTAGATGCTAAGGGCAATACCTTGCTTCACGTTGTTAGCGATCCTTCTTTGGCTGTGCGTATCTTGCGCCTCTGCGATTCTGACGCTAATGCTGCAAACGATAAACGCTTTACTCCGCTGATGGTGGCAAGCAAGTACGGCCGAGTTGATATGATCAGGGCCTTTTTCGGTGATAAAAGAGTGGACATCGCGGCCAAGGAGCTCCGAGGTATGACAGCTGTGGAGCTCGCAAAGGATGATGAGGTTCGAAATCGAATTGATGACATGGTGCTTGTGTCGAATGTTCCTGCAGCTGATGGCCGCGTCACTGCCGTGGTGCGATCTTTCTTTGTAGAAGACGCGTCAATACGCCTCATCATCAAGTCTGCTGTCCGTAACGCGAACGGGATGATCGGCGTCACAACGTGCAGAAGATCGTTGACAGACTTTGAGAATCTGGCAAAATGGTTATCTGTCGAACATCCTGCTTCCTGGCTTCCTTCTATCTTCAATCTTCGGTCGCCTTTTCAATTCCCGTCCCGACCTTCAAGAGCAGCCTTGCAAGATATTCAAGTACGCCTGGATAGATTTTTGAAGATCATGCTGGCACATTCGACGTTTTCAACGCACGAGCTACTATGGGAATTTATCTTGTTTCCCGAGATTCAACCAGAGATGATGGCTGAGCGCAGCAGGAAAAAGGCAGCGATTCGAATTGAAAAAGTCAAGGAAGAATATGAACCTATTGAAGACGTAAGGGACGTAGAGCTATTCGTTGAGCACGCAAGAGAATCGATTCGAGGAGTCAACCATTCTACACGGAGTATTGTACGGAGGGTAGCCAACATTCACAACACTACTTCAGGTATGCATGATCTTATGGGTCTATTTTTGGTTTGCTAAATCATGCTCAGACTTCTCGATTGCTCTTGATCTCTGCAATGAATCTTTGCGCACTTGTCCTTTCCTCCCGGCATCCTATTTTTCGGCATTCACACGCTACGCTGCTTGCAATCACCCCTTTGAGTCTGATCCTTACAAACTCTTCCATCAAGATCTACAAGCCATATCATCAACCATTTCCGCCATATTCTCTTCCCTCTCCCGTCCGCATTCTCTCATTACATCACTTCTGGATATCCAGAAAGCCATGGACCGGCACACCAACTCCCTGCGTCGCTCAGACCGTTGGCCGCTCGGTCTGCTCGACGAAACTCGAAAAGGCATACATGCAGATGCCGAGGCCAGGGCACAGAAAAGCCGTGAAGAGCTACGGGGTGTTGCATGTGAGTTGACGTATACGCAGCAGGTGGTTGCCGGTGAGTTGGCGGCCTGGCAAGATCTTCATGTCAAACTTGGAAAAAGAGCGATCCGAGCACTGGCCGAACGGACGGTTGTCAGGGAGCGCGACCGCCTTGAAGGGATGACGAGGGCAATGAGGGCTATTAATTGTGCGAAAAGTGGAAGTGTTGGTATAGGGTCAAGGTAGGCTTCTGTCGGATGCGACTGTGGGGACATGGGAGGGCATGATCTATTTTAAAGAATTTCGGAGCACTTTCACGAAGATACCCCTGTTTTCCCATCGGCATATACTCGTATATAGTGCTGAAGAGGCTAATTAATAGAGACCGAGTCGATCTTGAAAGACATGGGTTGGTGTTCCAGGAGTTATCAATTCGAGACGACCCTTCATGGACAGATGCTCCGTTCTCGGCAGTTGATATTGGGCACAACTGGAAAAAGCCGTTGCTCTCGCTTGGATTAATATTAACCCGACGTTCCCCGAGACCCCTCCGTTCGTCACAGTGCAGCATGCCGGAACTGATTGAAAATTCCGTTGCATCTGTTCATCTCCTCTCTTCATATTGTATTCTTCCTTGACTCTTTCGTGGTGAACTGATCCTACGTGGTAATATCTGTTGCCAACATGTCTACCGCCAAAACAACCGAGTAAGGCCCAGTGAAACCTCTCACCTGCTTTCTTCTTTCCGGGTGGCACGCGCTTATCGATCAATCCTGTAGCAAAACCTTCACTCTCAGCACGGGCGCTAATATACCAGCAATTGGCCTGGGAACTTGGCAATCAAAGGTGAGTAAGCCAGTTCCTAGATTCCTCTGGTCCCTCGACTGATGCATCCATATCTAGCCCAACGAAGTCCGTGACGCCGTCAAGGTCGCCCTTCAAAAGGGCTACCGGCACATTGACACTGCCTTGGCATACGGGAATGAGAAAGAAGTTGGTCAAGGGATCAAGGACAGCGGCGTCCCTCGCAAAGAGATCTGGTTGACAACTAAGCTTGACAACACTTGGCATCACCGGGTTACCGATGGCATTGATACGTCGTTGAAGGACTTGGGGACCGACTATGTGGACCTCTACCTAATGGTAAGAATATAATGGAATGCGGATGCTGCGAAGAGCTTACAGAGCTCTAGCACTGGCCTTCATCGACAGATCCCAAGGACGTAAAGAAGCATCTCCCCGATTGGGACTTTATCAAGACATGGTAAATCCCCCCCCATCGGTCTTAGGAACCCAAGCTCAGTTTCTCAGGCAAGAAATGCAGAAGCTTCCGGAAACAGGAAAGGTTAAAAACATTGGCGTCTCCAATTTCGGAATCAAAAACCTTGAGAAACTGCTTAACCACCCTTCGTGCAAGATTGTACCAGCCGTAAACCAGATTGAACTCCATCCAAACAACCCATCCCCAAAGCTAGTGGCATACTGCAAGGAAAAGAACATCCATTGTACGGGCTACAGTTGTCTTGGATCAACAGACTCTCCGCTTTATAGAGACCCGACATTACTGAAGATGGCAGAGAAGATCGGCAAGACGCCTCAACAGAGTAAGCACTGAAGCTACCTCGCGGAAGTTGTATCGCTAAGAGCTTTATAGTCTTGCTAGCGTGGGGCATTCAAAAAGGATGGTCCGTGATTCCCAAATCAGTGACCCAGGCCAGGATCGAGAAGAATTTTGAACTGGACGGTTGGAGTCTATCGTCGGAAGAAGTTCATGAGCTCGACAACCTAAAAGATAGATTCAAGGTTTGCGGAGATGCTTGGCTACCTGTCAAGGTATTCTTCGGAGATGATTAATAAAGATCTCGCAATAACGTGTTTCGAAACGATCCCCACTATCTACACGGCTATTTCTTCGCAATGGCAATCCACGCAGTAAAACCTTTCAGCCCCAGCCTTCCTCCTGCCTCGTCAGCCAAAAACCTTTCTTTCTGCTCCGTCAAAATTTTCGTCAACGCATTGGGCACTTCTTTCTTCTCGGTTTCCTCCCAGCCCTTCGTCATCGGCCCCAAATTCTCCTCCATTGTCCCCACCATCCCCTCAACCCCCCCATCGGCCCACGCTACACTCTCCCTTTCCTCAACCCTAACATTCCCCTCTTCAAATCCCCCCTTCACCAACACCCCCACGACCTTCTCCTTCCTCTCCCACTCCGCCATCCCTCCCATCGAAAACAACTCCTTCCCCGTCGGTCTCACAGCCTTCTGCACCTCATGCAGCAGCGGCAACCAACCCACACATTTCCAACTCGTCACCACGGCCGTTCCGCCAGCCTTCAGCGTGCGGAATATCTCGCGAGCGCCTTTTACCGCGTCCGGGAACAAAGCAATCCCGAAATTCGTCACTGAGATGTCAAACATGCCTTCTTCAAACCCTAACCCGCATCCATCCATCACGGCCGCCTCGACCCTGTCCCCCCATCCTTCCGCCTTAAGCATCTCACCAACCACAGCGATCATATCCGCAGAATTATCCACCGCATCAACCCTCGCCTCGGGGTACTGCGCCAATAGCGTGGAAATCAGAACACCAGGGCCGCAGGCGTTATCGAGGATCTTAGCATTGGGGCTAAGGGGTGGGAGGAGGGTGAGAGCGTAGGCTCCGATGCTGGTGGTGACGCCGCCGACGCGGCGGGAGTAGGCGGAGGCGGAGGAGCCGGTGAATCTGAAGAGTTCTTTTGGGGTAGGGGCAGGGGTGGACATTTTGGGTGTGGTCGGGTTGGTTGATGGTTGAGGTTTCAGGCAAAGTGTTTGGGGGGTTTAAGTAGTAGAGATGGAAGGAGGTGTTTGTAGAAAATGGGAATTCCGAACAAGTGTAGAAAGAGACTTATATACCGCTTCGATATAAGCCAATTCTCCGCAGACACCATCAGACAAATGGAGGAGGGAACATTCTCGGAGACTTTTCGCTCCCATATCTCGGAACGATTAGACACGCAGAGTGCGACTTGAACACAAAGCGAGCGCAGCCTGGAGACTTTTCCAGTGAACGCCGATGCCTAAAGGGGTTCTGCTGGTTGCTTAGTGAGACGAACAGGAAACGAGGCGAGGGAGTGAGATTGAGCAACGCATCTCGTCCGAGGGTTCCTGTGGATAATAACGAGCTTTGGGTAGCCTTTCAGAACCCTTTCATCATCATCATCATCATGTGTACGTATAGAACGGCATGTTGTGCAGTATACTAAAGTATTGATAGGTGCTATACGAGTAGATGAGTAATAAACAATCTGACACAGGGGAGATATTGAAGGATTCATAAATCCGTCGTATCCCCGGTCACCCTCGGGATTGGGGCTGAGTACTCCATACGGAAGTACAAGGTGCCTTTCCCTTTGAACCAACCATAATCAGCCAAACTAGATGATTTGTCAGCGAACCTCGGCTAGACTTACAGCTCCAAGATTGATGAAACATCGAACGCCGCACTGAGTCTGACCCAAATGTTCAAGACTGAAGACAGTGAGCCAATGACGGTGATGAAACGCGTGTTGGCTGACGGAGGTCGATCTCTGATGTCGTCTCTGAACGACATGACTCCCAGTCTCCCACAAGGAACAGCATCCCTCTGCCGGCCTGACGAAGGTCCCGGCAAGAGGGCTCTCGATAATCATCGTGCCATCTTGAAGCCTCATCGTTCATTTCTTTGATCTATATGTATCTTCTGGTAACACAGTCACTCATTCTTGCTTGTTCTTCCTTTTCGTCTTCTTTTGATTTAGAGGGAGAGGTATAGCTCGTTCGGTTATGTTTCAAGCTCATTGATGCTCTTGTGTCCCTCCTTTCGGTGCTATTGCTACAGCATTTACAGCATTATGCGAATACCATGGCTGACCCAATCTACACTTTATGCATTTGTCGCTCTAGCTACCATCCGACTCGTCAATGGTCAGTTGTACCTCCTCGAACGAGAGCAATGATCCAGAATGTTCACCTAACCAAAATTCAAGGGCAGGGATTTATGCAAGAACATGCGGGTGATTCGCAACCACTCACACTCTCACGGCCATCTTCCACTCCGTCGACAACATCTTTGCCTCCCTCTATTCCCTATCCTATGCCAAACAATACAAAACTGTCGGGAACCGCTCCTCTCAGCGGATCTGGGGTGCTCAGCAATGGAGGACTCCCTGGATATGCTTCCATTACAACGGGGACAGCACCGCCAGCAAATCAAAGTAGCTCCGGGTATGATCCTGCAGCGCCAATGCCTGCCAGTTGGTCGTCCGAGATATTGGCATCGGAAATATCGGCTTCGGGGTGGGCGACAAAACCAGCTTGTACCGCAAGTTGGCGCTCACGTCTTGCTGCCAACAATGGAACGGTAGTGACCACTCAGTCCTGGCGCTATACGGCAGCGCTGAACAGTACCGCAACCACTTGGCTCGGTGTCAACATGCCCGTTACGGGCCCCACGACGACTGTCTTCGCTCCCGGGGCGGCTACATATACAATTGGCGACGATGATGTCTGCTGCGGTCAATGCCGAGTCCGGTATCCGCTTGTCCGAGTATATTACTGGCCCGTGAATTCTACCAACACATGGTGCATGAGCTTGAACCCTCCTACAGTTGCCTTTTCCGACGGCCCTGCAACATCAAGCATCCTTTTCGCTCAACCGCAATCGAGTAAATCCCTGGGGCTGCCCACGTTAACATCGAGTACCGACACGATACCTACTGATTTGCCAAAATTGCCTACCTTGTCTTCATCTGGAAGTGATGCGGCGGCTCCTGGCGGGTTGCCTACTTTGTCTCACTCTCTGAATTCCGCTACTGAGGTAGGGTTGACTGGTTTGCCGAAATTATCTTCGTCGTCCTTTTCATCCTTGAACACTGCCACGGAAACTGTTCCAGCAGGTCTGCCGAAATTGACTCCTCGCGATATATCGCATGTAACACCTGCGCCATCCTTGCCATCTTTACCCGCTGAATTGCTTCGTGCACGCTCTGTTATACCATTGAATCATTCACAGGTCTATGCGGTTGGGCCGGATGGGTTTGTCTTGTACGGTGAAATTATCGTTTATATTGGCTAATTACCTGCTAACGTAACACAGTACCTCACCTTCTGTATACGTGGTCATCAGCACCATCTTTGCTTGGGACAAGTGTCAGCAGAAGGTTGGCGATGTCCATACCTCTCTCACCATTTCTTTTGCTCAAGATGAACTCTCAACAATTGATGGAATTTCCGGCGAAACCATGTCCTTCAACTTCGCCGATTTGCCGTGCCCCCCATCAAGCTACGCGTACGATAGCACAGTCCCCAATCCCGTAGTGGGAAACTCCAAGCTTCTGGCAGAGCTCGTTCATACCTATCATCCCGTCATCATAGTACCCACGGCGTCGATCAGGGGGCTTGATCCAGCTTGGAAAAGCTGCGCCATTGTTGACGTGGGAAATGGATATGATCCTCCGAGACCGATGACACCAGCTACGGGACTGTGGGATAATCCGAATTCAAGTGTTGGAGATCCGGGAGCAACTCCAACGCCGGCGCCTCAGCCTTCTCCCTCGACTCCAACCCCTACGTCAAATACACCACCGCCTCCGCCAACTTCTTCTGCTCTGGTGATACCGGCGAACCTTCCCACTTCAAAAGGTGGAGATCCAGCTTTGCCTACTTCCTCTCCCGTAGCGCCGGCAAACCCCCCGACATCGAATGGAGGAAATCCGGCTCACTCTCTGGAACCCTCTCCCACGACGTCAGTCCTTAACAATCCTCTGGCTCATTCGTCCGTCCCGGGACTAGGAGTACCGGAAACTCTTCAATCCGCTTCATCGTCATCTCCCCAAGCTGTGCCGGTGATTCAACCAGCTTCAAACACTGGGAAACCGGCTTCTCCGATAGATACTTCCCGAGCCGCGCCTGCGGATCCGTCAACTACTTCTCCGAACCCAGCACCAGCCACACCAGCGGATCCTCCAGCCCCCAACAGCGAAAACTCCGCTGTGACCAGCTCTCCTTTGGTCGTAGGTGGCTTAACCCTTACGCCTGCTCAGCCATCCGCAGCCCCTGTCGTGCCCGTCCAATCGCAATCGCAACCGCAGCCGCAATCCAATGCTGCACCAGTGATTGTAGGCAGCTTGACCTTTTCTCCAGCCAACCCAAACCCTACTCCAGCCCAATCCTCACCTGTTCCAGCACAACCACCTTCTACGCCTAGTGTTGCTGGCAGCTTCACTTTTAATCCATCTCAACCAGTAGCCTCGCCCGCGCCTTCAAACCCGGCCCCGGTGACTGCTGGTGGGCTGACATTTTTTCCAGTGCAGCCCGCGAGTAATCCTTCACCTGTACAGCCCAACCCGATATACGGCCAGTCAGACGGCCCTGCTTCCATAGCTGCTCAACCAAATTCCGCGCCTGGTCAAACGAATGCTGCGCCTGGTCAATCCAACCCTGCAACTGTTCAGCCAAAAGTTCCGTCTGATAATCCTGCACCTGGAAACCCTACGTCTAGCCAACCAAATCTGCCTTGGCAATCGAACCCAGGCCAACAGAGCTTTGCGCCTGCTCAATCCAACCCATCTACGCCTTTGGCTGTAGGAGGCCTAACGTTCGCCACTGTATCTCCGGCTACAGCCCCTCTAGTACAGGGTGGCCACACAATAACCCCCGTACAACCAAACGTTCCAACGACCGTACCGCAGATTTCTGTGAGCGGCCAAACCGTTCAAGCTGTCTCTCCAGGCGCATCCGAAGTCATAATCGGTACTGGGACTGTCTCAGTTGGTTCTCCGCCAGTAGTCATAGGAGGAACATCAGTCTCTTTGGGAGTATCGAGTATCGTAATTGGCTCCAGTACTATGCCACTGCAAGTTTCGTCTGCTGCACAACTAGCGCCTGCGCCTGCGTCAGTCTTCACAGTAGGTAGTGGGACATTTAGTGGTAATCCAGCAGCTATTTCAATTGGTGGGACAGTCCTATCGCAAGGGGCTCCGGGTATACTCATATCTAATACTCCGGTATCGTTAGGACCATCGGGCTTGATTGTAGGGACGAGCACAGTACCAATACAGAATCCTCCGTCGATAGCAAATAGCCCTTCACCAGTCGTAACGATTGGAAGCAAAACATATAGTGCCAACCCAACCGCATTTTCCGTGGGCGGAACAGTGCTTTCTCAAGGGGCTCCTGGGATCACTGTCTCAAATACGCCGGTCTCTCTAGGACCTTCAGGGTTAGTCATAGGCACGAGTACTTTTCCACTACAGACGCCTCCGCAAACTGCAAATCCCCCTCTACCGCTTATCACAATTGGAAGTCAAACACTTATCGCTAATCCAACAGCCTTCTCGGTGGCTGGAACTATTCTCTCTCAAGGGGCTCCTGCCATTACTGTCTCGAATACACCAATCTCTCTGGGGCCGTCTGGTCTGGTAATCGGCGCAAGTACAATAGAAATATCAACTGCCAGTACGCCTTCATTCCCGGCATCCGGAGTAGAGAACTCTCCACCCAATCCTTCGGTCTTTTCCGTTGGGGGCACGACAATATTTTCTAGTGGACCTGGAGTTACTATTTCAGGTACTCCGGTTTCTTTGGGCCCATCTGGCCTGATCGTAGGCACCGGCGTCATGCCTCTACCATCGCAATCCATTGCCAATGGTGGTCAAGCTCCCGGCTCTGCCCCTTCGGTATATTCAGTCGCTGGTACTGCTCTTACTCAGGGTGGGTCTGCCATCACACTATCGGGCACACAGATATCGCTTGGCCCCTCGGGTCTTGTCGTTGGAAGCAACACTGTCGCTCTGTCTTCTACTGCTCCTGGTACCAATGGCCAAATTACCGCTGCGGGTCCTTCTGTGTACTCGATTGGAGGTGTGGCTCTCACTCAGGGTGGACCAGCCATAACGATATCAGGTACGAAGATATCTATGGGTCCATCCAATGTCGTCATTGGTTCTAGCACAGTCAACCTACCTTCATCCTCCATCTACACAGCTGCTGGTCAGACGTTTGCGCCCAATCCCACTGGCGTTTCAATAGCTGGTACCACTCTTACTCCTGGTGGTCCAGGAGTCACAATATCAGGGACGCCGATCTATTTAGGTACGTCCCAGCTTGCCATTGGAAGTAGCACTATCGCAATACCATCCGTCTTACCCTCGCCTACATTTATTATTGTGGCTGGTCAGAGCTTGACAGTCAATCCGACCGGGTTCTCGATAGCAAGTACAACACTTACACCAGGAGGGCCAGGCATCACCATCTCAGGGACACCTGTATCTCTCGGTACATCTCAGCTTGCTATTGGGACCAGTACGATTGCATTGTCATCATCATTGCCCTTGTCTTCTGTTCTCACGGCAGCTGGTCAAATCTTTACCGCAAATCCGACTGGTTTTCCTATTGCAGGCACGACTCTCACACCCGGTGGCTCAGGAATCACAATATCCGGTACGCCAATCTCTCTGGGTTCCTCTGACCTCGTCATCGGCACCACGACAATAACGTTGCCTTCCAGGGCTTCCATGTTTACCGTCGACGGCGAAGCTTTCACAGCGACCCTCAGTGGCCTTGCCATAGACGGGAAAACAATCTCCCCCGGAGGCGCTGGCATAACTGTCTCTGGCACTCCAATATCACTAGGAACTTCAGCACTGGTGATTGGTACCAGTACAATGCCGTTGTCTTGGAGCAGTCTCACCCAACTACCCTCTGTCGTATCCGACTCTGGTTCCATCACACCTAGCTCCACGGCAACGTCAACATCTGCAAACAAGCCGACGTCAACCACTCATGTTGGCTTAGTTGGAAAGACTGAGTCACCAAGGATAACGAACTTACTGCACATAATGATTGCATCCGGGATAATTTTGGCGTTCCTTTAGCGATACCATACCAAGAGGGGAACATAGAACATCATAATAGCCGGGAAGCACTGTGTATACCTTCAAGTTTGTATAAACTAGTACATCTGAGCTGTTAGTCTTGGCATAGCGGCGGTAACGAAAAGCTTTGCAAATTTCATTTCATAGTCGCTATTAGAACGAAGATGGGTGAATGCTTGCCCTATTCTGGCTACCATCCTCACTCACAGCCAGCCCAATCACTCGCGCAGACAATGCGATCTACGCTTCTTGAACCGCCCCCTTCGCAGACGCGCCAGCGCTATCGGCGCCAAACGCTCTCATTCCCTCTCTTCCGTAAAAATGCACTTACGACTTCCATCAGATAGACCCCATATCCCCCCCCCCCCCCCCCCCCACGTCTCCAGTGCTAGCTCCTTCCCATCTGCCACGACCATCCAGCCCCAATACCGGGGATGGGATGTTTCGTTTGTTGTTGTTATTATTGTTGCTTTGGGCATCTTTGAAGCGTTGGGTAGGGTATCGAGAGCTTTGCACTATAAAAATAGAACTGGTGCAGGCTGGGTGTTGAGAGGCTTTTATCTTAGATCTGGCTTGGCAGAATAAAAATCCGTTGCTGTCTGGGTCGATGATGATGCTAGTAGGGCTGTTCGCTATCTTTGGGGGTTTTTTCGAGCGCTGCGCTGCTCTGCGCTGCCTTAACATCTTTCAAAAAATACCTTAAATAATGACAGTCATGCAAGATTAAAAAAAGAAAATCAAGCAAGCATATAAGAAAAAGAAGAAGAAGTGAAACATATTCAAGTATTTCAACATCTCTCACTTCAACCTCATACCTTTCAAACATTGTCTCAATCATCAGTACATTCTCTCATTTCTTTCATTCTCTCACTCTCATCTTTTCATTCATCAAAACTCTCAACCACAAGTTCGTCACGCAACTCTTTACTCTCTGTTTCACTCTTCAAAGAAAGTTTTGCTGGTTCAAAAGACATGATGATTAATAGAGCACAGTGTGGTAAATTTCAATATCAAGAGAGCATCAAGCTAATTAAGTGACAAAATAGCGCTGTCGATCATGCTTAATGAAAAGAAGAAGAAAATTCAAAGAATTGCGTTGATGAGATGATTAACCAGTTCAACATGATGGCGCTTTAGGAAGCGCGAAACCCATTCTTTCCCTATGTCTTTACCGCAGATCTCGCTGACAAAATTTCGAATCATTTGCCTGCTAGATGGTAGGGCACGTGTACATAAGCGATCTATGTATTCGACTAGAAATTTTTCTTGCTGATCGTTGAGGTTTCGTTGGTTCTGGTACTGAGTTTCGCGGGGTGCGGTAACGCCGCGATATCGTCTGAAAAGGGTAGAACGGTCAGATTCAAATTTCCTAGCTGTTTTGATGATATTGATTTGATCGCCTGATTCTAGCGAAGCCAGGGAGGCCAAAGCTGCATCAATTGAGCTCATATTGAGGAAGATATAGGTGGTGGAAGTTGGGTCCGTGCAGCAGATGACGTATCCGTGCCCCACCCTAAGCTCATAATTCGCTTAAAGGCACTGAGTTGTTGCCTTAGGCAACGAATTGCACCATTTCTTTCTCCTCCAGCACCTCTCCCAGACAGTGTTGACTATCGTCGCTGGAATGCCTTACTCAGACGACCAAGTTGCCGATCATAGCTATGTCGGAGCCTTTGATCCTGGAAATTTCTCAGGCTCTCAACTCGTCCCAGGTCCCTTGCGTCCTCTGGGGTCATTTCCTGCTGAATGTCCATGGAGTACCTTCAATGAATAGTGTAAGATCTCTTCTGAGTATGGTATGGAATGATACTAGAACCTAGCTAAATTATCACAAGTCCATCGACTTCATCATTCGAGATGACTGTCTTCATGTCAGTGAGAAGGTTCTCAGGCAGATCGAGAAACTGGTGCCGTGTCCCAACCAAACTTCCTGCGAAACAATCAGCCTAGACAGGCCTACGCCGTCCCCAGCTTTGCACATGCATATCAAGGATACAGAAGACGTTACAGTGGGGTTATATTTACAATCCGACACGATCTGGTTCTTACCAACGCTGGAGAGCTTGCTGCTCTCCGCCTGTAACGTGGAACTTCCTTCGCCTTACGTTCTGGCGTCTGATCAGACCGTTCTCCCACCATGGCGTCCGGCGCGCGGATCTGGTTTCTTCAAGTCGAATCGATATCCTGTCATCGTTCTTAAATCTCACATGTTACTGGAGGCTTTCATGCGTCTATATGTGCGTGATTTAAACAAGCGTATTGGTTTATTTGCACTTGCTATGGTTGACTATATGATGATGTATGTTGAAGAAGATGGATTCTTGGATGCACAACTGCTTCCAGAGCCGTTGAAAACGTCTTATGAAAACTTGAAGAAGGGAAGGAAGCCAGTCCGTCAGTGGTCAAAGGAGTTAGTAGAGGCTCTTGGCACATCGGCGCAGGGCTTCTGAGGATTGTAAATCGCCTGGAAGGCACTTTACCTCGAAGCTCGCCGCAGATTAGGCGAGTCCGACGGTTTTGTTTTTATTTGCAAGGTGTTCTCATTAGGCACTGTAGCTCAGTTGCTGAAGCACACACAAGGCCTCCACAGTCCGGCGTCCGCTGTGCGGCGCACAGAGGACTTCAATATCACTTCCCCAAAGTCTAAATCTCCTTGGGAAGTATTTTGACCTCATGTTCATACATCCACGGTCTTTGATCCATCGAATCCCTCTGCCTGAGCAAAATAGTAGCCCCTTTGGTTCGCCAACAGTCTGATGTTACTGACGCCCTCATTACGAGGCACGGTAAAATCACAATTGAAGTGCGTATGCCCGAAAGCCCAGAGCCTGACGCTGGGACTTTTGAAGCAGATCTCCTCCGATAAATCACTGGAGAAGGCGCTGGAGATCGGACTTTTAGCATGCTTTGCATCAAGCGAGCGGGAATCTGTTGTCGGGTTCCAGTGTGAAAGTATCACAATCTTGATTCCAGGGGTGTGCTTAAGCTCCGAGACCTGTACATTGAGCCAAGCCAGATCCCTCTCGTGTGCCCTGTTGTGAGCCTCAACATCCCAATCGTCGGTACAAAAGAAATCATTTAGCCCAACACTGACATCCTTATTACGCTCAGGCGGAATCGCCGAGAAGAGACTACAGCCTAAGATCACGATATTTGTCTCCGGGATTCGAAACCTTCTGCGCTCGAGCAGGACAAACTCTCCAAGCCCCGCCTTTCCACGTACATGTTCCTCAAAAGCACGGAGAAAGCCAAGAGTCTCAGTCCAATTGGAATGGTACGCTTCGTGGTTGCCAGGCACGAAGAAAACTGCCTGAAACTGCCGGAGCTGTTGCGTAAGAAAAGCAAGACATTCATCCTTGTGCGAGACGATGTTACCTATGTCGCCAAGCAGAGCAAGGTAGGGTGCCTTAGCCTCGATTTCGAAGATGTCGTAGGCTTTGGGGGATTCGAGATGAAGGTCAGAGAGTATTTGGATCTTCATGATCGTAGAATTGGTAAGGTATGGCGGAGGGAATCAGAACCGCGATCTCGATCTTCCGATATCCTGGTATTCAGAGAAATAATCGATATTGCAATTGGACTTAGTATCCTTTCTGATGCCCGACTCACAGTAAATTTCTGAGAAGTTATGTCTTTCTAGGTTCAGTCCTTCGATTCTAGGCTTACCAAGTAACTCTTTGAGCGTTTGATTCTTCTAGCAAAAGAATCGATCACGGCATGGTCGCCAACTGAAAATCCTACTATTGGTTCCTACAATTTAGGTTGCAAAAGGATAATGAATTCTCTGAGCTACAGCCGAGTATTTGACCCTTCTCCGCTGACTAATATGGTTCGGCTATTTCCGCCTCTATCACCGACGAGCTCATACCCGCGGATAGCCGCGCGCTACCCAAGCCCATTCTCCAAGCAACGATTAATACTGTTAATCAAGCTCCCTCACTCATCCATGCACAAATAATATGGACAAGCCAAGAGGCCAAGGCATGTCCCCAAATCCCGACCTTCAAACGGACTCCGCTGAGGCTGAACCAATCCAGATGTCCTCAAAACCCTAACCGACAACGACTCAATCTCCCGCGGTACCGTCTTCAGCCATAGCGGCAACATACTCGCTGAGACAGTCGATAACTCTGTACGTTTCCCCCAGAACTACCAAATGCATTTGCTTCATAATCAGTAAAGGGTCCCTAAGAACTTAGCCGTCACCGTATCTGCAAGAATCTTTTCAAAAATCTTCTATATATCAATTCTTTCTCTAACAAGTTCTGGTATCTCGCTCTACAGATCACAAAACAAGAAGCCGACCGCATAATCCGATTTCTCGTCAGCAGAGAGCTGGCCGAGTCGAAACGCATGCGAGTGTTTGGCGGCGAATTTGCTGTGCAATGGTTTGACTACCCCCGGAGTTTGAGATGTCAGACCGTGCGTTCCCTCATCTTGTTCCATTCCTCGTATCCATGAATGAAGGAACTTTCCGAAAGTGCCCTAGAGGTGGGGAGGGGGACCTAATGGTGGATGCTGATATGTGAGAGATAGAACACCGGAGAGGACGGCTTCATAGTGTGGGGAGCAGATGAGTATATCTTTGTCGGATGGTATGAGATCGATGTGCATGAGGATGACGCGTATGCGGCTATTGAGACTGCGGCTGAGACGTTGAATTGAAATCCGACTTTTACCGGGAGGAATCGTTAAAGTGGCCAAGTTGGTCTCAATGGTTTTGCTTTGAAGTATTCGGAAAGGCTGGGTCTATTAACATGTTTCAATATCCGGGGTATCTTGGTCTATTCTGTAACGCTGATTTCCGCTCCGTTCATGAGAACCTCGGAAACCATGGTCATCTCGTCTCCCCTCCAACGCTAGCTGATCCCATATACCACCAGTCAATACCGATCACATTATATCTATTGCTAACTATGATAGCGAAGGCACAATAACCGAGGTAAGAAAAGGCGTACAATCAACGCACATCCTCCTCTCCACCCTCATCCGCTTCCTCATACGGCTTCACCATCCTTTAATTTTCCCGCGCCACCCAAAGTCTTCTCATCATTCACGTTATTAATCTCAGGTGCCCAGGAGTGATCCGCTTTATGCACCGGCCAACCCGGATTTGAGATGAACCACTGATCGATCTATTCGAGACTTTGACCAGCGGTCTGGACGATAAGATAGTACACTATTGGCATGAAGGCTGCGTTGAGAATTGCGTAGACTAGGTACTGGCCCCAGTGGAGGTAGTGAATGCCAATTGGAGTTGTCCGCGCGACAATGTAGTTGAACAGCCAGTCCATCGCAGTTGCGAGAGCGGCGCCTTTGGTCCGCATGCTGAGGGAGCTGACTTCTGCGGGGAAGAGCCAGAGGATTGATACCCAGCCGAATTTGAAGGCGAGGGGGTATAGCGATATGCAGACAGTGGCCAATAGACCAGGGATAAGTTTTGCGCCATCGTCGCCTCCAATTTCCGTACTGATGGCGACGCCGAGGAAAGCGACTGCTTGGGCAGCGGCCATGACATGCGAAGGGTTCTTCGGCCTAATTTCTCGATGAAGAATAAAGAGGCTGCGGTTGCGAGCATGTAGCACACAGCATTGCCGGTAGCTAATAGACGTGAGGGAAGTTTGGATAAGCCTACACTTTTGTGTAGTGTTAGTGGAAGATAATAGCACAGAACGCTAATATTTGTGAGTTGCTGGCTAATGAAGGGTCAGTCGGCACTTCGAAACGGCAAAGGTAGTTGCGTACCAGACTTGGAGGAGCATCCCCAGCAACATACACCTGGTCGCTTGACCACCTCTGAGGATCTGGGACCATGAAGCCTGCACGGCCATTTATTGACGTACAGAATTCCTAATCTTCAAGAACGCAGCATCACTTTTTTCTCCGTCGAGACTAGTCTAGCGCATTCTTCGCTTCTACTTCTCTTCCTCTAGCAAGTAGCCATCGTGGCAACATAGGTACCATGACAAGGATAATAAAAACGAAAATAAGTTGAATGCCGAGAGGAAACCGCCACTGAGCCCTTGGTAGTGAGGCCGCTGAACGCTGGAGTGATAATATTCGACACGACAAAGCCTAGCACATTGACCACCGTCTCCTTGACCACAGCCTTGCCTTTGGCGTTTTGGTGCGAAGTCTCCACATGCCATACTGGAGCCGTAGCGGTGTTGCCGCCGTTACCAATACCGGCTATGAACCGACCCCATAAAAAAATGATTCATCGAAGACGCCGAAGTCTGATTCAAGATACCAATCGCCATGATGACAGTAAAAATAATGAGCATGCGCTTTCGGCCCAGCCATTCGCCAACAAGCAGCGCAGCCAAGGCACCAGCAAAACATCCCAAATCGTAGATACTCGTCACAAAACCCGTAAGTGACAGCGAGAGACGATGGAAGTACTCTCGGAATTCATGGCCAACGATGATGCTGCCAAAGACGCCTTGTTCGTAGCCCAAAAAGCATATTACCGTTCCAGCGGCAACCGAAATAGCCGTATGCAATTTTTACCCTTCAAAGACGTGATGTGGTCTACGACTGCCATACTTGCTTTCTAAGTATTTGGAATGGGAGATCAAGAGGGAAGCAGAGCCGGGAGAAGCTTCGTCTTGGGTGTCGAGAGGTTGATATGACATTTCAAAGATGTATTACAAGAGGTAGCTCGCGTGCGATGTAAAGGTGGAGTATACTTGTCCTAGAGTTCTTCATTGCTGTTGCTGTTTCACAATCTGGTAGGCGTTGCCGTGTGTGTGACCGTAAATATTGATGAACGATCCTCGTGATGGTGAATTTTAAAAAGGAAATAAAGAGCAAGAAGGCAGGGAAGGCCGCAGACTGAAACCTCTCGGTAGAAGCCGAAAGCAGCATAGCGTTCCCGCTTCCCGTACCAGGCTAGCCGGATATGCATCAGGCCAAAAACCCACTTTTATTCCCGATTCAGCCAGCTCTGCATCGCATCTCTGCTTCTCCAGTCGCGCGTTTGACGATGTTATGGGGATACATTCTCATAGACAGGTGAGAGAACTTCATGCTATAGTGAAGCAGCTGCGTGGTGTACTGCAAAGTGTTGAGCCCCACGTGCCCGTTGATCGAAGATCTTTGTTGTTGTTATTAAGTAAAGACTACGGAGGCTTTGAATCTACGCATCTCAATCGTCTCAATGTTGTTGAGCTGTCAGAACCAGGCAGTAAGCACAGGAAGCTGTCGGTAGTGCTGGCGAAACTCGCAAAAGGTTCAAAGTTACGAAGGCATTGAGAACGGTTCGCTAAGCTCTATTCCAGTCTACAGAGTATTGTCGACACGGCCCGTAACATTCGTCAATCCTCCGGGAACCGACAATGTCGGCACCCAAGTCCGATTACTGGCTGACGCAGCACTTTGACTCGCTGTTGATATCCCACTAGCAGCCATCGCCTGGCCAATATCCATGGTCCCATTGGCCGCCAGCGCCTTAGCTATAGCATCCACCTGGGCAGGCGTTGGTGCATGACGAGTAAGATCCATAAGCTCCAGGAGCTCCTGCAGCGCGATCGACCTCGCTACTGGGTCGGGAGAATTGCGGAGGATGTGGGTCTTTGCATAGATTGAGTTTTCTGCGTAGACGACGATCTCGAGCTTGTCTTCTAGGCCTATGTGCGAGCTGTCAGATATAGGTTTTGGACAACGTGAAGGGATGGGATCTCAGACCATTCTTGATGACAATCCCGCCGTAGCCTTGTTGTTGAACGCATATGCGATTGATGTTCCGCACAGGTCCCCAGATCTGACTCCAGTATGCCTTGTCGTGAGGTATATCTGAGAACGATGTTGCTAAAATCACTTGAACTGTGCAGCCACCTATAGGTATCCAAGAATCAATAGGTAAATCTCCAAATCGAACAAAACTTGACACAATGTGTAGAGTACTAACCGACAGTCCTTTCGTACGGCAGCTTCACATTTTCCATTGAAACATTACGATCGCTCTCCCGGACATAAAAATTTCGCAAAATCGGACTTTGCCGAGGGTCTCTAGGTATCAAGGCGGCCGCAGCAAGGCAATCGCTGACAGGAGGCTTCCCAAGAGTAGGTGGACATACCGGGTCCACCGGAACTGGTACGGGTGGAACCGGATTCGGCGGCGCGACGGGCTTCGGAGGACCAAGTAAGGAATATGGGATAGGCGCCGGCGATGATTGAGTCAACGTTGTTGAGCTGGCCACTTGCAGCGGAGAGGAAAGAACACCAGCAAGCAAGGAAAGAAGCAGTGTCAGCCTTGGAGTTTCAGCAAATATCATAACATATTGACAACGCATCTTCAAGAAGTCGATGAGGCAGACTTGAGAATATACAAAAACAATTCTCCTTCGCTGCCCCATGCGGCGCCATATGTACTCTTCGGCTCAACGATGACGGACTCCAATTCTAGCACGAGACTGATCTCCCACGCGCAGCGTATTATTCGAGCGCTCAGGCATTTCGTAGCCTAAATATCGCCTAATTGGTGCACGACCAAGCGCTCTATGCGCATACAATACCCTTTAACCGCAAAAGAGAACCGGGCGACTTCTGATGTGCCAACCTCAATCTTGGCTGTCATGCCTTCAGAGGTTACTACACTTGCCAAAGTGCCATGATAATCGCCAATCTAGACATTTATTAAGCTTGATACAAACAGTACAGGCAATGGAATGCCTGGGAGAGGTGACGGGCGGGAGGTTACTGTCTTTCGTATATTCGCACTCGCTAGAACATACATAGCTCGGCGCATAGCCGCTTGTAGTGATACCGTAATCCTTGATCAGACAAGGTCCGAAAGTAAACAGCGTTGGTTATTATGAAACCATTCGCGCAGTCTGATAACCACCCGGTCATTTTCGCCAAAATGTCAACACACTCGACGTTGGCCTATTCACGTATGTATGGCATGTTCCAACAGACAGATGCGACACTGCACCACCAGCCTTCCTAGCAAAGAAGTGGAAGCCCAAGTCTAGAGGATGCTCCCCGGCTATGATCTAGCGATATGTTTCCCCCAAGATTCGTATCTAGAGATTTCATCTACCAAAGGGAGAAAGCTGAACAAGGCACATGTACTTCATGCCTTGCCTATTTGCCCTTGCTCATACTGGGTATTTCCAAATACACCGAAGGAAAGTGCACGCCTGACATGGATTACCGGGGCAAGGCCAACTGCAACTGTCATATTTTGCCTTGGGTGATCGTCACGGATAGATTTGGCTCACAAACCCAACTAAGAGAAATTAGCAGCGCACTTTGAAGGAGCATCTATATATGGAAGCGATGACTTAACCCTAGCCCAACACCGAGATATTTACTTTGGCAATGGCTGGCGCAGCTCTATCATGCCAGACACAATAATATTCGACCCCACGTCAAGCGCATTGTTCAAGACGTTTCCGCTGAAGCAACCTATGTCAGCCAGGGACGGACGGAACCTCGAGTCCTCAGGAAGCTGAGATGTCCGATTTTTGATGTCATGGAATCACTTCTTGGAACTGCATGATCTGAAATATCGCGTAGAGGAAAGCTTTCTCCCGCGTACCATGAACACAAGCGACGATCCCGAACAAGCGCTGATGACCCGCATTCGACATGAGAATAGACGTGCGGTCGAAGATAGATCAGTCGCTCGAAATTCTTCCCTCTAAATCATTGAAAGGTAGACTTGATAGCTGGCCGCTGCTAGATTCTACACTTGTTGGGCTTCGTAGAGGATATCTTGAAATCGACATATCACAGATGCTTTGTATCACTAGCCAAGGATTCGGGTATTCTCGCCACGCATTGTGGATATTTTCTGTCTACAAGCGGGTTGACAGCTTTTTTCTTTACGCGGCGTCGGATGATCAACCACCGCACTTGCACAGTACAGGCGGCAGGAACGTAAGATATATAACAGATGGCCCTCAAAGGTCGCTTTATAGTCTTCCATCAAGCTTGACACCCCGCTTGGGAAACATTGGTTATGGTCCTTGCGTCTTGCCGTCTCATAGTAATCTTCCTGTGGATTATTGGTGTCGTGGCAGGAAACACAATCTCGGGTACGGCGGTCAATGATATTGTCTGGTGTGGACTATGGGCTGGACGACCTGCTGCACAGGATAAACCTGTCCCTCCTCATCAAATACCCACAGCAGACACGATTACGCGGCTTTTTGTTCAGCCTGAACTACAAGCCCCACCCTTTGCACCACTGTCAAACCTAGCTCCGATAGTACAGCTACCAAAGATTTTTGGCCACGGTGCGCCCGCAGGTTTTCGAAAGCGAGGGCACTGATATTATGCTGATCTACTGCCAGGTCAATTTCGGCTTGCTTTGTTAAGCTATACTACCCATTCCGGTTCAATCCCTTTCACTTTCCCCATCGGTTACTCCACATGGTTCGATGTCGTAGCAGCTTTTGAGTCTCTCATGACTTTTTGCGTGCGACGAGGTACCGGTGGTGCAATTATCGTGCCTCGTAAGTAGCCAGCTTATGCCACGAATCCGACTTCCAAGCTTTGGGCTCTTAGAGAAACCCTAACAATCTCGTAGCGCTTCCCGGATTCACCCAGCCAAGTCTCGTGCTTTATGCATATACTCCAGGCTCTAGGTTTGATAGCACTCTCATCACAACCAATGTCCGGCCTTGCGGAATCGACCCCAGGCTATTCCAGTTTCCATCCTTGATTTCAACCAACGATAGCGCTACTGCTTGTGTATCAGCACCATTGGAAACACCCGCCGGACATCCAAATGCTGTGGTCACATCTTGAATGTTAAGGAGCTACGGCGCTTGGTGGATGGTTCATCCAAAGCTGAATACTCACTCAACCAAACATTGTTATATGTACCTTCACATTATGTATAATCAGTACAGTCGAGTTCAATGTGCAATAACGACGGAAAGGTTGAGATTTCGCATTTCAGGACGAATTGATGCGAGAATATGCTGTGAATGTCGCCGGACTAGATCTGTCCAGCCTCACTCATTGTTTTGTGTTGCTTCACCGTCATATAAGACGGGCACGGCCAGAGTCAGAATAGACAAGAAGCAAGAGAAAGAAACATGACAAGATGTCAACTCCACATAGGACGTCAAGAGAATAGAAGGGTTGGCTCGCTTTTGGTGGTTTCATACTCGAGAGAATTACCAAAGCGTTTCTAAGAAGCCAATACGAGAAATGCAACTGAAAAGAGACCAACTCGTCGTTGGTGACGTGTCAACTTTAAAATTCGAAACGTCCCCATTGGAATTAGCGCTCGAAAATCGCTTTCGCAACAAATCCGTAAATATCATGAGTCCGAGCAGTGGTCGGCCGGGACGCGATAGACTCTTGGCCCATCTGTATCCCCCCACCCATATTCGGCTTCCCCGGGCCTCCACTCGCTATATTTGTGGTCCTAATTGTCGTCTTTGGTCCTTGCTCTTATCACAAGTGTTGTATTAAGTCCATCGCGCGTATATCTAGCATGAGCGGGTTGTGGTAATGATAATATTCGGATTGAGCATCTGCATGGTGAGTGTAAAAGCACTCTTGCCACAGCCTCTAGCTTCCATAGTGTGCTTGCCCGCTCATCAAGGCCGTTTCGCCTTGTGCTACCTGTTATCCTCTGGAAGAGAGGCTTGCATCGGAGACGATGGGTTTCGACGAAAAGGTGTTTTTCGGCGCTACACGCCGAAGGTGGTAGATGTCAGTCTCGTAAGGGCTGTTACTGAAAGGTTAGCTGCAGGTAATGAAGAAGAAGAAGCGAAAGGGTATGATGCTTGCTCGCAGTGACCACAAGGAATACTAAGGTAGTTGCCGTTCGCGGAAATAATCCCGCGTTGAACCCTAACCCTAGACCGAGGCGTGATTTTGACGCGGCGTCGGTGAGCGTGGAGGGGTTGAAGGTAAACCATTTTCTGCAACTGTGAAAATCGATATGGTAAAGTTGCCTGATTAGTTGATTTCTACGACAGGATGTTTGAAGAATTCAAGCCCTTCGATATCGCTGTACAGCCAGTCCTTAACATCCATGGAATTCGAGGCGGTTCAGGACCACCGCTTCTGCTTCTCCACGGCTTTCCCCAAAGCCACCACATCTGGCACCTAATTGCCCCAAAGCTCACCAACGATTTCACTGTCATTGCGATCGATCTACGGGGCTATGGGGCCTCCTCCAAACCAATTGGTGACGAGCACCACAAGCTCTATGCCAAAAGCGCCATGGCCAAAGACTGCATCGATGTAATGGCGGACCTCGGATTCGATCAGTTCTACGTAGGCGCTCATGACCGTGGCGCTCGAGTCGCACATAAATTGTGTGTCGACTACCCTCAAGCTGTGCGCAAAGTCATCCTTGTAGACATCTGTCCTACCCTGGCCATGTACAACAAAACCGACCAAGAATTTGCCACGGCCTATTTTCACTGGTTTCTCCTCATTCAAGCCGCCCCATTCCCAGAAACAATTATCACTCACAGCCCCATGGCTTTTGCCGAAAGGTTCTTTGGGAGAGCTGGTATGGGTGTTTTCGACCACGAGTGTTTAGCTTATTATATCTCGATGCTTGCGAATCCCGAGGCTGTGCATGGCATGTGTGAAGATTATAGGGCAGGTGCCAGTATTGATATGGAGGAAGCAAGAAAAGATATCGAGGCTAACAGACTCGTAAAGTGTCCAGTTCGGGTGCTATGGGGGAAGAAGGGGGTTATCGAAAAGAGTTATGATGCCATCAGTGAGTGGAAGGAGGTGCATGCATCGGGAGAAGTTGATGGAAGGAGTGTTGATTGTGGACATTATATTCCGGAGGAGGCTCCTGATGTAGTTGTGAAGCACATCAAGGACTTCTTCGTCTAAGGAAAGACACGTTGAAGAACACTGATGCCATCAAGAATCTAAATTCATTTGTTGACGATGAAATATCAAGTTCAATTTGCGGCTACGCCGTTCGCAGCCCTCCACATCTCACAAGCAAGCGTTTCAAGTATAAGCACGGAAAAATAGCTAGACAATCGACCCCTCAATCCCCCTCAGTCACATTCATCTCCGCCAAGTACACTGCCAAACTCTCCGCCACGATAGCATCAACACCCACCTGACACTCGTTGCAAATATACTTCAACACCCACACCTCCATTTTCTTGGGGGTGCACGACTCGACATCATTGCAAAAGTCAAACTCACGGCGTTGACAATGGCCACAGTCGTATAGTATTTCAGAGTATTGACACATAGTTGCGATCTTTGAGCCAGAATCCGAGGATGATTGGGTCGTGGATAAAGTTCGTGATTTGAGCTGATGAGAAGTTGGGCTCTAGGTCTTGGGAATGTCGAAAACTAAAGATGAGATGAATGGTGAGGTATAACGGTTGGAGTCTTTAAGCTCATGGACGAAAGAAAGAAGGAGACTGTGATGAGACAAAGAAAAAGGAGACGTATCTCTTCTGGTGTAACAATGCTCTTGTTAGTTGGTCTTGTTAGTTTCAGGCGCTTCGGATGCAATTCCTCTTTCCTCTTGTTCAAGCAAAAATAACATTGCATTCCTTGTTCCAGAAGGCATGTCTCTCATAACGACGTCGATTATGCGATTAACATGTTGACTAAAGACTTGAACCTTGAATGCTCGGAGTCTGATTCTGAACATGAGCGCATTCTTAATTTCCTTGTTCCTGTTACCATCTTCTCTTCAGCTATTTACACTTCAGCCACCATTTCACCCTTGGGATATTGTCGCATAGATACTGAAGTACACCATGTCGCAAACAAAGTCCATCGGTTTATTATCTTCAAGGAAGCTCTTTATCGGGCGGCTTGAAATAGAAATAATCAAGGAACGTCAAGGGAAGTAGAGCGTGACAGGTCAGGCAGGAACATCGTCTTTGGCTGGTTGAAAGCCGACGTAAAACTATCAGTCAATGGAAAAGATCTCATTTTCAACGATTGTCGTTTCAACTTCACTCCCACATCGCCATCCTCGAAACAGTCTATCAAATTTGCCCCTCGCCATCAAGAAAAATGCTAAACAGGCTATCATTACCGGCAAGCTTGGGTCCGAGGATTCGTAAGATCGTTCGCGAAATAGTCGAGTCGTCCTGACTGGAGGCGTCGTAAAGGAAGGTCACGCGATCTTGCCAGCTCTTAGGCAGGTTAAACCTTGCATCTTGTTCGGGATAATTGACGGAGACGTAGATCTTATTGGCGACACAGCAAAAGTTCTGTTGACGAGCCATTGCATCTATCAAACAGATCTTGCTTCTTTCAAAGAAGTCACTTCACAAATATTTACGTTCATGCAGTCTTGGAAAGACATGTTGTCTACATCAGACCAGCGATCACCCCTCTGTAGTGTTTGCAAGCGACGACCCGTATTGTACATCTATCATTCTACGCTGATCAAATCTTCCTCCCACCGCTCGAATTCCCACCATATCAAATGTCGGTCGTTCGCCTATTTTCAATCGCGCTCAATATCTCAATCACATGCGAGTCAAGGATGGGTGAGAAGTTGATGGCGCATATTGAGGCTATAGGTGGTGCAATGTCGATTACAGAGATGTTAAGAGGTCGAACTATGTAAAGTACTTTCGCGGGTCACTAAGTCACTCAGAGTTGTAAAGAACATACAATCATCGAAGATCCATGCTGAAAATAGCGTACACAGATGCCATTACTTTCTCCCTCATCAAGTTCTATATTACGGCAGGTGCCTAATGCATTTATGCCGTGGCTCGAATTCTGTAAGGCGGACAATTACTACCGTGTGCCAGTAGTGAGATAAATCCTTGACATCGAGAGTCGATCGAGATGCATTTCATATTATGTTTGAGTCGACAGCACCAACTCGTAACCTTTCCACACTCGTGGATCGCCCTAGTGAACTTTTCGTAAATATTCTGAGACGAAATGGTCTGTTTCTGTAAATGTTCGAACGTTCTACATGATTTTGACATATGAGCTCTTTTGCCTGCTTTGTTCTGCTCGGAAGAGCCGAAAACGGTAAACCTCTGGGACCGTGAAAGCCGTGATGAGACAGACCCCCAAACCATCTATAGATTCCATTGGTTCCTAATGCTTATCTGAACCTCGCAATATCTATTCTCATGTCATTTCTTCAGATTATCCCTTAAGTCCGTAGACAGTCGGACTTTGTGCTAAGTCCGAACAGGGTCACCTTTAAGATGAGTGACATAACCGCGTCTATCATTTATTCTCATTCGAGTAGACTGATTGTAACAGCCCAATTGCGATAGTTGCTGCATCTCAAATGATGGCTAACCACTCTGAATTTGATCATACCACAAGTGCGCTCACGGTGGCAGCCGCCTTTACCTTGTCCATTAAGGGGCGAGTCTTCCTCATTACCGGTGTCTCTCTAGGCGGTATAGGTGGTGCTACTGCCAAAGCTCTTGCATCGCAATCCCCAAAGCTCCTCATTCTGACAGGCCGCACAAATGAGAAAGTGAACGCAGTCATCTCAGAGATTCAATCTGCTTTCCCAAAAGTTGCATGTCGATTTTTGCAGCTTGATCTGTCTTCTCAGTCTTCAGTCCGAAAGGCTGCCAGCGAAGTTCTTGCTTATGAGGAGCTGATTGATGTTCTGATCAACAACGCTGGCGTTGCCACTGTTATAAAGCGTACCCTCTCAGAAGACGGGATTGAAGTACAATTTGCAACCAACCACGTCGGCCACTTCCTATTCACGAATCTGATCATGCCGAAGCTCATCGCCGCTGCGAAGGCGTCTTCAACAGATTCTGTTCGGATCATAAACCTTTCCTCGAATGGCCATCGCTACAGCCCAGTCCGTTTCTCCGATATAAACTGGGAGAAGACAAAGGACGAAATTCCTGCAGATGAGTGGCCGGATTATGAATTCCTGAAGGCTAGAGTCACTGTCCCTAAAAGTCAGCCATATATCCCTATGGCAGCATACGGGGCGTCCAAGACAGCGAATATCCTCTTCACCGTCTCTCTAGACCAGAGACTGAAATCGCTCGGCATCCGAAGTTTGGCTGTGCATCCAGGGGTTATCAATACCGAGCTCATGCGTCATATGAGCCGAGAGGATGCCGAGGCTACACTGAAAAGACTGGCAGACTCATGGAAAACGCTGGAGCAAGGAGCTAGCACTACATTGGTTGCTGCGCTGGATCCGGGACTATTGTGCAAGGGGGAGAAGTTTTATATGAGCGACTGTCAATTCGCAGACGCGAAAGCCTGGGCGAGTGACCTCAACACGGCAGAAAAGCTCTGGGCTATGAGCGAGGATTTGGTAGGGGAGAAGTTCGGTGTCTCTCTGGAATTTCAGAAAGCGAAGTAGATGGATAGTGGATTGCTTAAGTAGAACAGCAATCATGGCGAGACATAACATTGTCTTCGGGTATGATACTCTAATGTGAAGAAATATGCTAGGAAAGTAAATTCTGGATGAGGCAGAAAGCTTTGAACGATGTGATGGAATTCTCAAGTATACTCGCAGATGCTAGCCGAAACTCTTTTGAATTGAGGTTATTATTTTTCAAAGCACCCCAGCTCCCCCAGTGGAACTTTCTGGTTCAACTCACAAAAAAGTGTGGGTAAAGTATCGACCATAATAGTTCCTGTCACGCAAGTAGAAGTAGCAGCTATACTGCTGTAGGATCATTCGGAAGTCTATACATGTATATTGACACGATGCAATATACTCATACGATTCCATTAAATATGGAAGTCACGGGTATGATCGCCCCTAGGCAGGTTCACCCTCTCTGTGCTCAACAATCCCACGAGCTTGAAGCATACGAGCAATCTCTTGAATTTCACTTGCTCGAGCAACCTGCAGTGCAGTGCGACCATGTTTGTCCAGCGTGTATGGATCGGCGCCATGATCCAGCAACAGAACACAGACATTCAAATATCCTTCCTCAATGGCAGTATGTAGAGGCGGCCAATTGTGGCTAAGGTCGAGGACGTCTCTCGCTCTGCCATTTGAAAGATTGTTGACATCGGCTCCTTGCTGTAAGAGATACCGAACGACATCTAGCCGCCCTTGTCTTGCAGCTACGGATAATGCGCAGGATTTCTTCACGTCAGCACCACTTTCGATGAGCATGGCGCAAAGCTTCAGAGAATTGACCCTTGATCTGGTTGCCAGTGCAAGGCAGTCAACACCGAAGGCGCCCACATTAGGATCAGCCCCTGCGGATAGCAGAAAACCAATGAATTCCGGAGATGTGTCAATGTTAAGGGCCACTGTTATGGGAAATTCTCGTCCATCGTAGAAGTCCATATCTATAACGGTTGGATCGTGTGATAGAAGAACCTTGTAGAGCTCAATCGATCCGCTTTGTGCTGCGCGACGAACGCTGCTTTCATAAAGTTCGGTTTTGGGGTATTCGTCCAGGATGAACTGGACTATATTCGTGTGGCTGTTCTGGGCGGCCCTCTCCAACATTTGTGATATTAGAAGAGGATTCGGATGAAATTGGTCATCTGTTCGCGAGGTATGACAATGTGTGTCGAGCTTTGTAGACGCTGAGTCCCTCGGAAACGTGCCATCGCTAAGAAGAAGACCCTTTAAGATTGACAAATTCCCTGTGGAGCAAGCTTCGAGAGCCTCGTTTTCATGTACTTCCGGCATCTTGACTTAAGCCGCGGACAGATGTTGTGTACAGATGTGAGTACCAGTATTGAACTAGCTAGACTTGGTAATGGTATGCGAGGTCATACTCTATTCAGAGAACGGCAATGAAGAAGATGAAGTCATGTATGGTGAAGGCAAGAATGTTTGAAAGGGAAGGAGAAATGTGGGAACTCGGTCATTTTATTAGTAGCCAGTTGCTCTAACTCAGCCAATTGGACAACAATCATGTTGACAAGTAAGTTCTCTGTTGACTGCGGAATGCAGGAAGGGCTACCTGGAACCGTTAGGCAACAGCGTGTAGTAAATTCATGGCTTACACTGCGACAAGCGCACAGCCCCAGTTGGGGGAACGAGAAGGGGAATCTCGAAGATTCTGCTCTCAGCTGAGGAAACAAGATCATAGATCGATAGGTAAAGGTAGTATGTTGCAAAGAATAGTTTTAAGATAAGAAGCTACAGTATCACGTGGCTATCTATCTACTTACGTTTTGTGCCGCAATTGGCGCTAGCCTCAAATAGGCTAGCGGGCAGTGTAATGACAGTGCAACAGACTGCAACTATTCCGTACTGTCTTTCTAATTAGAAACTATGTTTCTAATTGAACGACTACTTCTTCTGATTCTACAATTGCTTCTACTGCATTTTCTATTGCTTCAACAATTCACTCCTTAAGTAAAGGGTGCTAGGCTACGTGAGATGGGGGGCTGAGCAGAAGCAATAGAGCCTTGACTTCGTCTCAATGCACAATCACAAAAGAGGATGTGAATATGAGGGGTTGCTGACCGACGGCACAAAGGCCAGTGGGGTTGTAGTACTACTTAGCAATAAAGCCGCTAGTTCACCCAGAACCTTCTACAACACCACCCAACAAACGAAACAAATTACTGAGACAGCCTGTGGTTGAAGAGAGATGTTGTGAAGAGAGGGAGAAGAGGGTGCTTATGAAATGTTATCTTGCTGTGCTCTGTGCGTGAAAAAAAATCAAGAGTTTCCGTCACCCTCTTTAACCCCCTCGCTCACGCCGGTCCGCCGCCGGGCCACGACAAACTTCACCTCCCCATGACATAATTGAGAGATGTTTTTGAGAGCAGAGTTGGGAACGGCCTTGTTGAGCTCATCAAACTCTGCGGTGGCAAGGTCTCACAGCCGCGGATCAAACGCAAAAGGAAGAACTTATCTTGGAGGAGAGAAGAATGATCAATACAGAGGATCTGTGCGAGGGTCTCCCTCGAGAGCTTACGGCTTATTTCGACTATATTCGTTCTCTTGACAAGAGGTGCCAAAGGAGTTTGACAACGAATTCCGTAGTTGGGAGGAACGAAAGAGAGCAAAAGTTTCCTTCACTAGTGAGTCAAAACTGGATCCAGCGGTGAAATGCAGCCTTCAGGCTTTGCCCCACGGGACCTTCTGATACTGCCATTCACTGGCCGTGACTCGAGATATGAGCTGTGTTACTGAGACAGCTTGCACTTGAAGAGAATTGCTTCTCGGGGTTTGACAGCATCTCTTTTTCAATCAGTGCTGGTATGAAGAAGAGGACGAAAAGTGAAGAGGCAGGGTTTGGGAGAGTCAGGTTCTGAGTCACCTTCAATTGTAAAGTTTTCGGATTCCGGATTATTTGGTTTCGAGTGCAGTTGCTTGCAGTTTGGAAGGCTTCTCTAAGCGTCATCTTCAAATATTTCCAGCCATTCATGGCGCAAAATAACATTATGAGCTTTTAGTTTGTTGTTGTATTTTTTACATTTTGTTTTTCGTCTTATTATAATACAAATGAGCTGGCAACGAGATTCACCTGTACGTGGTGCCGACTACGAACCTTTTGATTCTATTCTGTGTTCGAATAGAAGTCAGAAGAGTCAAGAGATCTCAATCCGACGCAGTTCGAATGATGTTAGAACGTTGCGTGATCAGGAAAGCCGTCGTGCAGAGTTTTCACCTACGCGACAACATCTCTTCTAACAGTCACAATCGATCTACGAAGAAGACTAATGACATGTTGTCGTGGGGCGAAGCCTCACCCCCTCGATGACTCATGGAACAGCATTGATCCGGCCGCACCTAGGGTCCACGGAGATATTAGCTACTATTGATAGAGGTTTCCCGAGCATGGCTCAGCCGCACCTTCAGGATTCATGGGGATATAAGCTATTATTGATAGGGGTTTCCCGAGCATGGCTCAGCCGCACCTTCAGGATCCATGGGGATATAGGCTACCATTCATAGGGGTTTCCCGAGCAGGGCTATTGAGCCGCACCTTCAGGGTCCATGGGGACATTGACTACTATTGATAGGGGTTTCCCGAGCATGACTCAGCCGCACCTTCAGGGTTCATGAGGATATTGGCTATCATTTATAGGGGTTTCCCGAGCGGAGTTTTCCTTCTTCACCTTTTTACTCATCTTTTCACCTCTTTTCTAGGCGAGAGCATCTACATAGAGACATACCTACCTATCTACCTATCTACCTAGTCATCTGTATCTAGTCTACCTTCTAGATCTATCTATCTACTAGGTCGACCGTTGCATGTGTTCGTGCTCGCTCTGTTGGTTCCGAAGCTCTCTATATCGCACCTGTATTCTATTTCTCGACAATGTCAATGTCAGTAAGAGATGAAAAGATACTACTAGTGAAATAAACAATTCAGATGAAGAGTCTGCGAGTTGTGACTACAAGTGATCGAAGAATTTGCGATTCATCGACTGCGTCGATATCGAAACGTCTTCATCACATCGACAGTGTCGTTGAGTAATTGATGAAAAGATATCAGATAGAATAGTCATCTCAAATGATGAGTCTGAGAGTCGTGACTACAGTGCTTAAAGAAGTAGTGACTCGTCGATCACGCTGATATACTGAGAGAGCTTGAGCTCATCTTCTTTACTTGATGTCAGATCATACATCTATCTATGTGAAAAATTGAAAGTTCATGAGAATAATCAGAACGCATTCTCTACTATTGATCAGAGTCATGCATTGAACGATTGCGATCGCACGTTTATACTAACAATCTATTCAACGTCTACGTGATACATGTTAGAAATCGATCTAGAGCGAGTCATAAAGATGTCATTTAACTAATAAATAAATACTAAGAAAGAAAAGTATCTACAGAAAAAAACTCGCTGTTATATGTGTGTGTTCTAGCTCTGTGCTAGACTCGAAGAGGTTGACGTCTTACACATATGAAGCAGAGTCTCGATGACAACATGACTAGATCAGATTCTCGCTAGGCTCAATTAGAATGAAATCAGGTGAAGACTAGACGAAGAATAGACGAAGACTAGAATCGTAACAACACAAGTCAAATCAAGAGCAGAATAGAATTATCTAATACAATCACATTCTATCTTCTCATCGTACACGTCTCTCTTTCATCACATATTTCTCTGCTCAATGAATGACAATCATTGAGCAAGAGAACACAGTTTTTGACATTACAATCACAAGCATCACGAATGCAAAGAAAACGTCTTTCATCTTCGAATCGAGAATCGAATCGAAACATCGTTTGTATAAAATATCGTCAATGAAGAGCAAAGCAAAGACAATGCGTCATAATCAAACAGCACAGACACTCTCATCAAGAGTTTACTCGAGCGTCATGCGCTGAATAGAAGCTATAGATTCATTACTGATAACATAGTGTCAATTTTATTGTTTCGACGACGAGCGATTTTCTCCCTCAGAGGATTTTGTTTGTTCGATACACATAGCATAGTTTCCCCCATGAGTCGGGCCTAAACCGATGTCACAAGGGTGTATGAATTCAAATCAAATAATACAAATGTAAGGTACTTATTTTTATAGCGAAGTCTTCGTTCCTTTTCCTCAACAGACGATGTTTATGAAATTTCTATGGCCTTTCGTTCCTGCTAGAATATTCATGGTTTCACGCTCGTCTCTTTATAAATGTTTCCTAACATTATAATTGTCGAAGCCATCGTTTACAATTTCAACTTCTGAGCATACTGATACTGAATAGGATTGATCTTTAGGGAAGAGAAGTAGGATCTAACGGATCTCGGCAGCTATTGCAGTTGGTTAGGCCTGGCAGCAGCACGAAGTTTGCCTTTGAAGAAATAGATGAGGCTTAAATCGGCGATGTTAGCCGTCCCCATCGCCTTCTACAGCGGCCTAGTATTGAACCTCGACATGTTTGTTGTATTCCGAGAGTTGCCTCTATTTAGATGGACATAGTTGGGAAACTAAATCCAAATGAATATGCTGTGATATATGCATGTTCGTGGGCGGCCCGACGCCTTCAGTGAGTTCGGGCTCTGTACTTGCTAAGGATATTCTCCTGCCCCTTTAGCCACCGAATTGGGACCACAGCATAGTAATGATCGATAAATCTGCTATTGTCTCTCGATCAAGACCTAAGGCTTTTGAAATACGCTGGCTTCCAGAAGAACATGAAATAAATCGATATCAACACAAAAGGCACACTCAACCCTCCCAAGATAGCCCACCTCTTATACCCGGGGTCACTGAGAGATAAAATCGTCGCCAACAACGAGACGGGCAGAAAAAGCGCCGCGAACTTCGAGACCCACCCCACGATCTTCCCCTCCCGAATTGAGGCCTCCCCGACCAAGAACCTCACGTCCTCTTCCAGAGCTCTCTGCATGCCATCCATGTCGCCGGCCAGGAAGCCAAAGTCCTGCTTCTGCTCCGCGATGTCTTCGCCGCCGCGGAGGGACGCGATGCGCAGCGCATAGCGCAGGAGCCTCTGTTGTTCGTGGATGCAGCGGTGGAGGGAGCGCGAGATATGTAGGAAGAAGGGGATGCTGTCAGGGAACTGGGCGTCACAATGAGGCATGGAGACGCGGTTCATGATGTAGCTGGCGTGCGCTAGGAACATGACGCCGTTATTTTCTACTATCTTTAGGATGGGCCTCAGAGCGAGCTGTTCGTAGTCGTTAAACAGGGCCTTGGCTTCGTCTGGCGTCAGACATTGGAGCCACGAGATGAGCTCTTGTCGAGATGATACTTGGTGCCGGCGGCCGTCAGCGCCGAGGTTCTCAGCATCATCACTTAGCACTGTGACTGGATTGGGGATGTGGGATGCGGGAGGGACCTTCGAAAGTAGTTGATCAGTAAGAATGATGCCTAGAAGAGACGTAAATTGTTAGACTTTCGCATAGTATCAATACCTTGCTGATTCTCTGTCAATTCTGGCCTACCGATGTTTGAGCCCCTTTTTTTGTATACCGAGATTTTCTCACAGACAAAAACATCCGGGAGGTCACGATGGATAATTATTGCGCCTCTGGGGGTACTGGTCTGAGTAACCCTTAGCTTAAAAACCTTCTCTTGTCCGTCCTCAATATGATACGGTCGCCGATATTCCGCTGTGTAGAACGGAGCTTTCCTAATATAATCCGGCAGAAGGATCGGCGCTCTAGCGGGAGCTCGCAAGGTTGGTGATTCCTGACGGCCCATGCGAAACAATTCTGTGCCTGCTAAGTGATTGGCAAAGAATTCTGGCTCAAGTTCAAAGCTTGTGCCCAAGGCTTCAATCATTGCCTGTGAGATGTCCTTGGCGATAACGAGAGTGCCTGTCCGGTCTTTGTCTTCGCTGATTGCCCCTTCGAAATCTTCTGGAGTAGAACATGTGATTACCGAGTCGGGCTTTCCAGATTTTAGAAAATGGATAACTACAATGTCGAAATGCTTCATTCTATGGCCCAAATTAATTGCGAAGCCCTTGGCATAAGGGTCCATGAACTGATGAAGGCTTTCTAGCCACGGCCGAAGCTGCAACTTGGGCTCAACAACTCCGTCGTGATATGCGCTTGAAGGGAAATTCCGGGTCTCATCTTGATGCTGATCATGCTTTTCGTGCGGAGGTGGCCCCTTTTCGAGGTCGTTGGTGCAAATTACAATCTCAGGCCCACCCATGGTGCGATGAGGTTAAGATCGCTGGAGGATTGATGAGTTCCCTATGTAAGGCAAAGCAAAGGATCTAGGGAGGTTACCGGAATGCCCGAGGTCATAAGGTTTAATCGTTTTGGCGAGGCTGGCATGGAGCCGCCTTTTTCAGCTGTGTGTAAATCCTTTATTTGGGCGGTCCAGTCGATAAATGCCGCAAGCGCCACACGTTGGAACTGGCCAGCAATACTTCGCAGCGGCGGGTCTTCGGACCGCCTATGTTCATCAGGGAGGGTTGGGGGCACCGCCCCCACCAAAACATGTATGTGCGCGTCCTGGTAAGGTCAATCTATTCGAGATTCGTTGACATGGGAAAGAAGACTGACGAATAAAACCTCCTCCACCGCAGGCCCTTCGCTTCGTCCTCCGCCTCGCCCGCCTCGCCCGCCTTGGAACCCCGGGGCCATCTCGTCTACCTCTGCCTCCACCTCGTCCATGACTCTCGTAACCACCACGTTCACCACGGCCTCGGGTGCCTCGACCTCGGCCTGACATGTCGTCGAAAGTTTCGATGCGAATTGTAGTGGCGAGGAAATCGAGATGGTAGGCGCCAAAAAAACGTCACAACGTGGTTGGCGAAGGGGTTATTTTCGCGGGGTACTGATTACGTAAGATGCAACGAGTCGCATTGCTCCTGTTGCGGGTTTCAGCTGGCGAGGGGTAGAATAAGAAAAAGTTGAGCCGAGGTCGGAAACAAGACTTGACTATGCGAAGCATATGCCAAGACCATTAAGCGAGGCCACAAAAAGATTGACATCAGGTCATCGAAGGCCTCGACAGTGCATATGCGCAGCATCAACTGAGCATAAAGAACGAGGGGAAGAATATTCTCGCCGAGGAGATAGTCTCTTGCATTTTCATCATAAGATCGGTGACATGAGTCTGCGTTCCATCAATTTTACTTAATCAGTCATTAGCAGCGCGGCTTCGTCAGATGTGTCACAAAGCCAAATTTTCGCTATCAAGGCAAGAATCATAGCCTTTCCACCCCATCTCCTCGCATAGCGTCTGTAGTCAATACTTCATAGGACAATCCTGTCAGCGTCGTAGAAACTGGCGTGGACATTGCGTTATGGAACTCTACTCTCACCAACATGAGGAACGGATCGTCCCTGATTAGATTTTCGGCTATGATGCAGGTGCGATGTCTGGCTGAAAAGGAGTCGAGAACGACAAACAATACGCAGTTAAGAGCAGTACCGGGGAATTCGGATTGAACCATTCGATTGATTGTTTGGGGCGTATAGTGCAGGAATGGCGTCGCAGGGAGCTCTTTGTATGGAGTTTCGGTCCGAGAGGATTGGAGAAAGGAGAGATCGAGGCTGTCCATGATGCGGATGAGCGAATGCCCCTTTGCTTCGGGCGGCCATCCCGGAGCGTCGTTGGCGGCTTTGGTGAACTCGTTGAGAATCTAGCCGGAGTAGAGCAGGTTAGCTTCTTTACTGGATTCCCGAGGATTTATAGAATTGCGTGTATTACCTCCAAGGGGAGCTCAGCGGTGCAAAAGACAGGAATTATAGGGTCTTGTTGATTTCCACAAACTGGTTTACAGCACGTTTCCCAAGTCTTGTCGGTTGCCGGTTTGTTGAGGAAATGCGGTATAGCTCGATCGTCGCCCATGTGCTTGATCTGCTGTGTAGAATCGGAGTCTCGTAGGATCCCGCCAGCCATCGCCGCCTCATTCCGCAAGCGCTGGATATTGGAAGATTCGTTGAGTATGTCATCCAGCCTCCGCTGGGCGCCTCGAAAGTCCGAACGTACGGCGAAATAGTGAGCTTGCTTCCGACTCACCAAGCGACAAGAACTACCGTCTTTGCGAGTTTGTTCGTCAAGCATGACAAAAACTTCATCCGTAAGCTTTTTGTGAGAAGCGATGGCGTCTCGTAGTTGATGTTCTGCAAACCCCAGGAAGGGAGAGTCGAACACCTTCATAGAAGGCCTTGATGGTTCGAAGCTCGAGTCAGCGTCTTTGGTGGTCACAATGGACAACCTTTGGTGACCGTCTTTAACTCCTGCCCACGCTTCTTCAAGGAACGAATTGAGCACCTTCGAGACCCATTAGCTCTAAACGCTTGACGACGTAGACAAGCTCGCCAACCTCATGATCCAGTTCGGCTGTCAAAAAGACCGGTAACAAAGTCTGTGGCGCCTTGACGGAAGCCATAGTCAGGTAAACTTCGAGTACTTGGAGATGGGAGCGGAGTATGCAATTGCAAGAAACTATAAGAAAGTATTTTGTTAGGAGGGATTCTTTTCAACGGTCAAGATGAATTGCCAAATGTCATACGGTACGGTACATAAATAAACCAGTCAGCCTTCGAGGTCAAGTGGCAATTACGTACGCATCTGTTTCTATCAAGGGCGCAGCTGAGTGGCACAGACCCACCCGAAACAAAAGCTCCAGGCAACAATACAGCAACACTGAGCGGTGATGCATCGGGTCGGAAGCAACAATTGAAATCCTATCGAATCCTAAGGTAGCCTACTTTCGGACAGGTAAGATTGGCGAGCCTGGCAGTGAGGCGCCGTAGACGCTTACATTCCGCCGTCTTGGCCTTGATTTTGTTGGAAATAGGGAACAGTACTGTTACCCCTGTGGTTAGTAATCTCCGCTCCGAGCGATACTCCGATCCCAAAGTTTTCACCTTCTTCCTCCCTTCGTAGTTCCTACTTTCTAGAATAGTTCAACCAATATATACACATGCCTATCTACCCTATGACCTCGTATATCAAGACCAAACTCCCTACCAAACACTCTACCGAACACCCTACCGAACTCTCTACCAAACACCCTTCATGACTCCCTTCATAACTCTCTTCATGGTTCAAAATACGCGTCGGTCGGGCGCATAACACAGGTTAATTTAGTATATACACAGCGTTTAGATAGTGTCATAGTTATAAATTACATGCATTTAATGAAGAAATAAAACATATTTCACAAACTGATGTTAACAAACCGAAACTGTCAAGGTGACGCATTATACATTTTGAACAAATCATACCTTTTGAGCAATTGGCTATCACCAAGAGCTACAAGCGCTTGTAGCTAGCTATTAGAACTTGGTGAGTGGCTATTAAAGCATGTTAGCTAGCTTGGTGAGCTTGTACATTAACATAGCTGGTTTTAGCTGAGTTTGCACTTTTGCCGATGAAGTGATGCAGATGCTGCTCGCTAAAGAAGCTGATTACACAATATTCTTTCGCTATATAATGTGTTCGAATGCCAATATAGATCGCTAGCAACCCAGAAAGGATAAATTTGATGTTACAAGTACCTAGTTTGCAAGATCATCAAGCACATCCTTTACAAATTCATGTGCACGGTGCACCCAGGTAAGAAGTGTCATCGTCGTTTACTGTATTGACGTATATGCAGACATCTTCTGTTGTCAGCTTTCTCAGCACTGAATCTGAATTCCTTGCAGCGCTAGGACCCCAGTGCCTCTGAGGGCCACGATAGTTACGAGTCTGAAGAATTTATTGAGATTAATTGAAGCTTGTAGAAGGGCGTGGTCCTGGGGTTGTCTCAAAAAAAGAAAAAGTTTTCTGATTTGTTGATGTTCTTCTGAAAGTTTCCTGAAGTGAATCCTATCGTGCCTAGGCACGATCAGCAAAGCCGCGCCAAAGCCCGTCCGCGCTTAGCAAACCTCCAGCTGAAAGCAGTATCCTGCTCTCGTCCAAGCTCAGCCCATTTCCTCTTCTCTTGAGGTAGTAGCATTGTGTTCCTTCAGCGATGACATTCTTCTCACCAGAGGACCAAGCAATCCGCATAACATGCACGAAGCACTTTCACCAAGCTCTGTGGCTTCCGGGGACTGCAAACCATCCAAAGCTTAAGGTCACATATTCGACGACGACGAATTTCGACAACGTCAGCCTTTCAGCCGTGCTCTTTATCGGTCCAATGTTTGGCACACGATGGAATGCTTTGCACTTTGACAAGCTGGCAAGAGACTGCGGCGTAAGGGTCATATGTGTCGATCGGTATGCCCGAGGTGGTACTCTGCTGAGAATGACTCCAGCTGAGCATGGACTAGACCAGCCTTCGGAGGCTCGACGCCAGTGACCATCGATATTCGCATGCGCATCTGGCTCGAAACAGTCCCAGCTCTGCTGCAACGACTAGATGTTAAGCATGTCGCCATTGTGACCCACTCGGCTGGGGCGGTATACACGCTCAACACGTTATTCCACCACCGCTCCCTTCTTGACCCAAATGCACCCTATGTAGCATTCTTGGGTTCGTGCCCAATTTTTGAATTATCTCTCCCCTAGGACGAAGCTGACAACAATGACAGCGCCTTGGGTACCGACCGCCCACTCGGGCGCGACTCTTACCACAATCGCTGGCCAACTTCCAACTAACCTGCTCGACTCTTATGCCGGTCTCATCACCTTCATCAACAGCAAGATCATACCTAGCGCCTCCTGGTCCGGAGGGATCATCTCGTCAGCAGCAGCGCTACTCTCTTTCCCAGCTAGCGCAGACATCCCCGGAGCAGAGACAACATCTTCCACCACGCCGTTCGAGCAATACGGCTTCGATGAAGACACGGCTAAGCTCATCGAGAAGCTTTCGTCGAAGTACCAATTCGCAGAGAGCATCTCAGGCGCGAACGAAGAAGTTAAACTTTGCCTCCGGAAGTGCGACGATGCTGACTGGGGAGAGGCGGCAGATTACTCGAGTTGCATCCGCAAGATAGCCGTCAATGAAGCAGCGCTTGGTAGTCGTGAGCCAAATGCGGCGAAGGTGAGTGTTGAAGCATTCTTCGGTGGCTCGGACATTATGATCGCCAAGCGCGGACAGGAGTACTTCGAGCAATGCTGGCAAAGCGATGGGGTAAAGGGGAAGGTTGACTTTACTACTTCGACGTTTCCGAAGGCAAACCATGACTCCGTGCTCATTGATCAGAAGAAAGGTGCCCTGAAGATTGTGTTCGAGAGGATTGTCGAACTGAGCAAAAATAGAGGCTGATACGGCGAGCTTTGGACAACGTGCCTTGGAAGTCGCAGCTTGCGAGGCGAGGCCGGGCACCGGACGTCTCACGATTCGTATTCCGTGTTCAACAGTTCTGGGACTAGCTTGGCATCAGTTGTTAGTAACCTAAATTCAGCGCTCTTCAATGTGACCAGACCTCGCCGGCGATTCAGTTTGAAGCTGCAAAACCAATTGGTATGAGAAAGTGAAGGAGAAAGTGAAGGTATTGTTGCTTTTGTGAGCGGTTTTAACCGCTGTCAGATACGTCGTTGTGAAGCAATCGCTGCAAGTCGCCATGCCAACCTGCGAGCCTCTCAGAGTGTGACTCGATCCAAGTCACGAGCTGGCAGCGTCTGCCAGCCGGGATACCTTAATAGGCTCCAAGTCGTCGCCGGCTGCTCGGTGGGCTATGGGGTGCTGAGTACCTGCTCGACTTCGTTTTGGTCAACGCCGCCGGGATTTGAATACCCGCGGCAACTTGAGTGAGCGACACCACAGTTGTGGGACAACACCTTCCGAGCATCTTCCACTGCCATCGCGGTTGTGCCATCAGCGGTGCCTTCGCCCACCTGAACTCCTCAATGTCGAGCATGCCCGTCCACTTCATGACCGAGCTGCCGGCGCTGACGTCCCAGCAAATTACCCACGCCGATGACACTGATGCGATCCCAGCCCAACGATAGCAACAGTAAGTCCCTGATGGATGATCTCCGCTGGTTGATGGACGATGTCTAATGGTCTGATTGATGATGGAGACGTCTGATCTCCGCTGAACGATGGACAATGAACGATCAATAATGTCCCTGATAGACGATTGACGTTCGACAATGTCCCTGTGGACGACGCATTATTGAGAATGTCCGGATCGCTGATAGTTGTTGCTGAATCTCCCTCGAAGAATAAGTATTGTCCCTGCCAAGGAGCCTGACGATCCACAAATTACCCAGCAAGTTATCCTGCAACCTTTGTTGCTACGGCACTGTAGCTTTTTGCCCGCGGTTGTCTCTATGATCTGGGTTTAGTCTATGAAGGAATACTGGAGAATGAGCGACTGGGCTGAAATCTAGCTAAGTACATCGGCGAAAGTGCGACAGGTTTACGATGAAAAATTATAATGACTAGTAAACTAAGGAGCGGCAGGGAACTGAGTATACGTTATGGCCAGTAGGTCTGATAATAATAATAGAAGACGACAGTCACCTAGTATTCACATTGGCGGCGGCGTTCCCTTGTTCGGTCTGTTGCTCTCGCGTCATCTAGGCGGACCATCCTCGATAATATAACCGTCATCTCCACCTTCTTCATCTTCGCTTTCCGTCTCCCCAATCAGACGATAGTTCTACAATCGTCCTCTTTCGCTTCAGTCCGGCAACTGGGGTTGGCTCAGGAGTACCGTGTGATGATCCCTGGGACGCCTGTTGACGCTCATGGCGATCATTCATCACTTCTTCCACGGCGCATTGAGCGACTTTCATGGCCATGTCCATGCTCATGAGACCTTTGCTATGCCGTGTGCCGACGTACTGAGAGAGATTAGCCTGTATTCTATTGAGGCCGGTCGCAGCGCACTCTGGCATAGGATCGGATGTGTGCTAGTTGTTCGTATGAACTTCCACCAGCAGCACTGGTAGCTCCTTCGTCTAGCTCACTTGGACGGAGTGTGAAGTTCGATTCGACGATACTGGCGTCGCCGATGCTCTGCTTTGTCTGCTTGCTTTTTTTTTGGCTTTCGAAGCGTTTTTCGCTAGCTTGCTGTTCTTGCCTTTCGTGGTCAACTTAATCGGCTTGTCTGACTTCTTTGGCCTACCTTTTTTCTTAGGTGCTGCGTCCCTCTCGCCTGCGCTGCGTTGGGTATCTATATCCGGTTCCCCAGAAGCAGCGTCGCCGTTGATTTCAAGCTGAAAATCGATGCCGTCGCGCTCGGCAAATTGGATACAGAGCGTAGACACTGTTGGTCGGAACACCGAGATATCCTTCTGCCTACAGTTTGGGGACCGGCAGATCATTACCTTACCCTTACCAGGTGAGCGTTCAACAGCTATCTCCAATAAGTAACATGCAAGTGGAGGTAAGTCAGGATACATACATGTGTAGCAAGTAGTAGTAGTAGGCTGAACAGCTTCCTCAGCCGCCTCCCTATCCAACCTGGCGCGCTTTTTCTTGCTGTTGTCCCACTGGCTTTGCCATTTGATTTGTACGACCCACCAGTGAAGTAACTTACTTGAATGACTTGAATTTTGACCTAAATTCTACCTCATCTGATGTTATAATTAGCCCATCTGCTTCACTGGCTTGAAGTTCTTGGTTTGATGAAAAAGACTTCAGCAGTGGTTCTTGCAATAACCTCCTTACAATCATATATTTCAGTAGGTCACCTATAGTGAACAATGAGTGGCCATAATGATTGATGACTAAGGTCGATGAAAGTTCAAATCTGTAACCTAAATTCAACCATTAGGTAGCTTAGCGGGAGAGTGAAGCCTAAAATTTATACGTGAGACTCTTTATATATCGAGTCTTAGGAGAGAAACAGCTGGAATCGAATCAGTTATCGGGTGAACTTTGACGGAAGCGTCGCCTACTACGCTGCGTTAGAGAAGGGACACATCTAGCAAAGAGTCTTCATGATCTCTAGGATCAAATGAAATCGTAGATCGCTCATTGCTTTCTTGTTATTCACCTAACCAGACTTAGGCAAATTTTTATCCACTGACGATAAGACAGACATCGACGAGTTTCCATAGTGATGCTGGGAAAGAGTAGAGAAAACGGAGTATTTCATAGAGAAAATCGAATTGTTCTGTTCAGTGATTAAAAAATTAGAAGTAACTGATAAACGATGAGATTCAAACGTTGAACCATTGAACTGCTAGAAATAGTCTCCTAAGTCTAGCCTCTTAGAAGGCTCAGAATCCTAGTATGACCTCCTAGGCAATATTGCTCCCTAGAAGATTCAGTGATTATACTAGGAAAAGGGTCCTGAGATGAAATCGGTAGGGCCTACGGGCCAACCTTCACCTCAACCAGCAGAACTACTCCTTCGCTTCGAGACCGAGCTTGCTTTTCCAGTAAATCTCAAGAAGGAGAAAAGGCAACTGGTCGAGAAGGCGGATTTTACTCTTTGGTACGATGATGAAGACTCCATGGGCACGAATCTCGTCGTCGTCGAAGCCAAGTGCGAAGGAACGGCCAGCCTTGCAGCTGGACAGCTCATAGCTTACATGGGTAGGATCAGCGCCGTCCGTGACTTAGCAAGTTCCTGACGTTTTCTTTAGGCATCGGCCACAGGACTAGAAAGGCAGAAGGGCGGCGTGATGCCGTCGTCTTAGGGATTGCTACGGATGGCGACGAGTTAAGATTCTGGCGGATCGACAACGATAGTGTAGTATGTTCTCCTCTTTCTCAATGTACCGACAAGATTTGGTCACTGATTATGTGATTAGGTCACTCGGAGCTTGCTATACGACTGGAGCGGCAATGGGTCCCGCCACATCGCCTCTATCATTCGGTACATCGTTCGCGCTGCAGTTGCATCATCACCTACGACCACGCCCATCAAAAGCGGAGCTCGCAGGGAGGTGAGCCTGGATATGTTCCACGGAAGCAATACATGTGCTTTTGACTAAAACATTCACGGACCAATCTTTAAAAATGACGATCCAGAGGATGAGATGTTTGAGGAAGTCTATCCGCCGAATCCTTTTCTAGATGTTAATAGGAATCGCGCATTCTACTGTACAGACCAAATGCGTGAATTTCGTGTTCATCAACAGGATTGAAGCCTTAGAGTGATGTGAAAAGAACCTTTTCATAGCTACATCAGCGCCCATTCGCTGCTGGAGGTCAATGCCACCTCACATTCCGTCCTCTACGCCGCCGCAACAGCACCGAACCGGTACTGCGCCCAATTCAGACTCCCCTCAGGAAGAGCCCACAGACGTTCGCCCACATCCGAACCTGCAGCGCCGGCAGCGACATGAATCGGCAGGAGATGCTCCAAGCTTGGATGTGCCGCTTTGGCATCACTGCGCTTCAGTAACGCCATCATCGCCGCCTGGCGGCCCTCTGGCTCTACGGAGACAGCTTCTTTCACTCCCTCTTCGAAGCTGGAGGCGTAGCTGCACCAACGTCAGCAGGAACACACACACGGTCAACCCAACAGGACCAGCATGGTGAACTTACGGCATGACTTTACTGTTTGACCTCGCCTTCCGGAAATCATGAAGATTGTGAACGGCCATACCCGCGCCGATAATTAGAACACCTTCGTTTCGTAGCTTTTCCAGCGCTCGCCCGATGCGGTAATGTTGGTCCGGGTCCTCGTTGCTAAGCAACGAAACCTGCACGATCGGTACGTTCAACGGGTTCTTCTTCGGATCGAAGGCTGTTCGGGCAGTGCATGAGCAATGCGATGCACACAAGATCCAAAATCCAAGAAAGAGACTTATCAAATACCAGCCAAGAATCCCACCCAGACGCCATGGTCAAGCCCTCGATGAACCCGATCCACTCCAATACCCGCAATAGAGAGCTTCTCGATCACCTTCTCGGCCACCTCCCGGCTTCCCTTGTTCGGGTACTCGTATTCGTAGTAGTGAGGTGGAAAACCGTAGAAGTCGTAGATCAGATCCGTCTTCTCGGCGACATTGACTGCCACCGTGCTTGGGCCATGTTGCCAGTGAGCCGAGAAGACGACCACGGCCTTTGGCTTCACTTTGGTCGTGATCTCCCGCCCGATTTCGCCCAATTTGAGAAAGGCAGGATGGTCGGTGGCTTCCATGAAGTTCGGCCCGCCAATACCGAGGAAGTAGACAGGCATCCTTGAGGGGGATTGGGAGTGAGAGGCGGCTTCAGACATGGTGCTTGCTGCTGGTGCGGTTGATGGTGCTATGGTGTCGGTTTGCCAGATGCGAGACTGCGCAGTGCGGTAGATGGCCTGTATGGAGAAGATCCCAAGGAGAACGAAACACCAGAAGTATTTCCAGTGGAGGAAGGAACGGTTGTATGATGGCGTCGAGGGCATGACGAGCTGTATTCCCACTTTCATCCTCGGACATTTCGCGTCTTATCAAATCCGAGAAGCGCTCACCGGGTAGCAGGTTCTACGCGTGCACATGATGATGTCCGGATTTGTATTATTCCCGCGCGTGTGACACGTTAACAATGGTGTTTGATGTGCAAATGGCTTATTGGAATCGCGCGCGGGTTCTTCATTGAGACTAGCAACATTCCTGAACCTTGAAGCTTTCGCAGAGTTAACAGGGTTACAGCGCATGCAGGCTAATCGCGCGCGAAAGAATTATGCATGCGCGCGTACTTTACAGACGGAAGAAGTACGTAGCTCACTAGGTGTAAACTAAGAGTTCACTAGGTCTTACTAGTGTAAGCGACACACTGATCGACCGAATCACTTAAGTTTTAACTAAATTTTAAATAAATTATAAATATGTTTGAATAGTTGTTTTTATTAAATTAGGTTGGTCATAGATTATCATTATTCTTTTGAAACTACTGTGAGCTCTGTTTTAAAGGTAATTTCAAAATTCTATTAAAATACGGCGCTGTAATATTGGAATTCTTTTAATATTTTCAAATTTCTCAATTTGAACTAGCGGTTTAAAAGTAACCGAGTTTAGTATTTGCAAAATCAACAAATGTTTCTACCCTGTTCAAGCACTCAATTAGGTAATGTCTCAATATAAAAACACTACCCTCACCCTACTCTGTGGCCAGCCTAAATCTTCGTATGCATGCATAAATTCTCGCGCGCGGGATTTCCCTCGAGGCGCACCAAATAACAAATAACGCTGTCACCAGCGACGAAAAGGAAGGCGATGGCATTGCTGATCTCTCGGACTTGTTGCTTCCAACCGGTGTGAATTATGACCATTATGACGAAGCCTGAAGGAGAAGCGGGGTATGACCAACGAAGGCGTATATGAATGAGGCCGGTGCTTGGTATAAGTAGAGGGAATCTCAACTGCAATATGCCTTTCCTTCACTCCATCTCTCAGCGTCTTCAAAATCGATTGTCATCAAAACCAACCCCCAACTCCACCTCTGTCACCACCTCCAAGTCCACCTCCCAACCCATCAACAAAAACAGCGCTATGGCAGCCACGCCCATCGTCCTCATCCTCGGATCCGGCCCCAGAGTCGGTGCTGCCGTATCTGAGACATTCGCTGCCAACGGCTACAAGGTCGCTGTAGCTGCCAGGAAGGGAACCAATTCCAAGTCCGACAAGGGTTTCCTCTCGATCAAGGCCGACTTCACCCAACCCGAATCTATCGCAGCCGTGTTCGATGCGGTCAAGGCCGAGTTCGGTGCAAGCCCCGGCATCGTCATCTACAACGCCGCGGCACTCACGCCTCCTTCCGACAAGGAGTCGGCCTTGTCCATCCCCGCGGCCAAAGTCACGTCCGACTTGAACGTCAACGTCGTCAGCCCGTACGTCGCAGCCCAGGAGGCCATCAAGGGCTGGGCGACGCTTCCTGCCCAGGCCAAAAAGACGTTCATCTACACGGGCAACATCCAGAACGAGGCCGTCCTGCCAGTGCCAATGATGTTGAATCTGGGCGTCGGCAAGGCGGCTTCCGCATACTGGTTTGGCCTTGCCGACGGCGCCTACTCGGCCCAAGGGTATCGGTGAGTGGTTTTTGATCCCTCGTGTAAAGAGACTAGTACTGACATGCTTGGCTTGCTAGGTTCATCTACGCCGATGAGCGCCATCCAGATGGCAAGTTTAAGGGCATGGCCCTTGACGGACCAGCCCATGGCGACTTCTATGCGCAGTTGGCGAAGTCTACGGAAGGTGTGCCATGGCACGCTACATTCGTGAAGGACAAGGGCTATGTTTCGTTCAAGTAAACGAGTTCTAAGTCACAAGTTCTAGACTGTGCGAGGATGGAGGGAAGTGTCGGATGTCAGATAAACTAAATCTATGCCATTGATCGGGAGTGAATTGCGTATCTTGACCGCAGTGAAAGTTTTTCCTCATGTCTCGCCCGTGTGCTGTTCTACACAAGTAACACCAGATCACCTCGAATTCGAAAACAGGCAGCGAGGTCGCGGTTTGCCGCGGTTCCTGCGTCTCTGCTGCGCCATACATTCTCCATAATCCCAAGTGCCTCGTGTACAGTGCCAAACACGCTCAGCGGTTGCAACGTCTCCACCATGCCACGCAAGTGAGGTTCCTGAGCGGGCTCCGCGAGGCAGCCTGCCACACAGAATGGCCACACCATTGTGCGTAGCAATGCCGGCGGCGATATTTGATGCGTCAGCAGCTCGACGATTCGCCCAACGTGATATCGCACATCGACGCTAGCGGGCTGCCATCCAGACACAACGACGAACAGATAAACAATTGCGGCATGAGCCCAGACCTGGGTGACCACGGAACCCTGACTGGCGGGTGTTTGAGATTGCTGGCAGTAATCCGCCGTGAAGACATCCAGTAGGCTGCCGTTGTCCTGTGGAATTATCACTGGATTGGTCTCAAGCCGCGCGAGATCAGCTTCTAGAGAGTCTTTGACTGATGTGGCCCGGTGAACCAGCTGTATGATATCGAGATTCTCCGCTTTCTTACATCGCTGCTTCCAAGCGTCGAGTGCAGCAATTTCTCCGATCCGTAGCAATGCCCAGTTTTGACACCCTACTGAAGCCCCGAGATTGATGACGGGTTCGATGCTGTCGGAGCTGCTGAGAAGACTGCGGTGATACTCATAGAGTCTCGGTGGCTCCTGGAGCACCGTACTGGCGATAATGTCATCCAAAATCAGAAGGGCAGATGAGAAGCGAAAAGCGGCCTGTTCAGCGCTCGGGACTTGGATATTCTGGCCCAACAAAAGCCAGGACGACGGTCCTAGGCGGCTGATCACGGCATCAAAGCTTGAACTGGGGCAAGCCAGACCGACGGCACCGGTGCCGCCACTGTCGAGAAGCTGTCGAAAAAGAGCCAAGGCGGCACTGAGGTGTGCTTGGCAGTTGTTGAAACTCCTGACGGCAACCTCAAAACGCTGCAACTGCATGATACTTACCATGATCCGAACGGCACCGTGCATGTGTTCGGTGATGCCTGGGCCGTCGATGACATGCAGTGACTGGCTCAGCACAGCAAAGGCATCCCTGGTCTGCGCGAGCACCATCTCCCCCGCCCCATCGTAGTCGGCTGTTCCGCGCGCAAGAGAAAAATAGTATGAGCTCTGACACAGCGTGGCTTGCCGTACCACCGGGCTGCCGATCATCATTTCTAAGATCCATGACCTACCGCCTTGTAGGAGAGAGGGTTGGTAGAATGGGAACAGGAAGGGAAGCACGCTTTCTAGGTAAAACATGATGAGGATGCTTTCACGACTGTCTTTGCTGGCGGGTGTGCAGTTAGCCTCGCAACGGATCAAGGGTGTAGAGGTCCCGGGGCAAGGATCCACCGCGGCTGCTTTGAGGAGGGCGCATTTCGGAGTAGTCAGATTCATAGGAGATGGTCTCTGGGGGAGCACGATCCATTCGCCAGTGGGCGCCTCAGCAGCTGAGATACGGTCGGAAGAGATGTTGACTGACCGCTCACCACGACGGCGATGGGCATTTTCTTTGACCTTACACTTCAGCCACTCGGCCATCGCCTCCTGTCTCGAGGCGCCGTCCATCCATTCCGGTTTGGCCTGGTCATGATAGCAGGTGATTTGGAGTGCAGCGCAGGCGTCGCAGACTGGGGAGTTCCCATTACATTTCTTGCGCCGGAGTTTGCACGTCCAACAGCCACTGAACGGTTTTGGTGGGGTACTATGGCGTGAACCGCGAGGCAATTCCACATTCATAATCCGTACGGTACAGACAGATTTGAGAATTTCAGGCAGCAGCACTCCACGTTTTTGCAGTCTGAGCAATGCGTCGTTTTGAAGATCGAAGTTGACGAGCCAAAAGTAAAGTAGAAGAGCTTACCCCCACCTGTGTCGCCAGCCCTATAGGGCTGTCTATCCGAAACTTTTGATTCTCGATGTTAAAGCTTTGACTCATACCAGTATAAGTATAGTGCTTCTATCTAGAGTTGTACAATACTAGCGCTCATCAAGACATAACTTCAAAAGCTAGTACGCTTAGCTCTTGCACTAGTCACTAGCTGAGCGCACACAATCTACATCTCTTACCTACCTTAGCGAAAATAGCTGAAATTGCTTGATCGTAATCACATCATAGTGACATTGTAATGAAATTAACTGATAAACTCAAACTGACATGATCTTGAAATCATTCTGCAATAGAGTCGATGACTTAATTGATTCATTCTTCGTAAATTTATCTTTATTCAATTAATCATTCTTGCTAATAATCATTGTTTTTTTGAAACATTTATTGCAAATAATCATGATAACAAGTAATCATTGTTTTCTCGACATCGTTTTCACATCATTTATAATGCAACATCAAGTTGCTACAAAAATGATTGCTTCATCATAATGCACATAAACATGATCGAAGAATCTGTATTTTACTGTTATGAATGATACATCATCGCTGAAAATCTGACATCATTGAAGACTGTCATTGTTCATCTTGCTTCTCATCTTCATCTGACATGACTGAAATCAATTTCATCTTTCATCTTTATCAGAATCATCAAAGATATTGAACACTTCAACTCACATGAAGAAGATTCATAACATTATTATTATTATGCTGAATCAATTGATGTTCTTTAATCTTTATTGTAACTGAAATCATATAAAGCTTTGAAAGTTTAATGTTTGAAAGTTCAACAATAACACTCTTGATATTAAGTCAATAAAGCAACAGATTAAAAATCTTGTTCATTCAAGATGAATCTTGTTGTTGTATATTTATTAATTTGATGAAGATTCTTGATGTTAAAAGAGTCTGAATGAAGATTTCATCAATTCTTTCTTTATTATAAAGACAAAACTGAACAAAGTCATTTAATGTGAAGATGATTCAATGCTCTGCAAGTCTGAAATGACATCAGCAAGTTGAAAGTTCAAATGTTGTAATTTGTATTTACTTTAATGTGAAAGATACTTTCTTACATTATTGTATTTCAGCAGTTTCAAAGTGCATCACATTCAACATGTTGAACTTCTTTTTCAATGCAGTTTGAAGCTGATATTTAAAATTCAAAGTCATTAATGTTGAGTCAAACATTTAAGTGAAAAGTTCAAGAATTTCTTTGCAGTATTTGATAAACAGACATTCAGTTGCAATAATCTGAAGATGCAATGAATTCTACCTCTTATTCCCGACCGTCACCTGGGCAGGTGACGCGCCCAACGGCCCCCGGCGGCGATCGCCTTGGCGCGGCGATTCGTCACCTGCCCCCCCGATCGATCCGTCACCTGCCTCGAATTCCGACTAGACGCGCTCGAGCTCGATACTTTCTGCGACGGCAATCGTAGAGTCGGCTCGGGCGACTTCAACGCTTCAAAAATCATCGGAAAATATGAAGGTTTGCCTCGGCAACTGCGATGGGGGATTATTGACGGTTTTGGTCGCTCGGTCGCCTCGCTGCCACCACCTTCCCTCGCCCGGATCAATTCCTGCGCGCTGACTACCTCACATACTTTGGAAGGCATAATTGTAGCTCTGAATTAACTGAATTCAATGCTTTCAAAATAATTGAAAAACATCGAGGTTTGACTCAGTAAATGAGGTTGGGGAGGTTCACTGCGCTGGGTGACCGCCCACCTAGTAGTAACCCTTCCCCCGCCCGGATCAACATATGCGCGCTGACTACCTTACATACTTTGAAAGGCATAATTGTAGCTCTGAATTAGCTGAATTCAATGCCGTCAAAATAATTGAAAAATATCAAGGTTTGACCTAGTAATCGAGGTTGGGGATGTTGATGCCCCGGGGTCTACCTGTTCCCACCTATGCTCAGCCCTAGAAGCAGTGGTCAGCCCTATCGAAAGCATTCAGCCCTAGAAGCAGTGGTCAGCCCTAGCAGCAGTGATCAGCTCTATCGGCGAGGCGAATGGGTGAATTTGCTACCTGCTATCGAATTCTTCGCTCGAAGCAACCTCGATGCGCTGACTACCTCACATACTTTGGAAGGCATAATTGTAGCTCTGAATCTGCTGAGTTCAATGCTTCAAAAATAATCGAAAAATATTCAGATTTGATCTAGTAATCGGGGTTGAAGAGGTTCAATGCGCTGGGTGACAGCTCACCTAGTAGTAATTCTTCCCCCGCCCGGATCAATTTCTGCGCGCTGACTATCTCACATACTTTGAAAGACATAATTGTAGCTCTGATTGAGCTGAATTCAATGCTTCAGAAATAATCGAAAAATATCAAGGTTTGACCTGATAATCGGGGTTGAGAAGGTTCACTGCGCTGAGTGACCGTTCACCTAGTAGTAATCCTTTCCTCGCCCGAATCAATTTCTGCGCGCTGACTATCTCACATACTTTGGAAGGCATAATTGTAGCTCTGATTGAGCTGAATTCAATGCTTCAGAAATAATCGAAAAATATCAAGGTTTGACCTGATAATCGGGGTTGAGAAGGTTCACTGCGCTGAGTGACCGTTCACCTAGTAGTAATCCTTTCCTCGCCCGAATCAATTTCTGCGCGCAGACTATCTCACATACTTTGGGAGGCATAATTGTAGCTCTGATTGAGCTGAATTCAATGCTTCAGAAATAATCGAAAAATATTCAGATTTGACCTAGTAATCGAGGTTGGGAAGGTTCATTGCGCTGG